>Ga0233397_1001388_pt1 | contig 11428 bp, 9 predicted proteins | sample 35DmetaG_FD_189957 | JGI IMG/M metagenome (GOLD analysis project Ga0233397, IMG submission 189957) | Seawater microbial communities from Monterey Bay, California, United States - 35D | ecosystem: Environmental > Aquatic > Marine > Coastal | place: USA: California | collected 2016-10-20
TGAAAAAGTAGGTTTCGAAGCTAAGCAACCGAATTCAGGTATTCGTAAAGCAGTAAAGATATCTCTTATCAGAACAGGGAACAAACTCACAGCCTTCGCACCTGGAGATGGTGCAATTTCATTTATTGATGAACACGATGAGGTCTTAGTAGAAGGTATTGGAGGTCCAAGAGGGCAGTCAATGGGAGATCTTCCCGGTGTTCGATACAAAGTAATCAAGGTTAACGGAGTATCTCTTGATGAGATGGTCCGTGGTCGTAAAGAAAAACCAGTTCGATGAGGTGTTTGAATGTCTGAAGAAAATCAATCTACGCAGGATGCACCAATTGCAGGAATTGGTACAATGGTATTTGGCAAGTGGGATGCAACTGAAGTTACATGTTCAGACCCTGGATTAGCTCCTTACATCAATTTGACAACTATTGGAACCCCTCACAGTGGTGGAAGACATGCAAACTCATGGTTCGGTAAAGCAAAGCTATCTGTTGTTGAAAGGTTCATCAATAATTTAATGAGAACAGGTCAATTTTCTGGAAAAAAACAACATTGTGCAAAAGCTTTCGAGAATGCATTAGATGTAATATCTGACAGGAAGGATGAGAACCCTTTACAGACATTTATTGATGCTATCATCGAATCTGCACCTTGTGAAGAAACAACTAGGATAAAAATGGGTGCAGTAAGCGCCCCTAAGGCCGTTGACTCATCACCTAGCAGACGTCTAGATATTGCTCTAAGAAATCTTGGAATAGGTTGCGCATCTGCAACTGCAAAAAGTAAAAAGACTTTGACAGAAGGAATCATCTCTGAATTATCCAAAGCAGCTAGTGGAGACGTAGGTTCTTTCGCAGTTGGAAAGAGGGATGAAGTTGAGAGAATTGCATCATCTGCAAGATGATTCTCGTCAATTCTACACACTTAGATTTACTAACTGTATCACGTAGTGATACAATCGGCTTTATGAACCAAAGTTAAGTCGGGTGACTATCATAAGGGTGATTGAATGGGTCGTAAAGAAGACAACATAAAGCGAGCAACTGAAGTAATGCACGTTAGAGAGAAAATCAGAAATCTTGCTATCGCAGCACATATCGACCATGGTAAAACAACACTTTCAGATAATCTGATTGCTGGCGCCGGTATGATGTCAGAAGATTTGGCAGGTAAATCTCGTGTATTAGATTTCGATCAACAAGAAAGTGCAAGAGGAATTACAATCAACGCAGCTAGTGCATCAATGGTTCACGATATAGATGGCGACGATTATCTGATTAATCTCATTGATACTCCTGGACACGTAGATTTTGGAGGAGACGTCACTAGAGCAATGCGTGCAGTAGATGGTTGTATTATACTGGCTTGTGCTGTTGAAGGTACAATGCCCCAAACAGAAACTGTTGTAAGGCAGGCATTGAAAGAAAAAGTTCGTCCAGTACTTTTCATTAACAAGGTTGATAGATTAATTAATGAGTTACAAATTGATGGTCCTGAGATGATGCAACGATTCGAAAAAATTATCGTTAAAGTTAACAAATTAATTGCTACATTCGCTCCTGCAGAGTTAGCTAAAGAATGGCAAGTTTCCGTACAGAAAGGAACTGTAGCATTTGGTTCAGCATATTATAACTGGGGGATGTCAATACCATACATGACAAAATCAGGTCTTAATTTCAAGGATATTTTTGAACATTGTCACAACGATGAACAAAAAGAATTAGCTAAGAAAGCACCAGTTCATCAGGTTCTATTGGATATGGCTGTAGAACAATTACCTTCTCCATTAGTATCTCAGAAATACCGTATCCCAAATATTTGGCAAGGTGACCTTGAATCTGAAGTTGGTAAATCAATGCTTGAAACAAACCCAGAGGGACCACTTCAATTGATGATTACTAAGATTTGGATGGATCCTCATGCAGGAGAAGTTGCTGTAGGACGTGTGTATTCAGGATCGATTAAACATGGTGAGAGTGTATGGGCAATTGGAGCTGCTAAAGCAGAGAGAGTCCAACAGGTGAGTATGATGGTTGGTGGAGATAGAATACAAGTTCCGGAAGTATCTGCTGGAAATATTGCTGCATTGACTGGTGTGAAAAGTGCAGCTGCGGGTGTAACTATTACTAGAGATCCCGAAGCGACACCATTCGAGGCAATTAGACACTACTCTGAACCTGTTGTTACAGTTGCTGTTGAGCCTAAATCAATGAAGGATTTACCAAAGTTCATCGATGCTTTGAGAGGGTTGGCTAAAGCCGATGCATCATTACAAGTAACCACTAATCAAGAAACTGGAGAAGCTCTTCTAGCAGGAATGGGTGAACTACATCTTGAGATTACAATCTTCCGTATGCAAGAAGAACAAAATATCAAAGTTAAGGTCAGTGAACCGATTGTTGTTTATCGTGAATCAATTGAAAGTAATAATACTGGAAGACCATTTGAGGGGAAATCACCCAACAGGCATAATAGATTCTACATAGAATGTGAGCCATTACCACAAGATGTGATTAAAGCAATGAGAGAAGGACACTTCGGGGATGGACCAGTTAGAACAAAAGATGCTAAAGAAGTAGGTAATAAATTTGCAGAGTTCGGTATGGATAAAGATTTAATGAGGAAAATTTATGCAATTAATGGTACAAATGTTTTCGTAAATGATACTAAAGGTATTCAAAATCTTCATGAAACTAGAGAATTAATGATTGAAGGTTTCAATGATGTTTGTAAGAAAGGCCCAACAGCTGAAGAACCTCTAATGGGTGTTTTAGTTAGATTAGTAGATGCAAAACTTCACGAAGATGCTATTCATCGTGGACCTGCTCAAACAATCCCAGCTGTTCGTAACGCTGTAAAGGGTGCTGTACTGAGAGCTAGATCTGTGATTTATGAACCAATGCAGAATATCCGAATTGATGCTCCTAACGATGTTATTGGTGGAGTAACTAGAGAGTTAACTACTCGTAGAGGAATTATAGAGGATATGCCTGTAGATGGTGGAACTGCCAGTGTTATTGGAAAGATGCCAGTGGCAGAATCTTTTGGTTTCTCAAATGACATTAGAGCAGCCAGCCAAGGAAGAGCAGTGTGGAATACTGAGAATGCAGGTTTCGTACAGTTACCTGCTGCTTTATTCCATAAGGTTACAGCTGAAATTAGACAGCGTAAGGGTCTGAAAGAAGAGATTCCTGGTGAAGCTAATTATCAAGATTAATTAATCGTATTATTAGAATCATTATAGATGATTCCTATTAGTGATGGCGTTAGTATCATGCTAGCAATTAATGAAAGACCAATCATTATAGCGCAAAATAATCCAAATGTAGAGAAGAATCCCATACTTGATTGTGTGATGACTAAGAAACCTCCAATGTCGGATAAGGCAGATCCAAATAGTGCTAAACCAGACGCACCTCCTACTATCCCAATTGAAGTAATTGTATCATGCCCATTTTCTTGTTCTTCTCTGAATCTTTCTACTACATGGATTACGTAATCGATTCCTACTCCTAATGACATAGCAGCTATTGCTACTGTGACCATATTAAGTCCATAACCTGCAATTTCGATTAATCCGTACAACCAAATTATGACTATGAATATTGGTGTAGTTGTAATCACGGCTATACCAAAGCCTGAAATTCCCCAAAAAATACTCAATATAAGGGTTAAACCAGCAAAAATAATTCCTACCTCCAAACTAACTAGATATGTCATGATACCTCCTATGAATATCATTGCTAGAACAGTTTTTACAGAATACATGATTTTCTTATTTGTTATCATTTCTAATCTATCTGATAGTGTTTCTTCATCCCTAAATCCCCACCATAGTGTGAATGTACAGAATACTAACCCTAGGAATAAAGTGGATTGCATTTCATTCTGCATTGAATCTGCAGCTACAAATCTTGTCACAGGATCTCCTGTTGGGATAGCCCATGTAACTGGGTATTCATCTGAAGTAAAGGCTGAATCTAAATCTCCTCTTTCCTCAATATTTGTGGAAGAAAGATTCTGGAATGGTTGCATGTCATCTATTAATTGATCTAAGGCTGGGCCTATTTTAGCAAATTGTTCCGCATTAGAAAGGCCAAACCTCATTGTCATTCTAGTGTATTTTGGAGTATTTCCTGAATTATCCAGCCATGGTTTTTCAAAGTCAATTTCTGTACTAGATTGAATGTATTCTGAAGTGATTGATGGAGGTAAAGCAGGGTAACCACCGCTAGCAGGTACGCCTCTGGTTAAAATAAAACCATATAGGAATACCAAGCATTCTCTATCTTCTACGACCGGGATATTTCTTATTCCTACACCTGGGTATAGTAAGCTCATTGTTTCACAATCAATACCTCCATCATCTTCTCCAGAGTCCCATCCTGCTTCTTCAAATGGAGTGATATTTTCATACATAGCTGCTTGTGCAAAAGTCAAAATTTCATCTAGTGCGATAAGCTCAACTTCTCCTGAAGGAGTTCTTGAAATCTGATCTGGATCTAGTTGTCTATCATGAGAATTCATATTTTCTCTAGTTTTTCCTATGGCCTCTATGACCTTCGGATTTGCAATATCTCCTTCCACCAGTATATATCCTGGTTCTCCGTCCATAAATCTTTGATTAACTAAGAAAACACCTTGTGCAAAATCAGAATCTTCATCTAGGAAATCATCGATTTGAAAATCACCTTCAAGTGAATACATTAGAGGTGTTGCTATCAGTGTAATTAAAAGAGCAATTATCGCTACAGAAATCCCCTTATTTGCTGAGAATGAAGTTAAATTTACTAACCAATGTTTGGGGATAATATGTACTTGATCTTCAGTATCATTCACTAATTTACCTCTTTTTTCTAACCATAAATCTGCATCTAATCTAACCAGAGGTACCCAAAGTCCAGTCAATAGAAAGGCGGAAGCAACTCCCAAACCTGCTTCTATACCAAAAGACCTTAACGCAGCAATATTGGATGTAAGATTGGCTAAGAAAGCAACTATTGTAGTAGTTGAGGTTAAGAGAATGGCTCTCCCTACTCGGGAAATCGATTCATCAGCAGCTTCATGACTTGATTTTCCATTTTTTCTTTCTTCCTTGTATCTATGTAGCGCATGAAGGCTATCATCTATACCCAAGGCCAAAATTAAGATTGGTAATAAGTTAGAAAACTGTGATCTAAAAATAATTTCTAACCCATATTTATTACCAAAAATTATACTCCAACCAATCAGTCCTTGCATCCATAATAATGAAAGGATTAATCCTATACATACAATAAAAACATCTGAAACTCTTCTTAAACTAAGCCAAAGTAACATTACTACTACAATTGCCATCAAAATGATAAGATATGCACTAGATAATAGTTCTCTATTTACTTCAACATTTGGGCCTTCGCCCAATAAAATTGTTGCAACTAAATGATCTTGCTCTCTCAAATCTTCTTCAATGGAAAGATATAGCCATTCTACAGAGCACAACGGTTGATTATTTTCTTCTTTCTCTTTACATTCATCTATTGTATATCTAATTGGGTCTGTAGAAAGTTCAACCCCTTCTAAATTATACCCCCACTCTGCACTCGCATTCATCCAAGTAAAAGTCCAGCCTTCATTTTGCATTTTTTGTCTATCTAGATTAAGTATTAACCATGCAGAAGACGCTGACCATCTTCCGTACCCCCAAGTATCTGATTCAATAGTTGCATTCTCGCCCAAAGTCCCTCCTATTGGGCCGATTATTGTGCTACTGTTATCTTCGATAAATGCCCTATCTATGGATAAAAATCTTAGAAATGCTCCTTTACTATTGTTAGCCATTCTATGTGCTGCCAAGTCTATATGATCTTGCGTAGTATTTTCATCATCAAATGTTAAACATTCTAATACTCCACAATCAGACCAATTTGTAGGTGCCTCTTCCATCCTAAATGTTTCTGGATTGAATTGTGGTTTTGTTAAAAGAGATTGGTCTGACATAAATACTCTGAATTCTGTAGCTAAATCTAGAACTCCAGTAATCGGCTTTCCGGAGATTTCTGATGCGAATGAAAGGTAATATTCTGAAATTTCATGTTTGGATAAGAAATCTGCCTTATCATCAATTTCTCTTAAAACTGAGAGGTTGAGTATTCCTCCCAAGGGTTCATCTTGGCCAGTATTTATTCCGGTAAAATCATCAATTTGATAGATTTCAGAAGGTGATTCCCCGAAATATTGAGAGTCTTTGACAAATAAACCAAATCCCCAGATGTTTCCAGCACCTGAAAATTCTTCTCTCATTACTTCAGCAGCTTCTAGTTCAGGTGATTCCAAGTTATATGACTCAATATCGATAGGGGTTAGCGTTGCTGCGAATCCTGGTATCATCAATAATGATAATATGAAAACTGCTAAATGCACTTTTTTTCTCTCAGGAATAAGTATTGATGCAACTTTCCTGAAGTCCCTCATGTTTATATCATGGCCAATCTCATATATGATTCATTGTAATTGTTCATAATCCAGTTTCTTTTAGTTTTTCCAAAGCTTGTATTTGTTCTCCGGTCAATTTTTCTGGTTCTGTAATCGTAAATTCAATATCTAAAGGTCCACCGTCATGCCCTTGACCATTCAATCTTCTTCTATCTCCGATTTTACTATTCTTAGGGACATCAATTTGTATTCTTTTATTAGAAGGAGTCCTTATTTGAATTTTTCCACCAAGAATTAATGTACTGTAAGAGACAGATACATTTTGTATCAATCTTCCATTTTCCCATCTTCTTCCTTCTTCTGCATCCAGTCTGACATTAATTATCAGGTCTCCCGGTTCTCCATTGGGATGTTCGTTACCCATTCTTTTGAGTCTTAATTGCTGTCCTTGTACTGCTCCTGGAGGAACTTTAACAGTAATTGTTGATTCTCTTGTTGTTATTCCCAATGCATTACATTCGTTACAACCCTTAGTAGTACCAAATGTTGTCCCTTTACATTTTTTACAAATCTTAAGTCTTCTATGATTGAATTTAATATCAGTACCTTTTACTGCATCCTCCAAAGAAATATCTATTGCAGATTCAATATCGCTACCTTTTTTGGATTCATTATTTGTTCTGGTCTCTCTCTCTCTCTGTTGATTAGTGCCCTTCCCCTTCCACCTACAAACTGTGAGAAGATATCTCCTATGTCTACACCTCCGGGGAAACCTCCTCCTCCAAAGCCAGAGAAAGGGCTTCTATTCCCAAACATATCATTCATTCGATCTCTATTATCATACTCTTTTCTGGAATCTTTTGTTCCAATCTTGTCATAGGCCGATTGTATTGATTTAAATTTCTCTTCCGCCGCAGCATCATTTGGATTTCTATCTGGATGATATTGTCTGGCTAATTTCCTGTAAACTCTCTTTATTTCAGCATCCGTAGCATCTTTAGTAACGCCCAAGATGGTATACGGGTTATCGTCCATGTTTACCACTAAAGACCCATATAATTTCAACCCTATTGATTTCTTAGCCTCCAATCGATGCAGTCAAGACCTCTAACACCTAGGGATCAATATGTCAGTTGGCTGGGCTTGCTTTAGGAATTATGTCGCACATGCAGAAGAAATTGGCGGTGAAACCACAGATTATCCTAGATTTTTTATTATGCCTGAGTCATCACATGTGTTTTCAGATAATATTGGTAATAATGTGATTAAATTGATGAATGATAATGACCACATTGACCATGAAGTTGAGCTTGTAATAAAATTAGGACAAAACCTACTTCCGGAATCAATGTGTGTTGGATGCGATACAACCAATCGTACTCATCAAGGATTAGCAAAACAAAAAGGTTGGCCGTGGACAGAAGGTAAATCATTCAAGGGTTCAGCAGTTCTAGGGACATGGACTGCTTGGGACGAAAAAGTCAAAGAAATTTCATTGTCTGTAAACGATGAATTGAGACAATGTGCAAAAACTAGTCTTATGGTTCATGATATCGAATCTTTACTATATCATCTAAAAAGATGGTATGATTTATCTCCCGGTGACTATATTTGGACCGGGACACCCAAGGGAGTAGGGCCTTTGAAAAGAGGCGATAGAGTCAATGCTTCTCTGAAAAACAACGAAGGAATCATAGTTAGTAAATTAAATGCAATCTGCATTAATTAATCCTTGTTAATTGCATATCTGTAAGTTGTCTGAGAACTTCTAAAGCATGAGATGATTCCAACCCATCAAGAATACTATGTGCTTCTGAATGATACCTCATAGCCCTATCCATAGCATAATCAATCGAACCATTATTTCTTAATTCCTCAACAGCCTTTGCCAAGTCTTCGTCCGTACATTCACCTTTACCATATACTTTCGAGAATGCAGGTAAATCATTTCCACTATCCAATGCATGAATCGCAATCAATGTCTTTTTGCCCTGTACTACATCTGAACCAGCAGGTTTCCCAAGTGTTTCCGTATCGCCGGTAATATCGATTAAATCATCCATTAATTGGAAGCATAATCCTAGTTTAAGTCCCCATTCCGCCATATTTTCTACTGTTTCTGAGTCTGCACCTGCAAGCTTCGCACCAGTCTCCGCACATGTTTCGAACATTGCACTCGTTTTTCCTGCTATCATAGCAATATACTCTTCTTCGCTAACGTAATCTCTTTGTTCGAAGTCAAAATCTTCCTGTTGACCTTCTGCGACTCTTCTAACCATCTCTCCAATAGATTGAACTAAAAATTTAAGATTTTCAGGACTAATCTCATCCGAATCCGCTAAAATTTCAAACCCAACTGCGAGCATTGCATCTCCAGCATTTATGGCGGTTGCATCATCATATTCTACATGTACAGCATTTAAGCCTCTTCTAATGGGGTCTTGATCCATGATGTCATCATGAACTAATGTGAAGTTGTGTATGATTTCTATACTTGAACCAAGAGTATAATGTCCTTCATGTGCACTTCCAGTAGCCTCTCCTACTAATCGGGGTAAGATTGCTCTGAATCTCTTTCCCCCTCCAGTGAAAAGGTGAGTCATAGCTCCGTGCAATCTTTTTTGCCTAATCTTATCCATTGATTTCATTATTTCTTTTTCGACGACAATTTTATGTTTACCTAGAGCAGATTTTAATTCAAGACCTTCAGACTTTGAATTAATTGATAATCTTCCGCAATTAATTATCTTAGGAGTATTAGAATTGATTAACGCTTCCATGTCTGGGTAATGTGGTTTTATATAATGTTTCCAAATCATTCTAAACCATGGTGCAATAATAGAATTCTTCCATTCATTTTCACCTTCTAACATTTGATTTATCTCTTCATGGGTCAACCATCTTGTATCCATTATCTCATTTTCATTAATTGATAATTCGGGGCTGGCTCTCACTATTAGGACATGGTCAATTTCATGCTCAATCCATTCATCATCCCATCTGCAACTATACTCAAATCTACCTATGTGATTATAATCCCAGCTGGATGAAATCTCCTCTGGGATACCTAACTCTTGAAACATCTTCCTTTTGCTGGCATGGATTACTCCTTCTATTTCATCACCATTCTCATTTTCAACATCTAATGGATGGCTACAGCAACTGTTAGCCCAAATCCCCGGGAATGTAATTTTTTCAATTGATCTCTGCTGCATTAGTAGTCTATCTTCCGAGTCGAAAATTAACACACTGAATGCTCGATGCCTAATCCCTTTACCTCTGTGACAATCTATCTTACTTACAGAATCTATAACTTTGTCATTTTCATCTACTACTAAGCACATTTCTTTCATCATCTCAAGTTGTGATGAATCGAGTTTACTCAGACTGCTATCTTGGGTCTCTTCTCCCATGTTTCTCATCTCTCCGAGGACGGTTACATATAATAGATGAATGATTAAATTACTTTGGTCCCAATAGTATTTCCAGTTTGGACAAGTTCATTAATTCTTTCAGGTTTTCTTCCATCAATCATCCAAACATTAGCCACATTTTGAGCTATCTTACTTGCACTTTCCGCTTTCAGAAAAATTCCTCCAGTGACATCTTGGCTAGATTCATGCTTCCCAGTAATTTTTTGTTTCTTTGACCATAGAGTAATTAGTTCCGATCCCTCTTCATTCGGAGGTTTAGTTAGTAGACCTTCAGTATCTCCTAGAAGAAAAATACAATGTGTGATTCCTGGAATCTCTTTACAGATTCTTACCATGATATCATCTCCAGATAATATTCCAAATTCTTTCTCATTATGTACATCTACTACGTCACCAAAAGTCACTTGAATAGTATCTTTCTTTTCATCTCCCAATTTGCTAATATCTCCTTTGAATTGTGGCCCTAAGCCATTCGCCCATTTAGACGGGGGGTGAGATATTCCTTCAATTTCAAATTCCTTCAAGTACTTCAGTACATAATTGTTTAATTCTATCATGTCATTTCTTACATTCTTAACAGCTAGCCTTTGTTCGTCGATAATTTCAATATTATGTCCAGTAGATAGATGCCATTTTTTTGCCTCTAGATGCCCGAAAGAACCTGCTCCATGAACTAAAATAACTGAATCCTCATTTTTTTTCAGTTTAGAAATAACTTTACAAACTGACATTATTCTTTCTTCTCGAACTGATTTATATTGAGATTTATCTGTGATTAATCCTCCGCCTAATTTGATTACAATTTTATTGTTAGGCATAGTAAATCTCATGTCTTCGAATGGAGTTACACATATTGCTGTATTCATTTCAATTTCTCTGCATTTCTGAACGATGGGTTCATCTCATAGAGTTTCTTCGAAAGTTTGTGTTAGAACAATCCGATATTGAGAAATTCCAAAGATGGCTTCAATCACAATTAGATGATGTCAAGTCGATTGAAGACGTTGAAGAGAGAGAAAGACGCCAAATTCAATTAGAATGCGCTATCCAAGAGACAATTAATTTCCGTAGTTTGATGAGTTTAGTCCAAGACATTGCTCCACCATTTGTGGAAAGAGAATCTCCTGTTAGAGTAGTTTCCGAAGAGAAAGTTTCCAAAGAATCTACAGGAGGCTTTTGTTTATCTTGTGAGAAGCCAATAACATCTGATATTGATTTCTGTATTAATTGTGGAGAATTCATTTAATTATTCTTCTTCATCAATCCATCTTGCTCTTGCTACTTCATACTCTGGATGGTCATTTGGTATTTGAGTAATATATTCTGGGTCTACAGACTCGACAAGATAAACTGTAACTCCTGCATGCCAAACTGTATCTCCATCTGCTTCCATCCTAGCGGTATCAATTTCAAGTAATGTTGGTAATTTGTAATGCACTTTTCCTGCCTCAGCAGCTGATCTAATGCTTGATGATAGATGAACATGTGCTCTTCCACTAGGAGTTATGCCTACTTCTAGTAAATTATCTGCTTCATCAGGATTACATGGATAAAATAATGATGGAGGTATGTTATCTGTAGGGAGA
>Ga0233397_1001394_pt1 | contig 11392 bp, 10 predicted proteins | sample 35DmetaG_FD_189957 | JGI IMG/M metagenome (GOLD analysis project Ga0233397, IMG submission 189957) | Seawater microbial communities from Monterey Bay, California, United States - 35D | ecosystem: Environmental > Aquatic > Marine > Coastal | place: USA: California | collected 2016-10-20
GTTATGGAAAAACTCCCCTCTTTTTCCATCAACTCGCTCGTATGTATGTGCACCAAAGTAATCCCTCTGAGCCTGAAGTAGGTTTGCTGGCAAGCGAGCGTTCCTGTAGCCATCAAAGTACGAAAGGGAAGAGGTCATAGCTGGGATGGACATACCATTTGAAATAGCAATAGATACGACTCTTCTCCATCCCTCTTGCGATTTATTAATCTTGTCCTTGAAAAAGGGATCTAAGAGTAAATTTTTAATGTCTGGATTTCTGTCATAAGCATCCTTTATCTTTGATAGGAAGACTGACCTGATAATACAGCCACCTCTCCACATGAGAGCAATTGCGCCATAATTAAGGTTCCAGTCAAACTCTTTAGCTGCCCTTGATAGCAGAGTATATCCTTGAGCATAAGAAACCATTTTTGAAGCATAAAGTGCGTCATGGATGTCTTTAAGAATTTGCTCTCTGTCTCCATCAAACTTAATGGATGGACCATCAAACATAGCAGATGCCTCCACCCGCTCATCTTTTCTTGATGAAAGATACCTAGCAAAGACAGCCTCACCAATTAGAGTGAGTGGAGCGCCAAGCTCCAGCGCTACGGCAGCGGTCCACTTACCGGTCCCCTTTTCTCCAGCAGTATCAAGAATATTGTCTATTAAATAGCTCCCATCCTTCTCTTTAAATTTAAGGATGTCGGCTGTAATTTCGATGAGATAGCTGTTGAGCTCTCCCTTATTCCATTCTTTGAAGACTTCGTGCATTTCATCATTAGTCATGCCCAAAACATCTTTCATGATTTCATAGGCTTCACAAATGAGCTGCATATCACCGTACTCAATGCCGTTATGAACCATCTTAACGAAGTGCCCAGAGCCACCCTCTCCTATCCAGTCACAACATGGCTCGTTATCACCAACTTTGGCAGATATGTTTTGAAAGATTTCCTTGACCTCAGGCCAGGCAGAGGCTGAGCCTCCTGGCATAATAGATGGGCCCTTTAACGCGCCTTCTTCTCCACCAGAGACACCTGCACCAACAAACTGAAATCCCTTAGATTCTAACTCCTCAGTTCTTCTTGATGTGTCTGGGTAATGAGAGTTTCCACCATCAATAATGATGTCACCCTGATCAAGGAGCGGAATCAGTTTTTGAATGTAGTCATCTACAACAGTTCCTGCAACAACCATAAGCATAATTTTGCGTGGAGATTTGATTGAGTTTACGAAATCATCAAGACTCTCAAATCCAATAATCTTATTGTATTTTGACCTATTTTTAACAATATTATCTATTTGCGGAGTAGTGCGATTATGAACAGCCACAGTGTATCCATTGCTCTCCATATTTAAAGCTAGACTTGATCCCATTACCCCAAGACCTATAAGGCCAATATCTGCATTAATATTCATTAGATTATTATTTAATCAAAAGGATACTTTAATTCATTTATTTCAAGATTAGGAACTAGCCGTTGATTTCTATGAAGGCTATAAATCTGAAGCATGTCCTGGTACTCAATTTCAAAGTCAAAAATATCGATATTCTCACTAAGTCTGTATGAATTTGCAGTTTTAGGTATCGATACAGCTTTCTGTTGATAAATCCATCTAAGAGCTATTTGAGCAGGTGTTTTGGAATACTTTTCCGCAATATTGTTAATTACATCATGTCTTGCAACGTCACCTCTACAAATTGGGCAATATGCCACAGGTAAAATTTCAAAATCCTGCATTACTTCTAACAATTTAGCTTGAGATAAAAATGGATGGTATTCAACTTGATTACAATATATATCTTTGAATCCAAGATCAACGCATTCTTTAATAAGGCTTGAATTAAAATTAGCCACTCCAATCTCTTTTACTTTTTTTGCCTCTTTGAGATGATACATAATTTCTAACATATCCCCCAGGTTGGTTTCAAATCTAGGCCAATGAATCAGTAGAAGATCTACATAGTCTGTATTTAGATCTAGAAGGCTTTTTTCTAAGGATTTAGCAATATCTTTATTTTGAAGAAATGAGCCATTCCCCATAGAGGGAGTCCATCCAGTCGTATTTATTTTTGTAGTGATGAAAATCTCTTTTCTATCTACTCCAGAATTGAAGAGGCCTTTACCAACCTCTTTTTCGTTTTCATACATCGATGCGCAATCAATATGGCGATAACCAATATCTAACGCCTCATGAACAATATTACTACAGACTGATCCTTGCATATCCCAAGTCCCAAGACCAATTGAAGGTATTTCTAGGCCATTTTTAACGAGGGTATGATTCATTAATCTATCTAATTCTCTCTTCAGATTGACTATCAAAGAAAACCGCTTGTGATAGATCAAAAGTCAATTTCACAGTATCGCCTGCTGACACTTGAGAATTTCCATTCAGTCTTGCGATAATTTGTTTTTGACCTAGCTCTACCACTGCAAATGTATCTGATCCAGCCGGCTCAACAACATCAATTAATACCTCTCTTACAACTGACTGACTTTTTGATCCTAAATCAAGATCATTTATTGATTCAGGTCTAATGCCACAGATAACAGCTTTTTCCTCATAATCTTTAAGGCCGTTTACTCCGTGAATCGGCAAAGAGACAACATCCCCTTTGCTATTTCTCATCTGGAATTCATAATTATTATCGGATTTAGAAATATTACCTTCTATTAAATTCATCGCAGGAGCGCCCATAAAGTTTGCAACAAACATATTATTAGGGTTATTATAAATCTCATATGGCGTATCAAATTGTTGGATACAGCCATCTTTAAGAACTGCTATTTTAGTAGCCAATGTCATTGCTTCAATTTGGTCGTGAGTCACATAAATAATTGTAGAGCCAAGTCGCTGATGCAATCTCTTGATTTCAGTTCGCATATCAATTCTAAGCTTTGCATCTAGATTTGATAAGGGCTCATCAAATAAAAATACTTGTGGCTCTCTAACAATAGCACGGCCCATCGCAACCCTTTGTCTTTGCCCGCCAGACAATTGACCAGGCTTACGATCCAAAAGTTCAGTAATTTGAAGAGTTTCTGCTACCTTTTTAATTGATTCTTCTCGAGCAGTTTTCTCAATACCTTTCATCTCCATTCCAAAGCCTATATTTTGAGATACAGTCATGTTTGGATAAAGAGCGTATGACTGAAAAACCATCGCGATATTTCGTTTAGATGGATGAAGTCCTTGGACTGAATTATCACCAATTTGAATCTCGCCACTAGTAATTTCCTCTAGACCAGCGATAGTGTTAAGTAAAGTTGATTTACCGCAACCAGAGGGGCCAACTAATACTAAAAATCCTCCATTTTCTATATGGAGATTAATTCCTTTAAGTACCTCAACAGACCCGAAACTTTTATGTAAATCATTAATTGTTAATGAAGCCATTTTTTTTCCTTAACTATAAATCTTAATTAATAAATTATCCTTTTACTGCGCCAGCCATCAAGCCTCTTACAAAATACCGACCAGAAACAACATATACAACAAGTGTTGGCAATGCAGCGAGTATAGCCCCTGCAAAATGCACGTTATATTCTTTTACACCAGTCGATGAATTGACAAGATTATTCAAAGCCACAGTAATTGGTGTTGAATCAAAATCTGCGAATGATGCACCAAATAAGAAGTCATTCCAAATGTTAGTAAACTGCCAAATCACACTGACAACAATAATTGGACCTGAGCTTGGAAGAAGAACACGCCAAAAAATTCTAAAAAACCCTGCGCCATCAATCTGAGCCGCCTTTACAATTTCAGTTGGAAATGCTGCGTAGTAGTTTCTAAAAAACAATGTAGTGAACCCAATACCGTAAACTAAATGCACTAAAACTAAACCAGATGTAGTTCCCGCCAAACCAAAAACACCTAATAATTTTGCCATCGGAATTAGTACAATTTGAAATGGAATAAAGCAAGACAATAGCAACAATCCAAATACAATGCCATGTCCCTTGAATTGCCATTTTGTGAGAACATAACCATTAAGAGAGCCAAAAATAGTTGACAATAAGACAGCTGGAACAACCATTGCAATAGAATTCCAAAAATAAGGCTTAAGGCCACTTGGATCAACGCCTATCTGCGCACTAGACCAAGCAGATCTCCAAGGATCTAAAGTCCAAACTGACGGAAGATACAACATTCCGCCTCCCCGAATCTCATCAAGAGGCTTCAAAGAGTTCACGAGCATCACATATAAGGGCAACAAGTAATAAAATGCGAATAGAATCAACACAACATAAATAAGAATTCGTGAGAGTTTAATTTGACTATTCATTGGTTTTTGACTCATGACTGATTTTCACTTTTTAATTCACTATAGAGGTACGGGATAATAATTGAAAAAATCATAATCAACATGATGATGGCAGATGTTGCTCCTACTCCCATTTGATTCCTCGAAAAAGTATAAGCATACATAAATGTTGCAGGAACTTCTGTAGCTCTTCCTGGGCCTCCATTAGTTAATGCAATTACTAAATCATAGGCCTTGATTGATAGATGAGCTAATATAACAAAAGCAGATAAAAATGCTGGTCGTAACATTGGAATGATAATTCTTCTATAAATTTTAAAACCTGAGGCACCATCAATCTGTGCAGCTTTCATAATTTCCCCATCAATCCCTCTGAGTCCAGCTAAAAACATTGCCATAACAAAACCAGAGCTTTGCCAAACAGCAGCAATCACGACAGTATAAATAGCAAATGTTCTATCTTTAATCCATCTAAATTCGAAGCTTTCCCAGCCCCATTGATGCATAATGTGTTCAAGACCAATACCTGGATCTAAAAACCACTTCCATGCAGTTCCTGTGACGATAAATGATAGGGCCATTGGATACAAGAAAATAGGTCGTAAAAAACCCTCCCCTCTTATCTTTTGATCTAAAAAAATTGCGAGAAGAAGCCCTATGACTGTGCAAATGACAATATATAAGATTCCAAAAATTGCTAAGTTGTTAACCGCAATTTTCCAGTGTCTTAAGCCAAAAAGTTTGGAGTAATTATCAAAGCCCATGTACTCATAGCTTGGGAGCATTCGAGAATCAGTTAGAGATAGATAGCCAGTATAGATAATGAAGCCATACACAAATACAAGAATTACAAAAAAACTTGGAGCTAAAACGATTCTAGGCAATAAGTCTTGGAAATAATTTTTCATTTAATATAATTCTAATCAAAAAAATAGTTGGCGAAATGTTATTCGCCAACTATTTAAAGAAGTAAATTTAATAAAAGCTAAAGCAATTTAGCTAATATTTAATTTATTTTGCTGCTGCAACTGCAGCAACCATTTCTTCTGCAGCTTCTTCAGCTGAGAACTCACCATTGAAGTGAGCTGATACAACATCTACGATAGCTGATTGGATTGCAGGACGAACGGTATGTCCGTGTGCCATTGATCCAAATAAGCTTCCAGCTGCATTAGCTGCTGCTAAGTCAGCCATTCCTTTCTTTCCACAATGATCAAACATCATGTCTGGAACGTCTGTACGAGCAGGTACTGAACCTTTAACAACGTTAAACGCTGACTGGAAAACAGGGTTCATTACAGAAGAAGCCATAGCTTCTTGTGCAGCTGAACTTCCAGAACCACTGAACATAGCAAACTGATCAGAGTTGAAAGTTACAGAACCTTGAGTTCCTGGGAAACGAATACATACGAAGTCAGAACCAGGCTTTTGACCAGCTTTAAGGAATTCACCTTTAGCCCAGTCACCCATCATTTGCATTCCAGCCTCACCATTAATAACCATAGCAGAAGCTAGGTTCCAGTCACGGCCTGAAAAGTTGTCATCAACATATGAACGAAGTGTTTCCATTCTATTAAATGCCTCTACCATTAATGGACCGCCAAGAGCGTCTTCATTTAAGTCGATTAACGCAGACTTATAAAAGCCATTTCCTAGACTCAATGCAACACCATCAAAGATAGTTGCATCTTGCCATGCTTGTCCACCATGAGCTAATGGTGTAATACCATTTGCTTTCATTGCATCAAGAACAGATACTAGCTCTTCCCAAGTGCTTGGCGCATTACCACCAGTAGCATCTAGAGCAGATTTACTAATCCAAACCCAGTTAGTTGAGTGAACGTTTACAGGAGCAGCAACCCAGTCACCGTTGTGCTTAGAAAAAGCTTGAAGCGCTGAAGGTACAACAGCGTCCCAACCTTCAGATGCAGCCAAATCATTAAGATTTGCTAATTTTCCTTGATCACCCCAGTCTTGAATAGCATATCCAAGCATTTGAACAGCAGTTGGAGCATTACCAGCTGTAACTCTAGCTTTAAGCGTAGTCATAGCGGCATCACCACCACCACCTGCAATTGGCATATCTTTCCATCCAATACCTTTGCCTTCTAGATCATCCTTAAGTACACCAACAGCAGCAGCTTCACCACCTGAAGTCCACCAGTGTAGAACTTCAACATCATCAGCAATTGCTTGAGTTGAGGCAAAAGAAAGAACCATACTGGCAGCTAACCCTTTTACGAAGTATTTATTTACCATTTTATATTTCTCCATCTTTAGAAAAAAACTACTTAATAAGTCATGAATGACTCAAAAAATAGACCTTAGTTGCTAAAAGTTTTTAGAACTAGACCGGCATCTTAGTTTTATTTTTTTTGAGTGTCAATCGTTTGATACAATTTGTAATACTTTGTTACAGAGAGAAATAATTTTATTTTTACAATTTTTATTTTTCTAGCTATACTTCAATTCAATTATGAAATCTCAAGAAGAAATCACAAAATCGATTATTATTTCAAAAGAGCTTCTACGAAGCCATTTTGACGTCAAAAAAGCTTTTGAAGAAGCCAAGTCAAACATCAATAGAGAAGTCGAAATTATTCTTGAAAAACAAAATAAAGAAATTCCTGTTATTCCTGAAATAGACTATCAATCAATTTTAAATGGAGATATTTCAAAAGTTGAAATTCTTAATTTAAAAAAGAGAGGTGCTGTGATCATAAGAAATGTATTTGATCGAAATCAAGCAAATGAATGGAATGATGAAATTGGTGAATACATTTTAGGTAATGACTATTTTACTAAGTCCAAATCTCGAGAGGGGATGGATAAGTATTTCTCCCAGTTAAAGTCTGGAGCCCCTCAAATTTTTGGAATTTATTGGTCAAGGCCTCAAATGCTTGCAAGACAATCTGAATCAATGGCAAATACTAAAAAATTCCTAAATTCACTTTGGGATATCTCATCTTCACATGGAGATGTGTTTGACCCTAACAGAGATTACATGTATGCAGATAGAATAAGGAGGCGTGAGCCAGGTGATGAGACTTTAGGGCTCTCACCACATATTGATGGTGGATCCTTTGAACGTTGGACAGATACTGCATTTCAAAAAGTATACCAATCTGTGTTTAATGGCAATTTAGACTCATATGATCCATGGAAAGCAGATTTTAGAACTGAGACAAAGGAATACAAATCACCGGCTGTTTGTTCTATGTTTAGAACATTTCAAGGATGGACAGCTTTAACTGCGCAGGGGCCATCAGATGGGACGCTATCTCTTATACCGATAGCGAATAGCATGATCTATCTTCTTCTTAGAGCTCTGCAAGATGATATAGCTCCTGATAATCTCTGTGATGCAACTCCTGGAAGGCCTTTGTTAATATCTAAAAATTATCATAAAGATTTACTAGAGGGTTTAGTTTCAATTCAAGATGTTAATCCTGGAGATACAGTTTGGTGGCATCCAGATCTAACACACTCAGTAGCTGATAAACACACTGGAAAAGATTTCTCAAATGTAATGTTTATTGGGTCATCACCTCAGTGTAAGAAAAATTTGGATTATGCCAAGCGCCAAACTAAAAACTTTCTTTTAGGCAAAAGCCCTCCAGATTTTGCAGCTGAGGATTACGAAGTTGACTTTGAAGGGAGATTTAGCTCTGATCAGTTGACTAGCTTAGGTCGAAATCAAATGGCACTCTAGAGGAGTGGTGATGCATAATTGGTGAGTCTTTAGCTGTATCAATTACAAAACTGTACCAAGATTCATATTCTTCTCCACCTTTGCTAGGTAGGCAAAAAATATAACTACCTGTCATTAAATACGTACTTTCAGACAGTTCTGTTCTGATGGATTTTTTGACATTAAAGTCTATTGAGGCATTGCCACCAATTGCTGCACTAAAGTAACCAGATATTTGATCTCTTGAATTCATTAGGACTGGTTTAAAGGTAGGCAATAGAGTGCTATCTATATTATAGAGTCTCGTAATTCCATCCAAATCTCCATTATTGAAACATTGGGCCCATTGCTCTAAAACAGATTCAGGTGTCATAATTTAATTAACAATATTTAAACATGATTGCTATTTTAAACTAGGATAAGCTTGCCTTATAAATAGATATTAACTTCTATTCTTTTTCTTTCTTGAATCCCTGATAGACCTGTAACAGGACAATAAGAATAGCGATAATAAACAGAGACAAACTAATTGGCCTTTCCCAAATGAATGAGAATGAACCATCATTGATTAGGACTGCTCTTCTCAAATTCTTTTCAAGCATTCCGCCAAGAATAAATCCAAGTATTAGAGGGGGCATTGGATAGTTCAACACTCTTAAAACTAATGAAATTAATGCAACTATCGCCATGAAATAAATATCAAACGAATTGAATGAAATCAAATAGACGCCAGTTACTGAAAAGAACAAGACTAGCGGAACAAGAATGTTTTTAGGTATTGCTAATATTCTTGCAATATAGGGTATTAACGGTAAATTTAAGACCAATAATACGACGTTACCAATATACATAGAAATAATGACAGCCCAAAAAAGTTCTGGCTGCTCAACATATAACCTTGGGCCAGGTTGAACACCAAAGGACAGCAATGCTCCTAACATAACAGCAGTAGTTCCAGATCCAGGAATTCCCAAAGTTAATAATGGTACAAAAGATCCTGTACAGGCAGCATTATTGGCCGTTTCAGGAGCTGCCAAACCCTTAACCGAGCCTTTACCAAATTTTAGTTTATCTTTAGCAGAAGCTATACTTCTCTCAAAACCCCAAGCCAAGAAACTAGCGATTGTAGCTCCAGCACCCGGCAGCACACCCACAAAAAAACCTAGTACAGATGTTCTTCCGATTGTTGGAACCATTTCTTTTACTTCTTCCTTAGATAATTTAATTGAACCCAGACTCGCCTTACTCACATCAGAAGACTTGAAGTTAATGTCCATTTTTTTGAAAATAATCATAAACGCTTCACTCATCGCAAAGGTTGCCATGACTAAAAGCACAAAGCTGATACCATCCATTAAATTAATATTTCCAAATGCGAAACGCGTAATGTCAGACAATGAGTCTTGTCCAACAGTTGAAAGCGCCAAACCAAGCGCTGTCATAATCATTGCCTTTAAGAATTGACCCTTACTTGCGAAAGCTGCAATAGATAGCAACCCCACACACATTAAGGCAAAATAATCTGCTGACTGGAAGCTAAGGCTAACTTTAGCTAGCTGCGGTGCAGCCACTAATAAAAATAAAGCAGCAATTGTTCCGCCAGAAAATGATGCATATGCAGCTATAGCAAGCGCCTTACCTGCGTGACCTTTTTGGGACATTGGATAACCATCAAATGAACTCGAAACGGTTCCAGCAACTCCTGGAGCATTAATTAGAATTGATGATGTAGAGCCACCAAAGATGGCGCCATAATATACCCCTGCCATCAATATCATGGCTGAGGCTGGATCAAAACCATAAGTAATTGGAATCATTAATGCTATCGCAGACATTGGTCCAAGTCCTGGAAGCATCCCTATGATGGTTCCAGCAAAACAACCCATCATAACCATTAGAATGTTATAGCCACTGAAAGCAGTGTTAATACCCATCATCATGCCTTCTATCATGATATAACTCCTAAAAACTGTAAAAATGGATCTCTAATGTAGACATCTAGCAACCCATGAAGCATAAACTGAAGTCCTGCCACTACTGGGAACGAGCTAAAAATAATGACCTTGTAGCTTCGAACGCCCAAATATAAATAAGATATAACCAAAAATAAGTTGGTTGAGACAAAAAACCCAATTGTTTTAATTAAAAGCCCGTATGAAAAAACTAGAGCAAATAAAATGATAACACTGACCCATTCATACTGGCCCATATCCTCTTTTTCATTTTTTGATAAGACTAGCGTGAGAAGTGAAACTAAAATCCCTAAATAAGAAATAAGCTTAGGAAAAGTTCTTGCATTAAAGTCTGCATTTTCATCAAATGCAAACACTCTAATCTCACCAGCAAGATAAGAATAAATAAGAAAAATAAGGAGAAAGACAAAAGCACTTATCCTTGTATAGTTGATAGTCATTTGCCTTCCTCCCTTTAGATATTCAGATTAGATAACGCCTAATTGTTTCATTAGGTCAGTCATTTCTTCTGTTTGCTTTTCTAAGAAGCCCATAAAGTCAAATCCAGGGTTATAGATATTGACATAAGCGTTACGCTTACGAACAACTTCCCACTCTGGAGTGCTTTGCATGTCTCCTAGCATTTTAGCAATTTCATATCTATCAGCTGCATTCATATTTGGTGGACCGAAGAAACCTCTCCAGTTTACAAAGTATGCATCATAGCCCTGCTCTTTAAGTGTTGGCACACTTGGAGCATCAGCTGAACGTTCATTTGCAGTAATGCCTAAAATGCGCACTTGGTCACCTGCAGCTAACGCTTCACTGAATCCAGTAGATAGAATTTGACCTTCACCAGATAATAGTCCAGCTAAAGCAGCACCACCACCATCATAGGGTATATAAACTACATCATTAGGATTTGCACCAGCTGATTGAAATGCCAAAGCACCAATTAAATGGTCCATGCTTCCACGTGTTGATCCACCAGCCATCTTCACTGACTTAGGATTTGCATTGTATGCATCAACAACATCTTGGAATGTTTTGAATGGTGAGTCTGCAGCAACAGCTAAGGCGCCATAATCACCAATAATTCCAGCAATTGGAGTTACATCCTTATATGATAATACGCCACTAGCAGCACTATCAGAAACATAACCAGAATGACGACTAATTGAACGAAGTACAATTGGAGTTGATTGAACCATAACTGTATTTTCAGGCATTGTTTTAATCATCCATGAAAGCGCTTTACCACCGCCTCCACCTGACATGTTTTCAAAAGATGCAGACTCGAGTAGACCAGATTTAACTAAGGCCTCTCCAGTTCCTCTTGCACATCCATCCCATCCACCACCAGCACCTCCAGGCACAACAAAATGCAATTTCTCAATTGCAATTGCAGAACTTGAAAGAGCGCCAATCATGAACAAGAAGGATATTAATTTTATGAACATTTTTTTCATAATTTATCTCTCCGTTTTAAAG
>Ga0233397_1001395_pt1 | contig 11389 bp, 9 predicted proteins | sample 35DmetaG_FD_189957 | JGI IMG/M metagenome (GOLD analysis project Ga0233397, IMG submission 189957) | Seawater microbial communities from Monterey Bay, California, United States - 35D | ecosystem: Environmental > Aquatic > Marine > Coastal | place: USA: California | collected 2016-10-20
CTCAAATTTCACTAAGTAACAACAAGAATTGTATTGAAGTAATGACAGGGGCTGTATTACCAGCAAATACAAACGTAGTTATTAGATACGAAGATGTACTCATTGAGCACGGGATAGCAAAAATTCAAATAGAGGAGGTTTCATATTTTCAGAACATTCACGAAAAAGGAAAAGATAGAAAAGAAGGGGATATTTTAATTCAAAAAAATAAACTTATTGCTGCTTCAGAAATTGGTGTATTGGCAACAGTTGGCAGCTCTAAAGTAATGGTAGCTAAACAACCTAAAGTTATGATCATTTCTACAGGAGATGAATTAGTTGGAGTAAACGAAACACCATTAGATCATCAAATTAGAATGAGCAATGTATATACTCTAGTTTCATTATTAGATCGCTTACATGTTTCATCAAAAACAGATCATATTTCTGATGATAAACCTATTCTGAAAAAAAAGATAAAAGAGTATTTAAAAGAATTTGACGTCTTATTATTTAGTGGAGCTGTAAGTAAGGGTAAATTTGATTTTCTCCCTGAAGTTTTCAAAGAATTAGGAGTAGAAAAATTATTTCATAAGGTATCACAAAGACCAGGAAAACCCTTTTGGTTTGGTCAAATGAAGACATGTAGATTATTTGCTTTCCCTGGAAATCCAATATCAACTTTTGCAAATTGTTTAGCTTATTTTTATCCATGGTATTTAAAATCTTTAGGAGTAAACACTAATGAGGAAACCGCAATTCTAACAGAAAATGTTTCATTTAAACCAAATTTAACGTATTTTTTACAAGTTAAATTAACTCATAAAAATGGGTACTTGTTAGCTGCACCCATAAAAGGCAATGGTTCTGGTGATTTAGCTAGTTTGGTAAATTCTGATGCTTTTATTCAATTACCAAAAGATAAAAATGAGTACAAGAAAGGAGAAAATTATCCAATAATAAGATATAGATAATGAGCAATTTTAGTCATCTAAACGAAAAAAATAATCCCAAAATGGTAAATGTTTCTGATAAGAAAATCACCAAAAGAACTGCCATTGCAAAAGCAACCATGTTTTTAGGGAAAGAAATAATTGCCCATTTTAACAATGAGGAGTTAATAACCAAAAAAGGGCCTGTTTTTCAAACCGCTATCATAGCAGGGATCCAAGGAGTAAAAAAGACATCAGAAATCATTCCTATGTGTCATCCGTTATTAATAAATGGAGTAGATATTAATATTAATATCATAAATTCTGAACATGTAGAGGTATTATGCGAGGTCATTATTGAAGGAAAAACCGGGGTTGAAATGGAAGCTCTAACCGGAGTTTCAGCAACTTGTTTAACCATTTACGACATGTGTAAAAGTATCAGTAAAGATATCATTATTAAAGAGGTAAAGTTACTAGAGAAAACAGGAGGAAAATCAGATTTAAATAATGGCTAAATATCAAAAACACACGAACCTTTCCCGAAGAAAAAATGGAATTTTTGCACCCAATGAAATATCAATTTTAGGAGCAAAATGCAGTGTGATTTCTGATTTGGTTTTTCAAGTTTCTAAAAGGATATCAAATTATAACTTCGCCTATTTTGACGCTTCTCACGCTAAAAATGTTGAAGAAAACCTATTAACAGATTTTACTTTTCATCACGATGGTAATTTAAACATTACAACCTCTAGTCCCGTAAACAAATATGTACAAAGAATTCAATTCACTCAGTTTGATTTTGTCTTTATTAATGGCAATCATTATCCAGGAGAAAAACAAATTATATTCCTAGATCCAGAAAAAGAAGCTTCTATAAATAAACGAATTGAACAAATTTCTGAAGTTCAATTTTTTGTTAAACTTATTCAAGAAATTGAACCTTTTCAATCTTTAAAAGATACGTTTCCTAATTGGAGAGAAATTCCTTGTTACCATATTAATGAAGTTGAAAAAATCACCCATCATATTTCTAAAATTATATCAGAAACCATTCCAAATAGTAAAGGATTGGTTCTTACTGGAGGAAAAAGTACTCGAATGGGGAAAGATAAGTCGGAATTGAATTATCATGGAAAACCTCAAAAAGAATTTATTAAGAAGTTACTTGAACAAGAAGGGCTTAAAACGTATTACTCTGTTCAAAGAAACAATAAACAAGAAGATGAAATTCATGATACATTTTTCAATTTAGGACCCTTTGGGGGAATCTGTTCTGCCTTTCAAAAAGACCCAAATTCTGCTTGGTTGGTGTTAGCAACCGATTTGCCATTTGTAGATAAAAACTTAGTGAAGTTATTGTTAGAAAAAAGAAACCCAGCTAAAGTAGCCACTGCTGTCATAGGAAAAGGGAAGCAATTTCCTGAGCCTTTAATAACTATATACGAGCCAAAAGCATATCCAATATTATTACAATATTTAGCACAAGGGTACTCTTGCCCGCGTAAAATGCTTATTAATTCTGATGTTGAAATTGTAGAAGTAGAAGATAATTTAATACGAAATATCAATACACCAGAAGAATATAATGCCGCAATAAAAGAATTAAATTAAAAAATGTCACCTATTAGTACATCAGATTTATTTAAACGCCAAATCACTTTATCAGAAATTGGTGAAGCTGGGCAGCAAAAACTACAAGAGGCAAAAGTCTTGGTAGTTGGATGTGGGGGTTTAGGGAGCCCAATTGCGGTCTATTTAGGGGCTAGTGGAATTGGAAAACTTCATTTAATAGATTTTGACACCGTAGACATTACCAATTTACATAGGCAAGTTTTTTATTCTTTAGATGATGTTGGGTTTTCAAAATCAGAATGTCTAGCAAACTTCATTTCACAAAGAGCTCCTTTTACTGAAGTTAGTTTTTCTAGAGAAGCTATTATAAAAGAAAATGTAATTGAATTAATTTCTGAATATGATGTTGTCGTTGACGGAACCGATAGTTTACCCACAAAGTATTTACTAAATGATGCTTGTGTTATTCATGAGAAACCATTGGTATACGGTTCTTTATATAAGTTTGATGGTTATGTAAGTAGCTTTAACTTAAGACAGGAGGATGGAGGTTTTTCAGCTAATTTACGCGATGCATTTCCAGACATGAATACAGATGTTGCTAATTGTGAAGAAGCAGGAACATTGAACGCAATTGTTGGCATGATTGCAACTGCTCAAGTAAATGAAGTTTTAAAAATTATAACAGGAGTTGGAAAACCTTTAACTAATGAGCTGTTAATTTATAATGTACTTGAAAATACACAATTAAAGATGAAACTATCCTCCAATATATCGAAGAAGGAAATGGTATCATTATTTTCTACCCAAAATTATTTTGATCCTGCATGTAGAATTCAAAATCCAGATTGGCAAATTTCTCCAAAGGAGTTAAAAAATAAAATTGGAGATTCAAATCTTGAATTAATTGCTGTTTTACCTAATTTACAGTTACCTTTCAAAGTACATCAAACCATTCCAATCCATGAATTTGATGCGAACACTTTAAAAATTGATAAAGAGAAAATATACGTTATGGTTTGTCAAAAGGGGCTAAATAGTTACAAAGCTACAGCACAACTAAAAGAAAAGTATCCAACCTTAAATGTATTGAATTTAACCGGTGGGATAAGTAGTTATTATTGATGGTGAATTGTTTTAAAGATTCGATCACAGTATTTTATCAGATAACATTAAGGGTGTGCATTTACCCAAACTTTTCCATCAGAAAAATGTTCTTTTTTCCAAATAGGAACCGTTTCTTTTAAAGTATCAATAGCAAATTCGCAGGCTTCAAATGCAGCTTTTCTGTGTGGAGCAGAAACTACAATAATTACAGGAATATCTCCAATTTGAAGCAGTCCTTCTGCGTGATGAATAGCTATTTTTTTTATAGAAAACTTTTTTAAAGCTACTTCAGCAATAAATTGCATTTCTTTAGTTGCCATGGGCTTGTAGGTAGAAAACTCCAATTGTATTACCTCTTTTTTTTGGGTGCTATTTCTTACAGTTCCAACAAAAGCTACAATACCTCCACAAGAATCGTCTGTTACAAATTCGTAACATTTATCTAAGTTTAATTTTTCTGAAGTAATTTTAATAGAAGTATTGCTCATACTTTTACAAAAATAGGAAATCTTGCACGTATCTTTGTAAGAATAATTTTAGACATTAATAATTATGAAATTTTTTTTTAGAGTTGTTAGTTTTTTAGAGGGAACTTCTTATTTATTATTACTTTTTGTAGCTGTTCCAATTAAGTATTGGATGAATGACCCACAATATGTCAAGCTATTAGGCATGCCTCATGGGTTGTTATTTGTAGGATATATAGTACTAGCCTTTTTGTTAAAACCAGAGATGAAGTGGAACATCAAGAAATTTGGAATTGTTTTATTGGCGTCAATTATTCCTTTTGGAACTTTCTATGTAGATAAAAAATATTTGAGAGATTAACCCCCACTTACTGGTGGAATAATTGCAATTAGATCGTTTTCTTTCAATATTGTTTCGTTAACGGCATAACTTTCATTTATAGCTATTGCGTAAGAATTTATTTCACTCAATTGAGGATATTTTTTTTGTAATAGTACCTTAAACTCTGAAACAGTTGTATTTGGTGAAACAGGGAAAAAAATGCTTTTTTCACCAACTAAATCCGTTGATATTCCAAAAAGAAGAACTTTTAAATTCATGGTGTCAAAGATAATAGATATTTCTATTAGAAGGTTAGACCAAATAAAAACCCATCTCCTTTTATTCCATTGTAATTAGATTTTACATAATCTACTCGTAAAACTCGCCATTTCCCAAACCCTATATTATCTATACCAATTGAATATTCAGAATAGGGTTTTTTATCCCACATAAACAAACCTTTAACCCCTGTAACTAAATGAAAGTTTAATTTATTAATCAAAGGAATTTTTCTTAATAAATACCCATTAAAACTGTGTTCTAAATGCGCTTCTGTGTATCTATTATTACTGTAAAATCGATAATACTCTAATAAGCCAAAATTATATCTACGATTGTCATCTGTAACAATAAACATCTGGTTCCCTTTTGCCTGTAAATTATCCATAAAAGCAATATTTTTATTTTTCAAAAACACACCACCTCTTATATAATAGAAAAATTCACCATAATTACCAGCGTTGACATCTTGCTTTAAACTAGCGGTAATTAAATCTGCATTAAACTCAGAATTTGAAGCACCAAAAGTTTTTCTATAATTTACATTTAATGAAGGAAATTTGCTTTCACTAACATTAAACTTTCTGTCTGGATATGACAAATATTTTTGGCCAAAAACAAAAGTTGATCCAATGTTAAGAGTTGCGATTTTATGTTCAGTAAAAACAGAACTTGTAAAATTATCAGGTTCTAATGGATTATTAGATGTGTAAGGATCGTTTATACTCTGACTTGCAAAAGAATAATTTGAAGTGTTAAACAATGGTTTTCTATTTGCATATTCTAAAGAAGATGAAAAATAAAAACCGTTAAGAATTTCTTCTGAATAACCTATTTTTACAAATTCCTTTTCATAAATCTTTATATAATTTAGTCTTCTAGTAAGAGAACGAATTAAGTTATCCAATTTTTTAATAGGGTTTCTTCCATTGAACTGTGCAGTAGTAATCCCACCTGAAAGATAAAATCTTGGCTTAGAAATATTATTCCATTTTCTGCTAAAATAAAATGTAGGTCTCGCTTTTTTTTCTGATAAACCATATGATACACCCAAACCTGCAGACCACCATTTTCCTTTATCATTTTGACGTTTAAAATAGTTTACTCCTAATGACGAATGAAATCCTTGTACAGTATTAAAACTGAAGTCTTCTATCAAACCATCAAAAGAAAGAGACCATTTTTTGAAAGAATTTTGAAATGTATATCCAATAATTGGAGATAAAAAAGTCACCTTATTTTGAATTTTATTGATAGAATCTAAATACGACTTTGATTCGCGAACCATCTTAATACTGTCCTTAATTTTGTAATCTTCAAGCTCTTCATTGGTTAAAGGAACAGGCCTTAATTGATTCCAAAAATTAGCATCTTTTTTTGTAGCTCCTATTGCAAAAGATAAAACTTCTTTTGTAAATGTTTTTTTTGTGAGATTGGGCTCAAAATTATAATTTGAATATCCAGCAGAGAACCGTCCATTTACATTAAATCCAAACAGCCCAAATTTAAAATCTATAGTTTGAGAAATTTTTATCCAAGCATCATTAATTCCTGAATAATTGTAGTTTTGTTTAAATCTTAATTTATCAATAATTGGAATTCCAACTTGTTTTCCATTAGCAACAAGATCAATACCATAAATTGCCCAATCGTCTTCAACAATATAAATAAACCCGTTAAAAACTCTACCTCCAACTTGTTTAGGAATAACTTTAATTTTAGATATTAATTTTTCGTTTTTATCATAAAACGAACCCTCTAACTTATAGGTATAGAAGCTAAAAGCTTCGTCAGCAATAGGAGATACTAAATTATTTTCTGCTACTAAAACAGCATTTCTGTAAAAATCAAAATTTACTTCTTCAGCTCTGTTAAAACTAATCCCGTTGTCAGACCCACTAACCTTTGAAGCGATAATTTTTTCTTTAAATTTTTTAGGTCTTTTTTGAAAGGTTATTTCTGAAACGGTTTCAGATAAGTATATAATCCCGGTTCTTGTAGAGTCTAATCCTCCTCCTAAATCACCTAAGGTTCGCCCAAAAATTTTTTTTGGAGCATTTTTTATTTTAAATAACCCACGAGAGTAAAAATTAGAGGTATAATCTTCAAATTTATTGGTGTTTATTTCTTTACTTTCAATTGCTTTTCTAATGATAATATTAGCAGGATTTCCATTGGTTGTAATAGAAAATTCATCTAACATTATTTCCTCATCTTCTAAACTTACATCAAGGGTATATGGGAAACTTTGAATGGATACATTTTTCTTTACAGTCTTATATCCTAAAAATTGAAAAACAATAGTGTAATCTCCTGGTTTTTTTATATTTAATTCATAATTTCCACTATCATTTGAGGTAGTTCCAGTGATTGATTTATTAAGGTATACACTAACAAAAGAGAGTGGCTCTTTGTTTGTGTCTGTAATTTTACCAGTAATTTGGGCAAAAGATGAAAAACAACTTAACAAAAGCGTTAGAAAAGTAAATTTATTCATAAATAATTATGTTAATTTATCTGAGGTAAACCTAAAACAAGTTAAAAGTGTAATGCTATAATTTTTTGTTAAACAAGATACAATAAACTCTTAATATTCTATAGACCTCTTTTTCTTTATAAAAGCTATATTTGTATGTCTTAAAAAAAATGATTAGATGAGTGATTCTAGAAAAAGGCATGAAGCTTTGTTATATCATGCAAAGCCTAAACCAGGAAAAATAGAGGTAGTTCCTACCAAAAAATATGCTACACAACATGATTTGGCTTTAGCATATTCTCCGGGAGTTGCAGAACCCTGCCTGGAAATTGTAAAAGACAAAAAAAACACCTACAAATATACTGCTAAGGGAAATTTAGTTGCAGTAATCACAAACGGAACTGCAGTTCTAGGATTAGGAGATATTGGTCCTTTGGCATCTAAGCCAGTTATGGAGGGTAAAGGGTTATTATTCAAAATTTTTGCAGACATCGATGTTTTTGATATAGAAATTGATGCTACAGATGTAGATAAATTTGTAGATACAGTTAAGGCTATAGCACCTACTTTTGGTGGAATTAATTTAGAGGATATTAAAGCTCCTGAGGCTTTTGAAATTGAAAAAAGACTTATAGAGGAACTAGACATTCCTGTAATGCACGACGATCAACATGGTACTGCAATTATTTCTGCAGCGGCATTAAAAAACGCTTTAGAAATCATTCAAAAAGATATAACTAAAGTACAAATAGTCGTTAATGGTGCAGGTGCTGCTGCAATATCTTGTACCCGTCTCTACCTAAGATTAGGAGCAAAAATTGAGAATATTGTTATGTGTGATAGCAAGGGTGTTATTAGACAAGATAGAGAAAACCTAACGTCTCAAAAACAAGAATTTGCTACAAAAAAAGATATTAATACTCTTGAAGAAGCCATGCAAAACGCAGATGTATTTATTGGTTTATCAAAGGGAGATATAGTTTCTCCTGAGATGTTACTGTCTATGACTAAAGATCCAATAGTTTTTGCCATGGCAAATCCAGTTCCAGAAATTTCTTATGATCTAGCTTGTGCTACAAGAGATGATATTATTATGGCTACTGGAAGGTCAGATCATCCAAATCAAGTAAATAATGTACTAGGATTTCCATTTATCTTTCGTGGAGCTTTAGATGTTAGAGCTACAAAAATTAATGAGGAAATGAAAATGGCTGCTGTAAATGCATTAGCAGATTTAGCTAAGCAATCAGTTCCAGAACAGGTTAATATTGTTTACGATGAAGTGAGTTTATCTTTTGGAAAAGAATACATTATTCCAAAACCTTTTGATCCAAGATTAATATATGAAATACCTCCAGCAATTGCAAAAGCAGCTATTGAATCTGGTGTAGCACTCGAACCTATTGATGATTGGGATAAATATCGAGACCAATTAATGGATAGGTCTGGTATTGGAAGTAAAGAAATAAGACTCTTACACAATAGAGCTAAAAGAAGTCCAAAGAGTATTGTTTTTGCAGAAGCTGACCATATAGATGTTTTAAAAGCTGCTCAAAGAGTTCATGAGGAAAAGATAGGGAAGCCAATTTTATTAGGTAGGAAAGATGTTATTTTAGGATTAAAAGAAGAGTTAGGCTTCACAGCAGAAGTTCCAATCTTTGATCCTAAAACAGATGAAGAACAAGAACGTAGAAATTATTTTGCCACCAAATATTGGGAGACTAGACAGCGAAAAGGAATTAGTCTTCATCAAGCAAAAAAATTGATGCGTGAACGAAACTACTTTGCCGCCATGATGGTTAATGAAGGCGAAGCAGATTCTTTAATTACGGGTTATTCTAGACCTTACCCTACAGTTGTTAAGCCAATGATAGAGTTAATTGGTAAAGACAAGGGAGTATCTAAAATTGCTGCAACCAATTTAATGTTAACCAAACAAGGCCCTATGTTTTTGGCCGATACAACTATTAATATTAATCCGTCAGCTAAAGAACTGGCTAAGATTTCTCAAATGACTTATAAAATTGCTAAAATGTTTGGGATGAAACCAAATATTGCAATGTTATCGTTTTCTAACTTTGGGTCTTCAAAATCTGAAAGTTCAAAAAAAATTCAAGACGCAGTATCTTATATTCATCGATACTTTCCAAATGTTAATATTGATGGAGAACTGCAGGCTGATTTTGCCTTAAATCCAGAAATGTTAGCAAAAGAATTTCCTTTTTCTAAATTAAATGGTAAAAAGGTAAATGTGCTTATTTTTCCTAATCTAGAATCAGCGAATATTACATATAAATTACTAAAACAAATTGATGGTTCAGAATCAGTAGGACCTATCATTCTTGGCTTTAAAAAACCTGTACATATTATACAATTAGGAGCTAGTGTTGATGAAATGGTTAATATGGCTGCTGTTGCAGTAGTAGATGCGCATCAAAAGCAACGAAAGAGATAAATAATTGTTTAGCTGAAAAAAGGATTGAAAGTATGATTACACAAATTAGAGGACGCCTTGTAGAAAAAAACCCTACCTATGTGGTTGTTGATTGCGCTGGAGTTGGTTATTTATTGCATGTTTCACTTCAAACTTTTTCATCATTACCAACCGATGAAAATATTCGTTTATTTACTCATCTTTCAATAAGAGAAGACGCTCATACGCTTTATGGTTTTATTACAAAAACTGAGAGAGAGGTATTTAAACTTTTAATTTCTGTATCTGGAGTTGGCCCAAGTATTGCGAGAACAATGTTATCATCTATGAGTTCAGAGGAAGTTCAAAATGCAATTGCATCAGAAAATGTAGCCTTGATTCAATCGGTTAAAGGTATTGGTGCCAAGACAGCACAGCGAGTAATTGTAGATTTAAAAGATAAAATTTTAAAAACTTTTGATATAGATGAAGTTTCTTTAAGCTCAAACAATACTAACAAAGAAGAAGCGTTATCTGCATTAGAAGTTTTAGGGTTTAATAGAAGGCAGTCTGAAAAAGTAATAACTGCAATTCTAAAAGACACACCTAACGAAACAGTAGAGCTTTTAATTAAAAAAGCACTTAAGAATTTATAGTCAATTGGATCAGTTTCAAAAATACATTGTTTGTTTTTTGTTTTTCGCTGTTTTTGCGAATACATCACTGGCTCAAATAAATACAAACAACAAAGATTCCATTCCACTTGTTTATGATTTTAATCACCTTCAAACGGGGAATATGAGACTGGGGTACCCCTCTAAAATTGAAGTGATTTTTGATAAAATTTTGAACAAATATATTTTTGTTGAAAAGGTGGGAGACTATTTTATCAAAACTCCAATTTATATGACACCTGAAGAGTATGAAAAATATCGATTACGAAGAGATATGTTGGAGTACTTTAAGAGTAAAGTAGCTGCACAAAAAAGTAAAAAAACATCTGACAAGAAAGATTTATTGCCTACCTATTATGTAAATTCTAAACTTTTTAAAACAATATTTGGAGGGAATGAAATTAAAATTACTCCAACTGGAAATATTAATTTAAAATTTGGGATCATATATCAAAACACAGAAAATCCTCAATTATCTGAACAAAATAGAAGTAGTTTCACTATTGATTTTGATCAACAAATAAATGCAGGTATACAGGCCCAAGTTGGGGAGCGATTAAAGTTAACAGCGAATTATGATACGCAATCTACATTTGATTTTCAAAATTTAATTAAATTAGAATTTATGCCTCCCTCACTTCCTGGGGTTAAATACAGTGAAGATGGAATTATACAAGGAATTGAAGCGGGTAATATTTCTATGCCAATTAAAAATTCATTAATAAATGGAGCACAAAGTCTATTTGGATTAAAAACAAAACTTCAATTTGGTAAAACAAACATTACTGCAGTTTTTTCACAACAAAATTCAGAAAGTACAACAGTTACTGCAGAAGGAGGTTCCTCGATTAAAGAATTTGAATTGAGAGCAACAGATTATGACAATGATAGGCACTTTTTTTTATCTCAATACTTTAGAGAAAACTATGCCAAATCGTTGACGAATTATCCTCTTATTAGTAGTCCAGTTAATATTACTAGAATTGAAATTTGGATTACCAACAGAAATGCTTCTGTAGAGGATTTTAGAAGCATTGTTGCCCTAGCAGATATTGGAGAGCCAAAAGCAGAAAACTATGTTAGCTTAACTGGTTTAGTAGCACCATCATTGAGTGCTCCCACTGTAAATGGGGTTGCACTGCCAACAAATGAATCGAATGATATT
>Ga0233397_1001404_pt1 | contig 11339 bp, 8 predicted proteins | sample 35DmetaG_FD_189957 | JGI IMG/M metagenome (GOLD analysis project Ga0233397, IMG submission 189957) | Seawater microbial communities from Monterey Bay, California, United States - 35D | ecosystem: Environmental > Aquatic > Marine > Coastal | place: USA: California | collected 2016-10-20
TGTTTTTAAATCAAACACAAATTTAATTTCTCGAATATCTTTACTCTACGACGATTATATTATTTTCATTACTAGTGATGAAGAACCCAAAACCACTCAAGTCGATACTTTAGTTGAAGAAATCATCTTAAAAACAAAAGCAATCCCATCGGGCATCATAGGAATTGGAGGCGGAACCGTTATGGATCTAGCTAAATCTGTTTCTGTTATGTTAACCAATAACGGTTCAAGCGAGGAATATCAAGGCTGGGATTTACTGAAATATCCTGGTGTATACCATGTTGGAGTTCCTACAATTTCTGGAACTGGTGCAGAAGTATCGCGAACTGCTGTTTTGTCTGGATCAAAGCTAAAATTAGGCTTAAATAGTGATTTTACACCCTTTGATCAAGTGATTCTAGATCCAGAATTAACTAGTGGTGTGGAAAAAAATCAATGGTTTTATACCGCCATGGATTGTTTTATTCACTGTGTAGAATCGCTTAATGGTAATTTTATAAATTCTTTTAGTAAAAGCTATGGAAAAATGGCCTACAGTCTTTGTTTGGATGTCTTTCTAAATGATGATCTTAATCTAGAAGAAAAACAAAATAAACTCATGATGGCATCTTGGCATGGGGGGATGAGTATCGCATATTCTCAAGTAGGTGTAGCACATGCCTTGAGTTATGGGTTGTCTTATGTGCTAGGAGTTAGGCATGGACTAGGTAATTGCCTAGTTTTCAACCATCTCGAAGAATTTTACGCTAAAGATGTGACTCTATTCAAACAAATGATCGATAAACACCAAATTTCACTACCAAAAGGAATTTGCAAATCAATCAGTCAACAACAGCTCAACAAAATGATTGACGTAGCCATGAATTTAAGCCCGCTTTGGGAAAATGCAATTGGTCCAGATTGGAAATCTGTAATCACAAGGTCAAAGTTGGAAAAGTTATACCTAAAAATGTAATGATTAAATATATTTCTAAGCTTATATATTACAAGTTATTGGGGTGGAAAACTACGGGTTTTAGTGATTTCAGTCAGGTTAAAAAAGCAGTAATTATCGCTGTGCCACACACAAGCTGGCATGATTTCTATATTGGCGTATTATTGCGCTCTGTTTTGGGAATTCAAGCAAATTTTGTTGGAAAAAAATCACTTTTTAATCCCCTTACAGGGTGGTTATTTAAAGCTCTCGGAGGTGCTCCTGTTGTTCGTAAAACCAACGAAAAGCAGGTCGATGCAATTGCTCGTCTGTTTCAAGAAAAAGAGGAATTCCGAATGGCTATTGCTCCAGAAGGTACACGAAAGAAAGTTGAATCCTGGAAAACAGGATTTTATTATATCGCCAAAAAAGCAAAAGTACCCATACTTATGTTTACTCTTGATTTTAAAAATAAAGAAAATAAGTTTTCTGAGCCATTTTACCCAACTGATGATGTTGAGGCAGATTTTAAATTTATGCGTAAATTTTATGAAGGTGTAGTTGGAAAGGTCCCTGAGTATTCCTAATCTTCGTGCATAGAATGGTACACATTCTGAACATCATCGTCTTCTTCAAGTTTTTCTAGTAATTTTTCAACTTCCAGAACTTGTGCTGAATCCAATTTTTTTGTGCTTTGCGGTATACGCTCAAATCCAGAGGATAGTATTTCAATTTGTCGCTTTTCTAATTCCGATTGTATGGCACCAAAACTTTCAAAAGGGGCATAGATCAAAATCCCATCCTCATCTACAAAAACCTCCTCTGCGCCAAAGTCAATAAATTCTAATTCAATTTCCTCAGCGTCAAGCCCCTCTGCATTAATCCTGAAATTACACGTATGATCGAACATAAAAACAACAGATCCAGAGGTGCCTAGGTTGCCATTACATTTGTTAAAATAACTCCTGACATTAGCAACAGTTCTAGTGTTGTTGTCTGTAGCTGTTTCGACCAGCACCGCTATACCGTGGGGAGCATATCCTTCAAATAAAACTTCTTTATAATCACCTTGACTTTTGTCGCTAGCACGCTTTATAGCACGCTCTACATTGTCTTTAGGCATGTTAACAGCTTTCGCATTTTGAATTACAGCACGTAATCTGGAATTGTTTTCTGGGTCAGGACCACCTTCTTTAACAGCCATGACTATATCTTTTCCTATTCGCGTAAAAGCTTTGCTCATTGCTGACCAACGTTTCATTTTCCTCGCTTTGCGGAACTCAAATGCTCTTCCCATTTTTTTTAAATTTTGATTGTAAAATTACAAATGCTTTTTTTAAATTCAAATTAAGCAATGTATTATTAACTTCTTTTAATTTCTTCAAATAAAGAACTGCTTTCAAAAAGAAGGTGTTTTGGCAATGTATTGTATTTGGGGATTACTGCAAGATAGCGTTCGTCGTTGGTCGTGTAAACAAACTTATATTTTGAGTGATTTAGACGTAAAACGCGCATTAAATCCTTAATAAAGTCTTCGTGCGGCACAAGATCTGAACTCCCACAATGATATATACCGTATTTATTTCTATTTATGATGTAATGTACCAATTGAGTGATTTTGCTGTCCCAGCAAACATTCATTATTAGATTTGGAAAAAGCTCAATGAATTCATCTAATTCGTGTAAGGTTTTAAGCTCTTGGACTCTTGGAGAACGAATACCAAAAACCATAGGCAAGCGCAAAATAACAATTTGCTTTTTAGGTAATTTCAATAACTGTTGTTCAACGCGAATTTTAAAATGACCGTAAATACTATTACTTAGCGTGGTGTCATTTTCATAGCTAGGGTATTTACTGTAAGCATCAAAAACATTAGAGGATGAAAGATAAATTATCCGCACTTTTTTATTTGCTTTTGCATACTGAAAGAGATGTTGATGAACAATTAATTGGTGTGCAAACGCTCCACGTAAGGCGGAAATAATCACATCGGGTTTTAGAACATTAAGGTGTTGAACAATATCATCATCTTCAAAGTTGTAATTAAAAAAATGCTTATTTGATTTGAATTTTTTCTCTGAAGAACAATAGGTGCCAAAGGTTTTGAAATACGGCGCTAATTCTTTGTAAATTGATTGCCCTAAAAATCCACTTGCACCCAATATCAATACCCGCTTTTTTTTAGGTGCCATAAACTCTAATTATCCTTTATAAAAAGGTAGCTTTATCACTTTAGCTAAAACAATTTTTTTTCTGATTTTTATACCAATTTCAGTACCTACCTCAGAAAAATCACTGCGCACATAACCCATACCAATACCCTTGTTAAGTGAAGGAGACATCGTACCGGAAGTTACAGAGCCAATAACAACCGCATTAGAATCTACAATAGGGTAGGACTGCCTTGGAATTCCACGATCTTTAAGCTCAAAACCAACAAGTTTCCGAGTGACTCCATTAGCCTTTTGTTGCGAAAGCGCATAATCGTTGGTAAATGACTTTGTGAATTTTGTAATCCATCCCAAGCCAGCTTCAATTGGAGAGGTAGTTTCATTGATATCGTTTCCATACAAACAGTACCCCATCTCTAATCTAAGTGTGTCTCTTGCAGCCAATCCTATTGGTTTAATACCATATTTTGCTCCAGCCTCAAACACTTGATTCCACAATTGTTCGACATCGGTATTTTTGCAATAAATTTCAAATCCACCACTTCCAGTATATCCAGTAGCAGAAATAATAACGTTTTGAATTCCAGCAAAATCAGAAATTTCGAAATGATAAAATTTGAGCGCTTTCAAATCAACGCTGGTAAGAATTTGCATAGCCTCAATAGCCATAGGTCCTTGTATGGCTAATAGGGAATAATCATCACTGATGTTAGTCAGCTTTGCACCAACATCATTATTAGCACTAATCCATTGCCAATCCTTTTCGATGTTGCTGGCATTAACAACCAATAGGTAGGCGTTTTCTTCCAAACGGTAAATAATAAGATCATCTACAATACCACCTTTATTATTAGGCAAACAACTGTACTGCGCTTTACCAATGCTCAAAACAGATGCATCATTAGAAGCTACAGACTGTATAAGTGCTAAGGCATTTGGACCTTCAATTAAGAACTCACCCATATGAGAAACATCAAATACACCAACCCCTTTGCGAACAGTTAAATGTTCTGCATTTACACCTTCATACTGAACAGGCATTTGATAACCAGCAAATGGAACTAATTTTGCACCAAGTGCCTTGTGAATTTCATAGAGCGCTGTTTTTTTCATAAGATCTATTTGAATACAAATTTAGGTAAATTTTATTCAAATTTGATGCTTAGAAGTTCAATAAGAACGTTTTAAATTGAGAATAATCCTCAACATAAATAGCTGATTTTTCTTTTTCAATAACCGCCTGAATTTGAGGAGGTAAAGCAATTTTTTCTGGAATCACAGCTTCAACAACATCCAAAAATTTTGTGGGATGTGCAGTTTCCAAAAAGATGGTTTGCGCTGCTGGATTTTTCTCTCGGTAAGATTTACAGCCTAAATACCCTACAGCTCCATGCGGATCTGCAATGTAGCCTGAGCCTTCATATATTGCTGAAAGTGCTTCTTTTGTTTGTTCATCGCTAAAGCTATATGCAGTTAAGTTGTTTTTTAATGCTTCAAAATTGTTGTCATACAATTTTTGAATGCGTATAAAATTACTTGGGTTTCCAACATCCATTGCATTGCTTATGGTTTGGATTGAAGGTAGTGGGGAGTACGTATTGGTTTTAAAATAGCGCTCAACAACATTATTGGCATTATTAGAAGCGATAAAATGAGCAAATGGAAATCCGAGTTTCTGTGCTAGCATCCCAGCACATATGTTTCCAAAATTACCACTTGGAACAGAAAAAACAATCGGTTTATTTTTTGATTTTAGCTGTTTGTATGCAAATAAGAAATAAAACATTTGTGGCATCCAACGTGCAATATTGATTGAATTTGCAGAAGTAAGCGCCATTTTCTCTGTTAAGTCGTCATCTAAAAAAGCTCTTTTTACGATGTCTTGACAGTCATCAAATGTACCATCAACTTCTAAAGCAGTAATATTTTGACCAAGTGTGGTTAATTGTTTTTCTTGTACATGACTGACTTTTCCGCTGGGATACAAAATCACTACTCGAACTCCTTTTACGCCTAAGAACCCACTGGCTACGGCACCACCAGTATCGCCAGATGTAGCTACTAAAACAGTTACTTCTTCATTATTATCTTTATTAAAATAACCTAAACAACGCGCCATAAAACGTGCTCCTACGTCTTTAAAAGCCATTGTAGGACCATGAAAAAGCTCTAAAGTAGAAATTCCTTCTTCGATTTCTACTACAGGAAAATCAAAGCTTAAAGTCTCCGAAATAATTTGCTTCAAATCATATTCAGGGATTTCTGGACATATAAACTGTTTAATGGATTGAAATGCAATCTCTGCATCGGAATAATTTTCAATCGAATCCAAAAACGACGCCTCTAAAGGCTCTATATGTTCTGGAAAATACAAGCCCTTATCGGGTGCTAACCCTTTTCGTACTGCTGTTTCAAAGGTTGCTATTGGTGCATTATTATTGAGACTAAAATAATTCATCTAGTATTTTGATTATAGGATGCTAACTCCCTTAGTATTGATTTTAGAAATGTAAACTTCAAAAGATACATCCATTGAATTTAAAACCTTTTTTTGTGTGCTACTTATTTCCTTGGCAATGTCAATGCCCTTACACAAACTAAATATTGACGGTCCAGATCCTGAAATTGACGTTCCCAAAGCTCCAGCAGTTTTAGCAGCTTGTTTTAATATTCCATAAGCTGGAATTACTTTACTTCTATAGGGTTCTGCGACTACATCTTCCAAACATTCGCCGATAAGCGCATAATCATTAGTATGTAAGGCATGTATTAAGCTTCCCAAGTTGGCCCATTGGATTGTAGCGTCCCTAAGCTTGATCTGTGCTGGAAGCACAGAACGTGCTTCAGAAGTTTTAATTTCGATCTGTTGGTGTACTATAACAGCGTATAAATCTTCAGGTGATGGGATTTGAAGTATCCGTAATGGATTCAAATTTTTAACTAATGTGAACCCCCCTAAAAGGGCAGGAGCGATATTATCTGCATGTTCAGCAGCACTTGCTAATGCTTCACCTTTCATGGCAAATTCGATCAGCTCATTTTGATTAAATGGTTTTCCCAACAACTGGTTCATCCCAAACACACTTCCCACAGCACTGGCTGCACTGCTTCCAATGCCGCTCCCAGGCTTAATACGCTTGTAAATTTCCAATTCAAATCCAAAATCAGGATTTGCCTTTTCATAAAGCGCTTTAGCAGAAACACCAGCAATATTCTTGTCTATGTCAAGAGGTAAATCATATCCATCTGACACTGTAATACGCACCCCTTTATCTTTAGACTTCCGTATGATCATCTCATCGCCAATTCCATCCAAACAAAATCCTAGCACATCAAAACCACAAGCAACATTTGCTACAGTAGCTGGTGAAAATACTTTAATCTCTTCCATAATCAAATATTAGACGCTCTAATGATGTCGGCAAACAAACCTGAAGCTGTCACTGCGGCACCAGCACCAGCGCCTTTCACAATAAGAGGTTGATCTTTGTATCGGTTAGTGTAGAACATAACTATATTATCTTTTCCTTCAAGATTATAAAAAGGATGACCTTCAGGTATTTCTTTTAAGCCAACACTTGCAGAACCGTCTTTATACTCCGCAACGTATTTAAGTCGTGCGTTTTGTTTCTGAGCAGCACTCAACAGAGCTTTAAACTCATCGTCTTTATTTTTGATGATGTCATAAAAGGCAGCGACGTCTATAGCTTCTAAAGCACCATTGGGCAGAAAGCTTTCGTTTTTGATCTCTTCAATTTCAATTGAAGCTCCTGATTCTCTGATTAAAATTAAGAGTTTTCTTGCAACATCAATTCCACTTAAATCAATACGGGGATCAGGTTCGGTATAACCTTCTTTCTGTGCTTGTTTAACGACATCGTGAAAGTTATTATCTGCGGTAAAGTTATTAAAAATAAAATTTAAACTTCCAGACAAAACAGCGTTAATAGCAATGATGCGATCGCCCGAAGCAATAAGATGGTTCAATGTATCAATCACAGGCAGTCCAGCCCCAACATTGGTTTCAAATAAGAACGGAGCATTGTACTTTCTTGATAATTTTTTAAGCCGTTCATAATATTCAATATTACTCGAACAAGCAATTTTGTTACAAGCTACGACCGCTATACTTTCCTGAAGATAGTGCGCATAAGTTTTGGCAATGGCGTCGTGCGCAGTTATATCAACAAAAACAGAGTTTCTAAGGTTTAATTCTTTAGCTTTTTCAAAAAATTCAATCGGATGTGTCTGCGTTCCATTATCCAAAATATCTCTCCAAGAGTTTAAATCGATTCCCTCTGAATCAAAAGCCATTGTTTTAGAATTGGAAAGACCAACAACCTTGAGTTTTAATTTCAAATTATCCTTTACATAATTTTCTTGTGTATGAATTTGCTCTAACAAGGATGTACCAACATTACCAACACCAGCAATGAACAGGTTAATATGTTTTGTTTCAACTTCAAAAAATGCTTCATGAAGACAATTCAAGGCTTTTTTTACATCTTTTTCTGTAATTATTGCAGTAATGTTTCTTTCTGAAGCGCCCTGTGCAATAGCGCGTATATTAATATTATTTTTACCGAGCATGCTAAACATTCGTCCGCTTATACCTTGGTGATTTTTCATTTTTTCGCCCACTACAGCGACAATAGAAAGTTGTTGCTCAAGAACTAAGGGGTCTATTTTTAGTAAGGATATTTCATTTTCAAATTCTTCGTCTAGTGCCAATTTTGCTAATCGAGCATCTTGATCTGAAACGCCAACACAAATAGAGTGTTCAGAAGAGGCTTGAGTGGCAATAACTACGTTTATTTTCTCTCTTGCTAATGTTTCAAACAAACGCTTTGAAAATCCAGGGATTCCAACCATGCCATGACCTTGAAGCGTAAGTAAAGAGATGCCATTTATATTACTTATTCCCTTAATTGGGTTATTGTTGCCATTAATTACATCTTTGGAGATCAACGTTCCTTCCTGATCTGGAGCTAATGTATTTTTTATTCGAATTGGGATGTTTTTAGAAAGTACTGGTAAAACAGTTGGTGGGTACAGTACTTTAGCACCAAAATGAGAGAGCTCGATCGCCTCTTTATACGAAAGTCTCTTTATGGGTTTGGCTTGTTTTACTAATTTTGGATTGGTAGTGAACATTCCACTAACATCCGTCCAGATCTCTAGGACATCCGCTTTAAGCGCCGCAGCCATTATAGCTGCAGTATAATCTGATCCTCCACGGCCCAAGGTAGTGATTTCTTCATCCTCAGATTTAGAAATAAAACCCGGGAGTATAGTGACCATTTTTTTGTTGTGTTCAAAATATGTTTTTATGTTTGAGTTCGTTTCATCAAATTGAACAGCTGCATTAGTGAAATTAGAGTCCGTAACTATTAAGTTTTGGCTGTTTTTTAATTGAACATTTAAACCCTGTTCTTGCATGGCTTCAAATATAATTAGTGAAGACATAAGTTCACCAAAACTCAATAATTTGTCTGTGGTCTTTGGAGACAATTCTTTAATCAAGAAAATCCCGTCTAACAAGCGTTCTAGTTCAGTCATTTTCTCGAGAATTATATCTGTTGTATTTACCAAACTCGTTCCTGATAAAAGCCCCTCGGTAACATCGAGATGTTGCTGTTTCAGTTTGTTAAAATCATTTTTGTAATTAAGATCGTTATCAATTGCTTTTTGAGAGGCGCTCATCAGCTTGTCGGTAATTCCACCTACTGCTGATACGACTACTGCAATTTGATCGTTCTCACAAGAGGATTTTACGATTTCAATAACTTTTTTTATGTTTTTTGCGGAACCAACTGAAGTTCCTCCAAACTTTAAAACTTTCATTTTGACTTACGATTAAATGGAATTAGATGAAATAAATCTCCAAAAAAATAGGGGTATAATAGAAGAAATTACTAAGCTCAAATAGTTTTTATTATTCATCGTTTGCGGTTAAGCTTTCAAAGCTATTGTTTTTGTAATAGATTAAAAACTATAAGTTTAAGTTTTGTTAATATGTGAATAAAAGAGGGAATTATTTTATAATCATGAAATATTATAGCATAATTCTGCGATTTATTCAACAATAAAATTGATGTGATTTTTTAGAGTGCAGCTAAAAGTTTTGATTTGACTTCTCCAAAACCAATTCTTAAACTTTCATTTTTGCAATATCCTCGTAGAATTACAGTATCGTTATCATTGATAAATTTTCGTTCTGTCCCATCATTAAGTTGAACGGGGCGTTCTCCTTTCCATGATAATTCTAACATGGAACCATAGGAGTCCGGAGTTGGGCCAGAAATTGTACCGCTACCCATCATATCTCCAGAATGTACCGGACAACCATTTACTGTATGGTGCGTAAGCTGCTGTGCCATATTCCAATACATATATTTAAAATTTGATTTTGACACCACAGTTTCATTTGCTCCTTCCGGCTTGATGATGGCTTCAAGGTGAATATCAAAACTTTTTTTTCCCTCGTATTGTAAGTATTCTAATGGCTTTGGCTCTTGTTTTGGTGAATGTACTCTAAACGGTTCAAGGGCATCTAAAGTTACAATCCAAGGGGAGATCGAAGAGGCAAAATTTTTACCTAAAAAAGGACCTAAAGGCACGTATTCCCAGCGTTGAATATCCCGAGCACTCCAATCGTTGAATAAGACCAGTCCGAAGATGTAATCTTCAGCTTCATTGATAGATATGGCTTCACCAAGATCGTTAGCGTCAGTTGTAATAAAAGCCATCTCCAGTTCAAAATCTATAGCTTTACTTGGGCCAAATACAGGACTCTCATTGCCTGGGGGAAGGGTTTGCCCCTTGGGCCTACGAACAGGGATGTCTGAAGGTATTATAGACGAACTTCTACCGTGGTATCCCACTGGTAAATGTAACCAATTTGGCATTAAGGCATTGTCTTTACCTCGAAACATGGTTCCAACATTGGTCGCATGCTCGCGGCTGGCATAAAAATCTGTATAGTCACCAACTAAAACCGGAAGTTGCATTTCGATTTCATCCAGGCTGTAAAGTACAGTGTCTTTGTGTTTCGTTTGTGTCTTTAGGACCGTATTGTTGTTGTCGAAAATTTCTGCAACTTTATTCCGAACTGCGCGCCATGTTTTACGACCATCAGCAATAAAATCATTAAGTGTATCTTGTAAAAAGATATCATCCGTTAGTGCAATATCATCAAAATAACCCAGCTGATGTAGAGCTGCTAGATCAATGGCTGTGTCGCCAATACGGGTTCCAATAGTAATAACGTCATCGGGGGTTAAAAACACGCCAAAAGGAATGTTCTGAATCGGGAAATCTGAGTCTGAGTCTACATGAAGCCAAGAAGTTCGGTTGGGATCATTTGCAAAAATTACCATAGCACAAAATGTTAATTAAATTTTTAATAAAAAACTACATCAAATATATGTTTTTTAATGTATATAATTAATGTTATCATTATTTTTGCACTTTATAAATCTTATACCACAACATATGCAACGCGACGAACAAATTTTTGAACTTATTGAGGCTGAAAAAAACCGTCAGCTTAATGGCATTGAACTTATTGCTTCTGAGAACTTTACAAGTGATCAAGTGATGGAGGCCACGGGCTCTGTATTGACCAATAAATACGCGGAAGGTTACCCTGGAAAACGGTATTATGGTGGTTGTGAAGTTGTGGATGAAGTGGAGCAAATTGCGATCGATCGTGCCAAAACACTTTTTGGTGCCGTATGGGCCAATGTTCAGCCGCATTCTGGAAGTCAAGCCAACACAGCTGTTTTTCATGCATGTCTAAATCTAGGTGACAAAATTTTAGGGTTCGATTTATCACATGGTGGACACCTTACTCATGGTTCACCAGTGAATTTTTCTGGACGTCTTTACGACCCTGTCTTTTATGGCGTAGAAAAAGAAACCGGGATGCTGAATTATGATAAAATTCAAGAGATTGCAAGTACAGAACAACCCAAATTGATTATCGCTGGTGCTTCAGCCTATTCTAGAGATATCGACTACAAACGCTTTCGTGAAATTGCTGATAGTGTTGGTGCTATTTTATTGGGCGATATTTCTCATCCTTCTGGGTTGATCGCTAAAGGTGTGCTAAACGACCCATTACCATATTGTCATATAGTCACTACAACAACACACAAAACCCTTCGTGGTCCAAGAGGAGGTCTTATCATGATGGGTAAAGATTTTGAAAATCCTTTTGGATTGAAGTTCAAGTCTGGGAAACTCAAAATGA
>Ga0233397_1001412_pt1 | contig 11300 bp, 9 predicted proteins | sample 35DmetaG_FD_189957 | JGI IMG/M metagenome (GOLD analysis project Ga0233397, IMG submission 189957) | Seawater microbial communities from Monterey Bay, California, United States - 35D | ecosystem: Environmental > Aquatic > Marine > Coastal | place: USA: California | collected 2016-10-20
GCCCGTCTTCCAGCACAGCGGTATCACCCTTGAGTGTTACTTCTTCGGGGTAGTGATACACTGGCCGCCCGTCCGCGCCCTCTGTCTTATAAATCGCGTGCGTCACCATGCCCTGCGTGAACAACGCATCAAACGGCTCTTTCGCACTCTCTGGCAGATGTCCGCAAATATGCATCGCCCGCGCAAAGAAGCGCGCATAGAGCAAGTGCAAGATCGCGTGCTCCACACCGCCAATATATTGGTCCACATTCATCCAATACTCGGCATCCGCCGCATTTGTCGGCGTCTCGGCGCGTGGCGCGGTGAAGCGCGCAAAATACCAAGATGAGTCTACAAACGTATCCATCGTATCGGTCTCGCGCTTGGCAGGCGCCCCGCAAGAGGGGCACGCCACATCGCGCCATGTCGGGTGACGGTCGAGCGGATTACCTGGCTGGTCAAAGCTCACATCGTCAGGCAGCTCGACAGGCAGGTTTTCCTTTTTCTCGGGAACAACGCCGCAAGTCTCACAATGCACCACAGGAATGGGGCAGCCCCAGTATCTCTGCCGAGAAAGGCCCCAGTCACGCAGGCGGAACTTGGTCACGCCCTCGCCAAGCCCTTTTCCTTCCATAAAGTCGATCGTCGCATTGATCGCTTCTTCGCCCGTGGCCTCTGCAAGACCCGCAAAGTGATCAACCCAGCGGACTTTCTCGGTCTTTGCAGGGACGAAGGCCTCCTTGCCCACAGGCGTGTCATCGCCAAGTGCAAAAAACGTATCAATCACTGGCAAGTCATACTTTCGGCAGAAGTCCAGATCGCGCTGGTCATGCGCAGGGCAGGCAAAGATAGCGCCCGTGCCGTAGTCCATCAAAATGAAGTTGGCGATCCAGACAGGAAGTTCTGCGCCCGTCAGCGGATGCTTCACTTTGATTCCCGTATCATAGCCCAGCTTCTCAGCGGTCTCGATGGCCTCTTCGGTTGTTCCGCCCTTGCGCGCTTCCGCGAGGAAGGCATCAACTTCGGGATTTCCCTCCATCGCCTTGGCGATGGGATGATCTGGCGAAATCCCGACAAAGCTTGCGCCGTTCAGCGTATCGGGCCGCGTGGTGTAAACAACGATAGGCTCGCCGCCATCGACCCGCTCAAACCCAAACTGCAAACCGCGTGATTTTCCGATCCAGTTCGCCTGCATCAGCTTTACTTTTGCAGGCCAGTTATCAAGCCCGTCAAGCGCGCCAAGCAGCTCGTCCGCCATGTCGGAAATCTTGAAGAACCACTGGGTAAGCTCCTTGCGCTCTACAATAGCGCCAGAGCGCCAGCCGCGTCCGCCTTCAACCTGTTCGTTCGCCAGAACGGTCATGTCCACAGGGTCCCAGTTCACGACCGCATTTTTGCGATAAACGAGGCCTTCTTGTAGAAAATCGAGGAAAAGGGCCTGCTGTTGCCCATAATACTCAGGGTCACAGGTCGCAAACATACGGTCCCAGTCAAGCGAGAGGCCCAGCGGCTTCATCTGCTCAACCATGTCGTCGATATTGTTATAGGTCCAAGTCTTAGGATGACCGCCAATCGCCATTGCTGCGTTTTCCGCAGGCATACCAAAAGCATCAAAGCCCATGGGGTGAAGTACATTATGCCCCGTCGAAATTTTATAACGCGCGATCACATCGCCCATCGTGTAGTTGCGCACATGGCCCATATGCAGCTTGCCCGAAGGATAAGGGAACATCTCAAGCACATAGTACTTCGGCTTGCCCTCCTTGCGCTCGGCGCGGAAGATTCCTGCCTTCTCCCATGCGTCCTGCCATTTGGCTTCAATCTCGGCGGCGTTATAGCGGCTCATTGCGTGTCTCTCGGTCTATGTTTGGTGTTGGCGCTGGTGATAAAGGGTTTTCAGCGCAGATTAAATCGCGAATTGCCTCTCAGAGAACAACGCCCAAAAATTCACCGCCTACAAACTGTGCATTTGCCGAGATTTTTGTCATCTCTGTAAAGAATTTACGAAATTATGCAGTTGCAGCATTTTTTGCCTTGAGGTCTCGCTGCATTGCGGCAAATCTGAACTCACAAACGATGTTCCTACTCTCCTCCCTCTGTAGTGCATCGCAACTAAAAGCTCTCTACGCGGCACTCCTCCTCCCGTCGCGTGGAGCGCGCTAATAAAGTCCAACAGGGTATGGCCGGATGTGTGCGCATCCGGCCATTTCTTTGGTTTGTTTATTAAATTCACACCAATAGCCCTTCTTATGCCATAAACGGGCATTATGGCTGCTTGGGCCCGTTGTCTTATGTGTTGTTGTGTTGAGCCTGCTTATGAAAATCCTCTTTATCCACCAGAATTTCCCTGGCCAGTTCAAACATTTGGCGCCCGCTCTCGCCAAACACGGCCACGACACTGTCGCGCTCACCCTACGTGTGGAAAAGCCAACCAAATGGAATGGCGTGCGCGTGCTGCCCTACAAGCTCAAGCCCCGCGCCGCACAAAACACACATCCTTGGCTGGTTGATTTTGATACGAAAGTCACTCGCGCCGAGGCCTGCTATCACGCTGCCGTGCAGCTGCGAGAGCAGGGCTTCACGCCCGATCTGATCATCGCGCACCCTGGCTGGGGCGAGTCGCTCTTTCTCAAAGATGTCTGGCCCAAAGCCAAAATGGCGATCTACTGCGAGCTATATCACAAAGCCGAATACCCCCACACTGGCTTTGATAAAGAGTTTCAGCCCGAGATACGCGCCACAGAGGCCATGCGCCTGCGCCTCAAGAACGTAAACAACCACGAACACTTCGATATCGCAGATGCGGGCATTAGCCCGACTGCCTTTCAGGCCGATACATTTCCGCCCGAGTTCCGCGACAAGATTACAGTTTGCCACGATGGCATCCATACAGATGTGCTCACGCCCGACTCAGCCGCGCGTCTGACCCTGCCCACAGGCGAAACAGTCACCCGCAAAGACGAGCTCATCACTTTCGTAAATCGCAACCTAGAGCCATACCGAGGCTATCATGTCTTTATGCGTGCTTTGCCCCGCCTCCTCAAAGAGCGGCCAAACGCGCGCGTGCTCATCGTCGGTGGCGAAGATGTCAGCTATGGCGCCCGCCCGCCCAAAGGCCAGACATGGAAACAAATCTTCATTGATGAGGTGCGTGGCCAAATTCCTGATCAAGACTGGGCTCGCGTCCACTTTCTCGGGCGCATTCCATATGATCAGTTCCAATCGCTTCTCAAAGTCAGCCGCGTGCACGTCTACCTGACATACCCCTTCGTGCTTAGCTGGTCCCTTTTCGAGACAATGAGCGTCGAAGGCGCAATCGTCGCCAGTAAAACCGCCCCCGTAGAAGAAGCAATCATCCACGGGCAAAACGGCAGACTTGTCGACTTCTTTGACAAAGACGCACTTGTTGAGGAGGTCACCGGCCTGCTCGACAACGCGTCAGAGCGCGAAGAGCTTGGCCGCGCAGCGCGCAAGCTGATCGTGAACAACTACGATCTCTCGAGCATTTGCTTGCCAAAACAGCTCAGCTGGGTTGAAAGTTTGGTCTAGTCAAAAGCCTTAGAGCTTCCCGTCAGCAATCCGCATCTGACGCGCACGGTTAAGAATGGCATCTTCCACAGCACGCTGCGTGCCCGCCGCCACAGGGCCACCACGGCCCGCAAGCGCCACATTAAGCGAACGCGCATCCAAAGCGGGGTCTTGTATATAGACAGTCGCACGATACGCCTTGCCGCCGCCTGGAGGCGTACCGTACCCAAAGACAATCACGCCACTAAACGGATCAACTGACTGCACAGGCATAAAGCTCAGCACATCCAGCGAGGCCGCCCAAAGGTAGCGGTTTACCTGTACATTGGCTTCATTGTTCTTTTTGCCGAAGGCGTCCCAGATGGTTTGCCCATCGCCCGTTTCAATACCCGCAGCCGAAGGTTGGCTTGCAGGTGCTGTTGGGTCGCGCTCTTGCGTTGCCGCAGGGCTGATCCGTCCGAAAAGACCGCTGCCGCCTCCACAAGCGCTCAGCGACACGAGAGCAAACAAGATTGCGACAGACTTGAGGACACGACTTGGCATGGGACGAATTCCGCTCGTTAATTGCCCTTCCGTCCTACCCAAGCGCCACGCTCTGAGCAAGCCCTTATGGCAGCTTCCTATATATACAGCCATTTTTACGCCATTTTGCGCCTTAATCATGAACGCGCCCTGCGCTCTGCCCCCGGATTTCACACTGTGACATCTGTGCATCAGCTTTTTCACCTTTCAGAAACCCCGATCCAGCGCGCTTGCAATGAGACCCCGTTTGGAGCGAAACACCTTTCATACCCAATGCGGATTCCCCGCTTGGGCCTATGACATGAAAACCGAGGGAAAAATCATGAAAAAGATTCTTTTCGCTACTACAGCGCTAGTCGCAACTGCATCAGTCGCAGCTGCAGACGTAACATTCTCAGGTATGGGTCGTTTTGGTGTTAAATCAACATCAACAGACGCCGTTGCTGCGACAGGCAGCTCGTCAGAGATCACAACTGCCAAAGGGCTTGTAACCTCAACGGCTGCTACAGCTAAATCAACAGCAGCTACTGTAAAAACAAATACAGCAGACGGTTCTGTTGTAGCTTCAGAAGTCACAGCTGCTGCTAATGCTGCTGCTGCTGCTGCAGCAGCTGTTGCGCTTCTTGACTCCATCGATGGTACAGCCAAGAAAACAACAACAGACATCACATCACGTATGCAGATTGACGTTAAAGCTTCTGTTGAGCTCGACAGCGGTATGACGCTTGGCGCACGTACACGCTTCCGCTCAACAGACGGTGGCTTGAACACGTTCAACGCACCGACATTCACAATGTCAACAGGTGGTCTGACACTCGTTGTTGGTAACAACTACGGTCAAATGTATCATTCTAACATGAGTGCAAACAACGTTGGCTTGACTGGTCTTGGCTTTCAAGCAGATGTGTTCACTGGCTTTGATGAGTACTCATCAAACGGTAAAGGTCCACAGGGCGCAGACGTAAACTACTCAATGGGTAACCTTTCAATGGGTGTTTCACACTCAAAAGGTTCAGGAAGCACACAAGCTTCTGTTTCATACTCAGCAGATGCATTGTCATTTGGCGCTTCTATGCAAGACGGTAAAGCAAAAGCAGATGACTTCTCTTCTGTAGGTGTTGGCTATGCTTTCGCAGGCGGTAGCGTGAACCTTGCTTACGGTGACAACAACGGCACCAAAACAACTGTTCTTGGCGGTACTTACAGCGTTGCAGCAGCAACATCGCTCACAGCGTTTGTTAAAGACACAAACACAGCTGGTGTTAAGAACGTTTACGGCGTTGGTGTTTCGCACGACCTCGGCGGCGCGTCACTCAAAGCAGGTTATGTTGATAACGCAGCTGGTTCAGTTGCCGACTTCGGCATCGTGTTCAACTTCTAATCCACTGGGGATTTGGAGTACGGAAAGAGCGGGCTTCGGCTCGCTCTTTTCTTTTGTGCGACTGCGATATTACTCGGTATTTGGTGTGAGAATCGCATTAACAGTTGAGTAACGCTTGTGGCGAGACTGTGGCACGATGGTAGTATGTTCTGAGGCTGCTATCACTGCTGTCTGTGTGGCGTATTTGACCGGTATGTTCACTACATTGCTGTAGACTGCTTTGGTGGATGAGTGCTGCAGCTGCGATAGGCTATTTCCGTTCTCAACAACAAAATGCTCTTGCGACAGCTGCGCAGTTGAACTGCAAGGCAGGGTTGACGCTTTAACCATTGTAGGTGCTTGAGCTCACGCTGCAGCCGACGGTTTAGACTGTGCTGTGATGGTGTGGGCATTATATCAACTCTACAGCACGAGAGATCATAGCGTCATTGACTGTTAAATAGCGTTGGGTTGTGGCAATGTTTCTGTGTCCAGCAATAGCTGCCAACACATGCACGCTGATACCTTGATCCGCCAAACGCGTGATCATTGTGCGCCTGCCACTGTGGCTGCTGGCTCCATCTATCGCACAAGCAGCATAGACCTCCAAGAACAGCTGACACATGGTGTTACCAGAGAAATGCCCACCCTTTTGACTGGGGAACAGTGGACTGTGGACGATATCAGTATTGATGTTGTTATTGTATCGCTGGAGTGCAGTGTGTAGGCGTTTGTTCACAAACACGCGTCGTGCATATCCGCCCTTGGTAGTGGTGAGTTTGATCACATCGCGCACACTGCCGGTATCAGTGTACACATCACTGATCTTTAGCGCGGCGATCTCCATGGCACGCAGCCCCGCATTGAAGCTGACAGCAAAAATGGTTTGATCCCTCAGCGCATGCCGGCGAGTGTTGAGATAGCTGTTGATCCGCTTTTGCTCTGCGAGTGTTACTATGCGTGCTTGCCGCATGTGTGCCTCCAATTCCCATCGTTCCAATATAAACAGTTTATACGATGAGGTATTGGTTGGACGACCAGAACTGCATGTGAACACAGGCTCAGTGATCTCAATGGCTTAGTTCTTTAAGTCAATGAGTAGCAATTCTATGAGGTTTTCTGCTCACAGCTATCCATTACTATACTGCTCTCAGGTTCAATCTTGGGCTAAGCCCAAGAGTCACATCATCATTGTCTTCTGTCGCTGTGCGACATCAACAATGCTTCGTGTCATTTTTTATGATTGGTTTGATGGAACATGATTTCTGATGATGACTATTCATACAGATTGTGAAGTCATACCAAGGCTATCCGCAGCCTTGGTATTAACGGTTTCATACTAGATGCTCCGTCCGTCATAAGCGTAACCTTGTTACAGGTAGCTGGGGTTACCCTGTCAGCTTTACACGCCACCTTTTCGGCAACGCACCCAATGTGCGCACAGCTACGACTGACCGTGCACACGGGCGTGGGGTTCTCTTCCGAGCCTTGTGTTCCCACTCCTTCCACCTAATTTTTGCGCGCATTGATGGCTTTGCGCGGGTCCTGCAGCTCGATATAAACTGCTTGGCGTCCACTTCCAGCGTCTACAGCATTACCTGTGCTCGCTTCTGCGGAGTGTCTTTCAACACATCAGAGCCTGTCATCGATAAATACGTTGAGCTGACTAATCCCAATCGCATCACGTGTTTATTTATCAACGGAGAACAAAATACATGTCAAAACTGATCATTGAAAACATCTGCAACCTCGTCATCGCCGAGGGTTTAGCCGAGAACGAACAAGACTTCTGTGAGCGCTGGCTTTGCAGAGGCGAGGGTTATATGCGCACATTGCGCTTTAGAGGCTTGCAGCCTAGTGCTGATGCACTTGCAGTATGCGCCAACAAGCTAGGGTACTATGCAGATGCGTTCCTAGCCAGCGATCGATTACACTCGGTGCATACAGGGCATAGTCTGCAAGTGTTACAGCACCTGTGTGAGGCAGAGTTGCGCAAGGCTGCACAGAGCAAGTGGCAAAGGCACAGCGTCCATTGAGGCAGTCGCGTAGAAGCCAACTGCTGGAACGTGTGGATGCACTGGATGCTCGGCTAAAGGCTCTGCAGAAGCAGCAAGACCGCATCAAGCAACAGAAAAAGCAAATCAAACTTCTGAAGGCACGTCAGGCGCTTTCGCAGTCATAAATTGACCTTTTGGGATGAGACTGGATCAGTCGGCATGTAATGATTGATATGAAGGTAAAAACTTTTAAGCTGAGTGTAGTTACCTTTTTGGATGAGGATCCCATGGCAACTGAAAAAGTTTTGAACGAAGGGCTCGCACGGCTTAGAGGTTTGAGTGAAACTCAAAATGCTCATTATCAATCGGCTAGAGAGCTACTGCATCAAACCCTTGTAGAAACCTACCTGTGGTGGCGAGAAGCGTCGCTAAAGCCAGGGTACTTGGAAAAGCGTTTTGCTGAAGAGAACATCAAATACACCAACAAGCTAAACCGACCCAATTTTGCACCAGTGGTTCGTTTGGCTATGCGTGTTCAACCCAGCAAGCGAGTTCAGATTTCAAACTTTGCCACCGCCATCAACGCCATCGATGATGAATACATTCGCAACAGCCATCGCTATATAAATCGAGATACAGTTGCTGAGTTGGTTGATTGGATACACGAAACTGGTGGCTTGAGCGGTATTACTGGAACCAAGAAACAAGAAGTGGAATACGACGGCTATGACCACAACGGCGTGGGCAAGCCAAAGCCAAAATCCAAAAAAACCGAAAGCGCACAAAAACAAAGACTGCGCATGGAGTTGTTGGCGCTGAAAAAGATTGCTGTTGGAAAAGGCAATATCGATCAAACCATAAACATTGGACATGTGGGCACAGGCGAGGATGACATGATTGTTGTGCTTGCAAAATCCACTGGCAACGGCACCGATTTGAAAGTGATTGGAGCTACTGCGCAACAAGAGCTTGTTGACAGCGCGGTTATGCAAATTGGTGATTTGATCCACGATGGCGTTTCTGATGACATGCGTTTGTTGTGTGACGCGATCAATCTCAATACCATCACCAAGGAACTGCAAAGCTACAGTGGTAGCCGAAAAAACTTTTATAAAAAAACAAAATTTGTGGTTGAGCACGAAGGCAGAAAATCTTTTGTATCTGAAAATGCACGTTTGGTTTTGCAAAGAAATGGCACAGTCTTAGTTTCCAAGTCATCCAGCAAAGCAAGCCTCACCACGCTGCATATTCCACATAAAAAGTCTTTACTTAAAGAAGACTTATGGCTGAGGGGCAGTGATAGATACTGGATAGAGACTGAACTGCTCAATGATGGCGAAATAGCGCTGTATCAGTCCAGTGCTTTAGAAGGTCAGACAAACAGTAAAATTCAGGCTGCCAAGAAAATTACACTTAACAATACTGTGTATAGCCACAAACGCAGTGTATATTTTTACGATTTTAGCCGCATTGACGACGCAACAATGTTCCAGCCAACCATTGTTGATGGAAGTATTGAATTTGACTGGATAGTCCAAGGCAACCGATCATTTTTCAGACGCCTGTATGATCAACACTTCAGTGGCTGGCAGCACAGAGTAAAGCATCGGCTGCATACCAAAAACAACAAAGCCATTGCCTTCAAAGTGGGATCTGATGGTGTTGTATGTGAGAAGAAATGGAACAAAGTCGAACAATGCTTCGAGCAAACTGGCGCACGTTACCTTACAAGCTTTGGGGATGACGCTGAGGCTCAAGGCGATGGACAAACGATCTTTGCACCAACCGACATGATAGCTGTGCTTGAAGCGCTTTCAAAGCAGCAGGTGAAGGGGAACAGCATCAAGATAAGTGGCAACAACGATTTGCTGCACATCAGCTATGAGACTGACTTAGCACAAGTGCTGGTTTACGTGCCAAGTGCGTCTACAACAGGGCAGCGTAGCACGAAATATTTCAAAAAGTACGTGCCGAATGAGTGAGAACTTAACCAAGCAATACGCAGGCTATGCTTTGTATTTGCCGTCACTGCAAAAGTATTATGCAGAGCATGCTATTAAGCGTAACAGTGAAACATCCAGAAAGAGCCGTATGCCAAAGGGGTTTGATAACCGTTGGCTAAATTTTTTGGATACTGACAGCAAGCTGTGGCACTGTGAGCACGTGCTTTATAGCAGTGGGCAATTCAACAGCAGGCGCATACGTGCACGAGACATAGTTGCTGAGCGCGATGTTAACAAAACCGTTATTGTTGGAGACAGCGGTGGGTTTCAGCTGGGTACTGGCAAGCTTCCGAATGGACCTGAAAGGGATCATTTGGAGCTCTACAAAAATGATCCCGTATCTCAGTATAACAATTGGCAGCACTGTGACTTCCGTACGCGGACTTTGCGTTGGCTTGAAAAATACACCGACTACGCAATGACGCTGGACATGGTGCTTTGGGCTGCTGAGGAGTATGGACAAAATAATACTGTTAACAGTCAATTGCGAAAGTTAACCGTTCAACAGCTTATCGACCTTAGCGTAGATAACCTGCGCTATTTTTCGGATAATCGCGGTCGTGGCAACACAAGCACAAAATTTCTAAGTGTTTTGCAGGACATTGGCAACGGAACAGGGGATGCTTGGTACGACGCAGTTAAAAGTTTTGACTTTGAGGGCTGGAGTTTAGGTGGCGAAGTTGGTGGTATGCTTGCTAGTTTGCAATGGCTCAAACGCTTGCTAAACGATCACAATTTGGACAAAAGTGAATGGGTGCATTTGCTTATGAAGTCCCCACCCGTGAACAGCGTGGTGTATACTGCTGCACAACGTTCACTGCGCAAGTTGTTGGGTAGAGACGATTTTACCATCAGTTTTGATAGCAGTAGTCCGTTTCAGATGGCAGGAAAGCAACGCAGTTTGGCGTTGCTGCCGAACCTTACTTCCAATAGGGGAACATGGAAAATTGGCAGCTTTTCAATGCCTCAAGACATCCGTATCGCTAGAAAAGAAAAACACGCAGATTTCGCCTTAGCGCCACCTTTGGAGAAGTATGTGTGTGCCTACGACCTTTATGCACACGAGATTGACGACAGTGATTTTTTTACAGATACGTGGAGCGAACAAATCTTAGCAAATCACAATTTGTACACTTATCATCAATACAGCATCCAGGCGTGCGATTTAGTTTTCGATCAACACAAGCAGGATCACACACGGGTCCCCGAGGATTTGTTGGAAATTGTTGATTTGATCGACGGCTATTTTGCTGGGGAAAACGCCGGTAAAATTGAAGCTAAATTTTCTGTTTTGATGGAACCGTACATGCGTCAAAATCAAAAAGATGAGCAATTCTAAAAGTTGCATTTATTTTTGAGGCTATTATCTAGGTTGAGAATTTCGTCCCACAATCCCGCCAACAATCTCGGCTCTTTGGTGCAGCAGATCAGGCTGTAGATGTGCGTAGCGCTGTGTCATCTGAACGCTGCTGTGTCCTAATAGCGTCTGAACTTCGTATAGGCTGACACCATTGTTTATCAATACGCTAGCATATGTGTGTCGCAAGTCGTGTATGCGCAAGTCTTCAAGTTCAGCCAAGTCACGTGCCACAAACCAAGCCGCATAGAAGCTGTGATAAGCAGTGCGTGTGCGTGGATTGGTGAACACATAGCACTCTTGTGTGGTAGGCAGGTTCAACTGTTCAGCTCGCACTCGTACATCATGCAATACACCAACAGCAGCAGCACTCAGCATTATGCGTCTTGAACGTCCATTCTTGCTGCGTGGCACAGTCCAAACACGCTTGTGCAAGTCAATGTCACGCCAACGTGCAAGTCGTGCTTCGCCTTTGCGAGCACCAGTTAACAACAGCAGCTGTACGAACAGATACAAGAACGGATGACGATTGGCGCGGCATGCTTTAATCAAAC
>Ga0233397_1001418_pt1 | contig 11283 bp, 7 predicted proteins | sample 35DmetaG_FD_189957 | JGI IMG/M metagenome (GOLD analysis project Ga0233397, IMG submission 189957) | Seawater microbial communities from Monterey Bay, California, United States - 35D | ecosystem: Environmental > Aquatic > Marine > Coastal | place: USA: California | collected 2016-10-20
TGGGAATGTTTGGCTAGATCCAAAACGCACTTCACCGTATGCGTTTTACCAGTTTTGGTTGAATGCTGCCGATTCTGATGCTGAGAATTATATAAAAATCTTTAGTATAGAATCCCGTGAGGTCATTCAGGCGCTTATTGCAGAACATGCAGAAGCACCACACCAGCGTAAATTACAAAAGGCTTTAGCCGAAGAAATAACGATACGTGTTCATAGTCAAGAGGATTTAGAAAACGCCCAAGCAGCCTCTCAAATATTGTTCGGAAAGGCAACTGAAGAGCAACTTAGAGGTCTTGATAATGATACTTTAATGAGCGTCTTTGAGGGCGTGCCGCAGCATGAATTGCAGGCGGCAACACTTGAAACTGGCCTGGACATTGTAGATGCTTTAGCAGAGGCAACCACAATATTCCCGTCTAAAGGGGAGGCTAGAAAAATGGTTCAGGGCAATGGCGTTGCCATCAATAAAACGAAAGTTACTGTGGATAAGCAGCTGACTGTAGAAGATGTAGTCGCTGGAAACCTTATTCTCGTTCAGAAAGGCAAGAAAAATTATTACCTCGTACGCGTTATCTAGAGCGGGATGTAATTAAAAACGATATCATCTATCTCTTTCATGAAGCGATCGTTGGGTCGCTGGAAGAAGTAGAACATTCCGTTTTCTCTTTTTTCACTTTCTTTCAGCTTTGCGTAGTCGAAAGCCTCTCCTTTATTAACTAAACAATAGGGTATGCCGCTACGCACAATGAATAGTGCTTGAAAATCGGGTGTCGTCGGGTTTGTGCTTCGGTTGAGATACGCCCAGCATTCGTACCCGTCAAAACGTTGGTATTCCCATCCATTCTTTTTGAAGGCGTCTTTCAAATTATCGTTGACGGCACCGAGACGCTGTCCGCTGAAGTAATTTTCTAGGAAATTGGTAGGAAAACTTTTCCGTTCTAATTCTCTACCTAGGACTTGCCCAGATAAAACCACCTCGTAATATTTAGACATTCGCCTAGCGGTACTTTCCCAAAGTGAGTCCAAAGAATAGCTTGTGTATACTGTTCCGAGCGTATCTTTTTTTGCATTCAGTAAGGCCGCATCGGCCATCACTCTTTCGTCTAATTCATTAACAAAGTCTTCATGAACCCATACGTGTGCAGTTCCTTGGTAATAACCGCTGTTAAAATCCGTTGCGAAAATTCGAACCGAATCGCGCAAACTCAGAGTGCCTTCACCGTTCGTAAAATTCGCTGTTCGTCTTACAACCTGGGCATTGCTCAACGAGCAAAACGCTAGAAATGTAAAACAGAAGAAAGTATTTAATTGTCTCATAGACTAACCATTAAATTACAGCCTCTAATTTCACTATTATCAAGTCGGCCGTAAACTTCAAATGTACCATTTTCAAAAACCCTGCCTTGATCCGATAATGCTAAAAATGCACAGGTATGTTCGTTTGCAAGGTCAATAATCTGCAGCGCTCCGCGGCTACCGTTCTGTTTCGGTGTATCCAGTGGATCGGCGATGTCCCGCGTATAGACACGCATCCAAGGTGGGCATTTAAAGAAATCGGAACCATTTAAGTATGCTTGGCTAAGTAATTCGGTCATTCCGTATTCACTATCTAAAGCGCTTACGGGAAAGCTGTTACGTAGAATCGCATGAGCCTCTTCCCGTATCAATTCTTTTCTGCGTCCTTTCATCCCGCCAGTCTCCATTATATGGAGTTCTGGAAAGTGCAATTCAGGACCGATTTCAAAGTCATCGTTCGCGATTTTTTCAGCAAAATCAAGCAAGGCAAAGGTGACTCCCAATAAAAGTGTGGGACATTTATGGGTCTTTAAACGAACCAGTACCTTCATTAAATCCTCGTGATTGTACAAATAGAACCCGCTTTCTTCCGATTCACTTGCTTGGATGAGGCCTTCTGCCATATGGACTAAGGATGAGCCTTCTCGTTCCAAATAAGAGGGCAACAGAGCCAGAACTGTCCAGTTTTCAATGGGGCCGTATTCACGTTTAAAACCGGCCAAATAGACTTGATCGTATTCTGCCACAGATTTCACATAATGTAAGCTGGGTGTGCCGCCTGTTGTGGTCGAAGAAGAAAAAACGGATTCGGCTTCCCATTGCCCTGTTTTAACAGTGTTTTTTTTAAACTGCTCTACGGGTAAAAACGGAATGGCCTGGAGGTTTCGAACATTCGTGGGGTTTCGTTGCAATAAGTCGCACCATTTGCGGTACCGAATATTACCAGCATACTGACGTCTAAACAGCGCTAGTGCATTTGATTCGAAATTTTCTTTCGTTATGTGGTCGAGATATGGCATAAAAAAACCCGCGCTATAAGCGCGGGTCTAAATTAGTTAATCGCAGTGAGGTTAAAGCGAGTATCTGAAGCTCAATTTAAATGTTCGCCCCGGTGCCCATGTGCTAAAGAATGGAGAGTGGCTATTGTAGCTGCGGAAAATACGATCACGCGTATCGTCCATGATGTTGTTTACTCCCAACCCTAATTGGTATTGACGATCGGCGCCGAAATTTTTCAAAACGTTAAAGTTCAAGCTGTGGAAGGGAACTTCAAAAACATCAGGATTATCGGCTACACCAACGATGTACAGTTTTTCACCTTGTACATTATAGAAAAGACCGCCTTGCCATCCGTTCTTTGCATTGTTGTAGCTCAAGCCAGCATTAATGAGATACGGACTTTGGCCTTGCATCGCTCTGGTTTCTCTAATGACTTCCCCTTCTCGAGCCGAAGCTACACGCGCAGCGAACTCCGAAGAGTCTCTTGTCACAGAAGATAAAATGTAAGAGAAGTTAGAATTTAGTTCTAAGTGCTTCATTCCGATGAAACCTAGATTTTTGCGAACCTCAAATTCTACCCCGGCTACAGTTGCGTTACCCACGTTTCTTGGCTGGAAATTAGAAGGTGCTGCGGCAGAATAGGCTACTAATTCAATCGGGTTTTGGAAGTATTTATAAAATCCTGATAATCCTATGGTTTGTCCGCCTTCAAAGAAGTATTCGTAACGGAAATCTAAATTGCTAATGGTAGTATTGATAAGATCAAGATTACCGATAAACGTGATACCTGTGAGGACGTCTTCGATCTGCGCAGCACTCTTTTCTTTGAACGAAGGACGTGCTACCGTGCGGAAGGCGCCAAAACGAAGATTTGAATTTTCGTTAACGCTATAAATGAGTGAAGCAGTAGGGAATAGATTGAAGTTATTCAAGACTGGCTCCCATTGGTAATTTATCCCCGTTCCAGGAGCAGCAGCCTCTTGCTGGTCTACACCGGTATAGAACTGGTCGTAGCGCTCCATGCGAAGACCTACTACCATTTTTGTCAGTGGGTTCAAGCTGAATTCCTCATGAATGTATCCCGCGAGATTGCTTTGGATACCCTGGTATGCGTTATTCGCTTCGTAGTTTCCGCTGTAGTAGGTACCTGCATCTGTGATCACATTCCAGACAAAGTCCTCAGAGAGCAATTCATCCGCTTCACCGGTAAGAGGATTCAAGTTTCCTAACGACTTCGCACGCAACTGGTAACGTAAAATCTCGTAATCACGGTACTTGAAGGTATAGCTCGCGCCGTATTTCATTTTCGCATCTCTACCGCGTACCTCATGACTCCGCGTAAAGTCTAATCTGTTCGCAAGATTGAATTCATTCAATTCGCGCCAGATCCGATTTGGGAACCCCGTTTCTCCTGGAGCAATAGCAAAAGTGTTATCCTCTGTTCTATAGGATGTCGAACGGATGTCTTTGTCTGCGATGCTACTAAAAGTAGGTGCAATGCGCCAATCGATTTTTAATTTATTGTCGTCGCGACTGTGTTGGCCGTTGAACAAAGCGGAGGTGATGGAACGCTGCGAATATTCTAAGTTGTCTCTCGATCCAACAAATGAATTTTCAATGGAAGACGTCTCCTTGAATTTACCTGTACGACTTTCGCCATTTTGCAAATGCATTATGGTAAATCGGTACTTATCGTTGTCGTCTTTAATGGAGTAACCGAAAAGACCACTCATAAATACATTACTTATAGCTAATGAACCTACTTGAGTGCGGTCCGCTTGAAGCGCATAATCTGTAGGCTGATTTCCTTTACGGTAAAAGTTCTGCTCGTACATGCGGGTGCTGTCTACCCCAAGGGTGCCGTAAAAAGTGGTGTTCGCTTTGTAGGAGAAGGATCCGTTGTAACCAACGGTTTTACCGTTCTCTTTTTTAATTTGATTTCCGCCGCTTATACCTAAAGATCCATTCAGTGGCATGGACTGCGCTTTCGCGCCCAATACCGGAGAAAAGCCCTCCGTTAATTCCGTTGTAATCGGGTCGTCCAGGGCAGGATTAGGAATTCCTTCATAGATGTAATTCTGAGGCAGCGGATTCGTACGGAAACCACTGTCGAACCCTAAGAAATCTGTTACTGAACCATGGTGGCCTAGGCCTTGAATGAGATGCATTGCAGGATTGTAACTCAACGATGAGCCGATGTTCAATGTCTTTTTAGTTGGAAAATCGACCAATTCGATATTGACTACCCCCCCTGAAAAATCTGCGGGTAAATCTGCAGTAAGCGTTTTGAGTACTACAATATTCTGTAAAATATTGGTTGGAAAAATATCCATCTGGAGCGAGTTACGGTCCGGGTCAAGCCCAGGAATATCCATACTCATTAATTGCGTTTTTGTGTAGCGGTCACCCAGACCACGTACAAACACGTATTTTCCACCTTGAATACTCACCCCAGGTACGCGAGTTACTGCAGCCGCAGCGTTTCCGTCCCCGATACGTTTAAAATTCTGTGCGGAAATACCGTCCATTACGGTGGCCGATTTTCTCTTGACATCCAACAACGCACTCTCCGTATTTCGCATCGCCGACGCAGTTACTGTAACGGCCATCAGCTCGTTAGTCGTAGGTTTGAGTCGTAAATTCTCAAAAGCTACCACTTCACCCGCAACTACATTCACATCGGGAATGATCAGGGTGGTTAACCCAAGGAAGCTAATTTCTAGGCTATATGATCCCGGAGCAAGGGATAATTCAAAATGTCCATCGAAATCGGTAAAGGCAACTGCATTTTCACTGGGAATTTGGGCATTTGCGTAAAATAATGGTTCACTTGTTTCGTCTTCGTAAACAGTTCCGCGGATGATACCATTCTGTGCGTAAGAAAGTACGCTGAATAGAATTGCTGCAAATAGCACTTTGATTTTCATAGAAAGTCTAGTTCGTTTCTAAGTGCAAAACACGAAAAAAGGCCCGAGACAAATGTCTCGGGCCTTTTAATGTTCCTTTAACTTTATGTTAAGTGGATGAGCTTAGAAGGCACCTTTCATAGCAGTATATGTCCAAGCCAGCTTGCTTTCATCAGCACCAACTGTAGGAGCAGTAACCACTGTAGCAAACGTTGAAGGATCCCAAGCAGTTAGAGCACCAGATTTATCCATGAATACCTGGGCAAGTGTTTTGTCGGCAGTGTAGTTCGTCATATCTATCTCGATAGAGGTGAAGTTCAACAAACCGTTTTCGTAGTTGTAAGCACCTCCAGTTTCGTCAATCTCCCAATCACCGGCATCGTCAAATCCTGTGATGTAGATGTTTTGAATGTTACCCATAGCTGAATCTCGGAAATCTGCAATCTCTGCGCTCATGCCATAAAGTGACCCGTTAGAAGCTGTAAAGCCGGAGCCCGTTTTGCCTTCTGGACCATCAACCTCCAAACCGTGGTCAGAATTTGGCCCCGCTACGTAAACGAAGTTGTCAATAGTTCCAGCGTACGCCTGGTCGATGTCATAAGCATCATCACCCTGTGCCCAAACAACAATGTTAGATGCATTTACGGATCCTCCGAAGAATTCAACGCCATCATCTACGTTGGCAACTACTTCAATATTATTTACTATTGTAGCTGAACCTACACCGGCCAAGGTGATACCGTTGATTTCGTTACCGTCACCAATCAATGTACCGCCATGGCGTACACTTACGTATTCGATATAACCTGAGTTATCAGCTGCATCTGTTCCACCGTATACTGCATATGCTTCGTTTGCTGGAAGACCTTCAATTAATGCAGTAGCTGCGTCAGCTGAGATTGGCGCATATCCTAAAACTATTAATCCGCCCCAAAGACCGGCATCTGTTTCGTCTAGGTTCGTACCTGCTTGTTGGCCAACGGTAATATTGTCCAATACTGAAGTCATGATGATTGGTGCACTTTCAGTACCCTGTGCGTCGATCATGCCACCTTGAGCGATAATCAATGTTGATGCAATCGCACCGTCGCCCTCTTTTCCTTTGATAATGGTTCCTGGCTCCACAGTTAAGGTTACGCCATTGGGAACTATGACACGACCGTTTAAAACGTAGATAGAATCTCCGCTCCAAGTTTCATCGGCGCTCAGCACTCCAGATTTGTTCACTTCGAGTGAATTGTTGATTGGGTTGTTTCTGTTACCATCGTTGTTGTCACATGAAATGGCAATTAAGCTGAGGAGAATTGCGGGCAATACGTTGTAAAATTTCATTTTGTAGTTTTTTATTTCCCCAAAAGAACGTCGCCAAAGTTGTCTAGATGTTAAGGAATAATGACAGTTCAGTAACACTGGTTTTCATAATGATTATACTTAGGTAAACAGATTGTTAAGTCAGTTTTTCTGTCTGATTTAAGTAGATATTAGAGGGAAATAAAGCAACGTGAACCTTAAAAATTATTTCTCCCATGACCAATTTAGAGCCAAAAGTTCTAATCGTTGATGACGATGTTGACATCTTAGAATTTGTATCGCTCAATCTTTCCAAGGAAGGGTTTAAGGTATATACCGCATCAAATGGTCTTGAAGCAATTCAGCGAGCTACAGACATCGCTCCGGATTTAATCATCTTGGATGTCATGATGCCCGAAATGGATGGTGTTGAAGCATGCATTAGACTTCGGAAAATTCCAAGCCTTGATGATACCGTTATCGTTTTTTTATCAGCGAGACATGAGGATTACTCCCAGATTGCAGGGCTAAATGCGGGTGCTGACGATTACATCACCAAACCAATCCGACCAAAGCTATTAGTGGCAAAGCTAAAAACGATGTTACGGAGAAAATTTCGTGCTTTGGAAAAATCCACTGAAGAGCTAATTCTTGGCCAAATGGTTATCGACTTTAAAAAATACCATGTCCTGTTAAATGGTAAAGAAGAAGTACTACCCCGCAAGGAATTCGAGTTACTTACGTTATTAGCGAAAAATGCAGGGATTGTCATTCGACGCGAAGAGATTATGAAACGTATTTGGCAGTCTGACGTGATAGTTGGAGGTCGGACCATTGACGTTCATATTCGTAGGTTAAGAGAACGTATTGGCGATGATAAAATTAAAACGGTGAAAGGTGTTGGTTATAAACTTGTTGTAGCTTAATTGAACAGCATAAAAAACAAACAAAAACCCCGCAACAGGACTGATGCGGGGTTTTTGTTGTTGTAATCCCTAAGTAAGGATCTATTATAAGACAGCGAGCTTTTTAAGCATCCGCTGAGCTATTGTGGTATTCTTCTACTAAGCGCATCACTCCTTTTACGAGGTCTTTAGATTCCAAAAGTACATTGAAGTAAAGCGTCGTGTTCTTCGGACTGACCTCTTCTTTTCTTGTACGCGCAATCTGTGCGTCAATCTTATCAGAGATTGTTTGAAGCAAGGTTGATTCTTCGTCTAAACACGATCCAAGGTCTGCGAAAGACTGATTTTGGAACGCTGTTTCAATAGCGACCAGCGAAGTACTAAATGCTACTTCGATATCTTTTAAATCTTGAATTTGCGCCTGGCTCAACGGTTTATGTGCATTGTCAATGTGTTTATAGCTTTTCTTAGCTATAAATTCTAATGACTGAACGACATCCGTCAAATTTGCTAATATCATGATGTAGAAGTTACTGCCGCGAACTGATGTGTCGTCAAGGTTTTTGATAAAGTAAAATAAATGATTTCTCAATTCTTCAACCTCGTCGTCAAACTTACCTACGCGCTTGCGCATTTTCTTTAGTGCAGTAGCATCTTGACTGGCTAGTCCATCTACTACACCGCTAAAAATTCGCTTGGTACGGTACATAGACTTAGCTACGTTGTCTGCGCTTTCGTCGATAATTCCTTGAACGGTCTTACTTGCTGATTTCTTTAGTGAAGTGTGGTCAAGTTCATTTTTCGATGCTTTTTTGTGATTTAGATAATTACGTACAATCAATCCTGCAGCTAAAAGTAGCAATATGGCGATGGCTGGTCCACGACCTATGTAGATGATGTATGTTAATGCACCTGCGATAGAGAATGCGGTTAGTGCCGTTAAGAACCAACCGCCTATCACGTTAAGGACACCAGCGACACGGTATACTGCACTTTCTCTACCCCACGCTCGGTCCGCAAGCGAAGTACCCATAGCAACCATAAATGTTACGTAAGTGGTAGAAAGAGGGAGTTTCATGCTGGTAGCGATAGAGATTAGTATTCCTGCAACTGCGAGGTTGATCGAAGCACGAATGAGATCGAATGCTGGAAGCTCTTTTGCCTTTTCTTGCGAAATCTCAATAGCTGGGGTCTCGAAACTGTTGCTGATTTTTGTTTTAACTCCAGCAGGTAAAATGAAATTGAGTCCTTGAACCAGATTAGAAGAGCCCTTAACAATAGCTCTCGATAAGAAATTAGGTTGGAAACGTTCGCTGCCCTCACCTTGTCTCGATAAATCGATAGAGGTATCTGCCACGGTACGCGCCTTTTTTGAGACTGCTAAGGTGATCACCATAATTGCACCAGCAATAAAGAGCAATAGTGGCTCCGTTGGAACCTTTTCGGAAAGAATCTCCATAGAGAACTCAGATGCAGGTATACCTGAAACTGACCAAGCTTCGTAGCTGTGGTACGCTGCCATAGGGACACCGATGAAGTTTACTAAGTCGTTACCGGCAAAAGCCAAGGCTAAACCAAATGTCCCCATACCCAAAACGATAACTAATACGTTTATTTTGAAAAGTTTGTCCAGGATGAACATAAGTACTGTCCAAAAAGCAAACATGGCTGCAATAACAAGTACCATGTTTTGCGCCAGAAAATCTTTGATCTCGCCGTAGAAAGGGGTTCCTTTCAATCCTTTGAAGAAGATGAAATACCCAATGGCGGTTAGACACAGACCTGCGAAGACAAAACCGAAGTTCTTTACTTTTTTCTCGTATTGGAAAGAGAATACTAATCTAGAGAGCCATTGCACGATCATACCTATGGTGAATGAGATCACTACCGACAATAAAATTCCGGAAATGATTTGCTTGGCTTTTTCTGTATTGATGTATTTAACTAAATCTGCAGCCGTCTCTGTTTCGGACATTCCAATTTTAATCAATGCCATGACTACTGCAGCACCTAGAAGGTTAAATACAATAGAGACGGTGGTGGATGTGGGTAACCCGAGGGTATTAAAGAAGTCCAAAAGGAGGATGTCACCGATCATTACAGCCATGAAGATGAACATGATTTCATCAAAATAGAATTCTGACGGTGTGAAAATCCCCTTACGTGCAACTTCCATCATACCGCTTGAGAAAACGGCTCCAACAAAAACACCAAGACTGGCGATGATCATAATTTTCTTGAACGCAATGGCTTTAGAGCCAATCGCGGAATTCAAGAAATTCACAGCGTCATTACTAACGCCTACTACTAGATCCACTACTGCCAAGATGGCTAGAGCGAAAATCATGAGGTAGAATATACTGTCCATATCGAATAATTTATGAGGCGAATGTAAGCGCCTAGTGTTACTTCAAGGTTAAGTTTAGAAGTGCAGTTCGAAACCAGTTCTAAACATTACACCATCCGCTACACCAGCTTTGGTAGTGTAACTTAAGTCTGTTTGTACTTTAAGCTTGTGACCCACAACAAATTTGTTGATACCTAAAGTGTACTGCGTTGGGTTCTCAATCCCAGTTAAGTAGTCATAATTGATGGTAGTGTAGCGTGCAGCTACTTCTACCTTCTCGCTGATAAACTGTCCAACCGCGAAGTTGAATGCTTGGCCTACAGAAACAATGTCGCCGGTCTCTGTTCCGTCAAGGTTTACAGCAACAGGGTTTGCTGCGCTCCGAGAAGACCATTCAGACATAATAGATAGACCTTGGAATTTGAAGGCAAGATCTACAAAGTGCGTAGTGATATCCGTTTCGTACAAGCCACCGTCGGTTAGATACATGTATGAGCCCATATTAGATCTAGTTTTAACTGCATTGCTGTTGTGGTCGAAGGTATAAGCAAGCATCAGTTTTGGAGAAGATTCACGTACGGTAGATGAACCCATGTAGTCGCCTTTCTTTTTAAATTCACCTAATGGAAGTGCTTCGAAACGAGCCGTGTATTGGAGACCACCAACGTTACCTACTGTGATGTTTCTGCCTTCACCTTGGCTAATGGCAAATTTCTCTTTTGTCACCATTCTTCCAAACTTCGACTTATGGCGCAGCTGGATACCCATATCACGATCAATATTGAATTTACTATTGAGCATAGAGCGGTCAACAAATTGAAGATTTGCTGATGAAATCACACGCTCAATGTTCCCAGGGAGTTTCGTTTGGCCTGCCCACAACTCCCAGCCTGGTGCAAAACCCCATTTAACGACTGCATCGAGAATCAGGCGTGGTGCACCCTTTGTGAATTCACTTGCGCCAGATATATCGTTATTGGTCAAACCGAATTCCATTTTGTATTTGATGCTCGGGTGGTATGCCCATCCGTCAAATTTGAAACGAGAGCGACGTACAAGGAAATCGTGTTCAACGGCGCCTAATTGACCGTCTGTAAAGTCGCTGCTTCCGTAGTAGCGCACTTGCATACGCGGTGCAAATTTCACGCTAAAGCTGCTATCTGCCGCTACATAATTCATGAGGCCTTTGCCAAAAGAAATGTCATTTACAGCTTGTTGGGCATTCACAGTAAAGGTGGCTAAGTTCAATAGCACGATGCTCCAAGCGAGTTTTTTAGTTTTCATTCTCTTATTTTTATTTGATGGCAAATCTCACGAGCGAACGTTAATTTATGGTTAACACAAGGCTTATTTATTGTTATAATATCAAGCCTTGACGATATCTATGCCTAGGAATACGTTACTTTGTTATCATTATTTTTATGGACATAATTAACCTGCATGGCATCCGGCAAAGCAAAAATTTTAGTTTTAGACGACGAACCAGATATTCTCGAAATCGTCGGGTATAACCTCAGAAACGAAGGATACGAAGTCAAGA
>Ga0233397_1001429_pt1 | contig 11200 bp, 9 predicted proteins | sample 35DmetaG_FD_189957 | JGI IMG/M metagenome (GOLD analysis project Ga0233397, IMG submission 189957) | Seawater microbial communities from Monterey Bay, California, United States - 35D | ecosystem: Environmental > Aquatic > Marine > Coastal | place: USA: California | collected 2016-10-20
ACTCCTTACGTGATCTGGAGCAGCTATTGGATTGCTCAGGCGCTGTTCTTAATTTCATTTACTGTGGTGCTCTAGCGCGTATTTCTGAACACTGCACAAAGGCACCCTGAGGCTTTAAGCTGGTTGCAAAACTCCCAAGCGCTCTTGTTTGTATCGCGTCCAATACGTGCAAAGTAATACCCCTTTAGGCGGCTTGCTCTGCTCTTTTCAAATAGATAGTCGGGTTGTTCGTTTTTCAAGAGGAGGCGGCATTGCTTTGTTCTTGCCGTGTACTTGCTTTTCGCTGATTGTTTGCTGGTTCCAAAGGCGATTTGCACGCCCCAAGGCTTTAGGGCTGGTCCTCTCCGAGGGGGGGGGGATAGACGACGCTTCTGTGCCAGAGTTTGACAGGCTACACTAAATTTTTTGTGTTGGTCGAGATCTAAGTTAAGCATTTGGGGTGGCTCACTTACCCAGGTCTGGTGGTCGGCACCCGTTATGATCCGGACATAGTCAACGGTTTCTTGCGCAAGATCTCCTGTGCCGTTGATTAAGCCTTCGGCGCGTCTTTCCCCACCATTGTAACCCACGGCAGCAAGCCCGATGTTACCATAGCGATTTGTCATTTCTGCCAAATAGTGCGCCGAATGCTCAAGTGCGTCGGCGGGATTGAAAGGGTCAGTCAGACCTCGCAAATCGGCGGTAGAACGGATGAATTGCGCAATGCCCAGCGCGTTAGCATGGCTTTTTGCAAACGGGTCAAAGCGACTCTCCTGCCAGATCAGGCGCGCGAAGAAGTCAGTGTCTAGTTTGTGGCGCGTGCTTACAGTTTCGATCAGCTGGCAGGTATCATGGACAAAGTGCGCCCATCGAATGCACTCTTGGGCGCCCCATTTTGTTGTCGTGCACGCGCGATCTGGTGGTTCTGCCTGAAGAAGCGAGGCCAGTGAACTAAAGAGAAAGGCAAACACATACCGCATGGTGGCAGATGGCCTGAGCTAGACATTCATGTCAACTCATGGCTTTTCACTCGGGCGCAGGCGTATTAACTGGGAGTAGAACCGAGCGGGAATGGCCATGTCTTTTTTCAACAAACTCAAAAATAAGCTCTTTAAAACATCTTCCAAGCTCGAAGAGGGTCTTGCTGCGATTGTTGAAGACGGTGGCGTAGAGGAAGAAGAGACGCCAGTGGAGGCCTCTGCTGTTGACTTGATGCCTGAAACCGCCATTTTTCCAGAGCCAGAGCCAGAGCCAGAGCCAGAGCCAGAGCCAGAGCCAGAGCCAGAGCCAGAGCCAGAGCCAGAGCCAGAGCCAGAGCCAGAGCCAGAGCCAGAGCCAATCACTTCCGTTGATAAAGCCGCATCCAATGTGCAAAAGCCGGGGTTGATTGGTCGTCTTTTGGGGCGAAAAGAGACGTCAAAAACAGTCATACGGCGGGTGCTTGATGACGAGATGCTTGAGCAGCTTGAAGAGTTGCTCATTGCATCAGATATGGGAGTTGATACAGCTCTGCGTGTGACCGCCAACATGGCTGAGGGCCGGTTGGGGACAAAGCTATCGACACATGAAATAAAGCAAGTGCTTGCCGAAGAGATTTCACGGATCATGTCTGAAGTGGCCAAGCCGATGCCGCTCTATGAAAAGAAGCCCCAGGTCGTTCTCGTGGTTGGTGTTAACGGATCTGGAAAGACGACGACAATTGGAAAGCTGGCGAGCCAATTCAAGGCGGCGGGAAAGAACGTAGTTATCGCAGCTGGAGATACTTTTCGCGCAGCGGCTGTTGAACAGCTTCAAGTTTGGGGAGATCGTGCGGGTGTGCCTGTTTTGACAGCGCCTGAAGGGTCAGACCCTGCTTCGCTTGCTTTTGACGCGATGACAAAGGCTGAAGCAGACGGGGCCGATCTTCTTATGATCGATACCGCAGGACGTTTGCAGAACCGTTCCGATCTGATGGAAGAGTTGGCCAAAATCGTTCGTGTCATCCGCAAGAAAGACCCTAGTGCGCCACACAACACGCTGTTGGTGCTCGATGCTACCACGGGCCAGAATGCTCTCTCACAAGTCAAAACGTTCCAAGAACTTGCGGATGTCACAGGGCTTGTGATGACAAAACTTGATGGAACGGCCAAAGGCGGGGTTTTGGTTGCACTCGCGGACAAGTTTGGCCTTCCAATTCATGCGATTGGTGTAGGCGAACAGCTTGATGATTTGGCACCATTTGACCCAGAAGACTTTGCAGCGGCCCTGACGGGGCTGACTGCCGAGTAGAAACTTGAGCAATTGGCTAATTTCAATTGAAGGCACAGATGCGGGGCATAGCCTTGCGCTGGTGCTTGCATTGCTGGCAGCTTTTCTACACGCAGTTTTTGGCGCACTGCAAAAGGGCCGTCATGATCCATGGCTCACCCGTGGCGCGATTGACTTCTGCTACGCGGCTATTGCGGCTCCGTTCGCTTTTTTTGTCGTGCCGTGGCCCGAGCCGCATATGTGGTCCATTTTTGCGGCCGCTTTTGTAATTCATCTGGCGTACAAGCTTATGCAGAGCTGGGCCTACACCAAAGGCGCATATACAGTCGTCTATCCTGTGGTGCGGGGCACAGGGCCACTTTTCACGGTCATTGGCGCTTATTTCCTTTTTGGTGAGCGCTTCAATTTGACACAATGGGCGGGGGTGGCGACTCTTCTAGCCGGGATATACGGCCTCGCGGCTTACAACTTGCGTCACGTTACTGCCGAACGTGACACGCTCAATTTGGCCCTTCTGCTCGCCGTGATCACAGGGCTTTTTGTTGCACTCTATACCACATGGGATGCCTACGGCATTCGAGCTACTGCCAACCCCTTTACCTTTTTGGCATGGTTTTTCTTCATCGATGGGCTCTTCTTTCCCTGGTTAGCCTACTTTCGTTACCGGTCTATGCGGCATCCGCCTGAGCTGGGTCCACTCATGCAGCGTGGACTTATTGGGGCTTTCGTCGCTATTGCGAGTTTCGGCTCAGTCATGATGGCCACTCGTTTGGATAACGTAGGAGAAGCCGCAATCTTACGGGAAACATCAACAGTATTTGCTGCACTTATCGGTTGGCTGGCTTTGAAAGAAACCGTCGGACCTCGCCGGATTGCGCTTATGGCATTGATTGCTTTGGGTGCTGTGATAGTTGAAATGGGAGGATAGGAGTTCTTATGGCAGAGAAAAGAGAAATCAACCCGCTGATGAAAACAGGGCTTGAGCTAGGGCCTGTGATTGCTTTTTTCATCGCCTACCTCATGTTCAAGGACGATACTTTTATGGTCGCAGGACGCGAGTATTCTGGGTTTATCTTTGTGACAGCAGGTTTTGTGCCACTCATAATACTCACGACAGGTATCGGGTGGAAGCTCACCGGTCATATTTCCAAGATGCAAATTATGACGCTGGTGCTCGTTATTGTATTTGGTGGGCTCACCGTTTGGCTAAATGACCCCAAGTTTCTCAAGATTAAACCTACGATATTCTTTAGTCTTATGGGGGCTATTCTTGGTGTCGGGCTATGGCGAGGCCAGTCTTACCTACGATACGTTATGGAGGGTATGATGCCTCTTCAAGACAAAGGGTGGATGATCTTAACGCGCCGCTTGATGTGGTTTCTCTTCGCTACAGCTCTTGCTAATGAGCTAATCTGGCGGTTCATGTCCGAAACAACATGGGTTTATTTTAAAACATTTGGTGACACCGCTGCGATGTTCGTTTTCTTCATGAGCCAGACCAAGCTGTTTGCTGAATATGCCATTGAAGAGGATAGTCAAACTTGACCGTTGCAACGCAAAGACATAAATAATGCGAACAGTGGCGATTTGTTACCAGATTGCGGGCCACTTAAAATATTCTGCTAAAAGGTCGAGAAGAGGGGGCTCCTTCGGCTTGGCCGATGGGGCTTTTTTTATGGGGCATGATCCGATGACGAACAATCACAAAAGCCGAACAGCACTTGTCCATGGTGGAACGCGACGCTCGCAATATGGCGAGGTGAGCGAAGCGCTTTTTCTTACGCAGGGCTTTGTCTATGAAACAGCTGAGGCGGCCGAGGCGCGCTTTGTCAAAGCGGGTGACGACGAGTTCATCTATGCGCGATATGGAAACCCAACAGTACGTATGTTCGAAGATCGCATCTCGGGTTATCTCGGTTATGAAGATGGTTTTGCTTGCGCTTCAGGCATGGCTGCCGTCAACGGAGCTTTGATGGCGCTCTTGAAGGCTGGCGATCATGTCGTCGCTTCACGCGCGCTTTTTGGATCTTGTCTGTATGTGCTTGAGGATATTCTTGCGCGCTTCGGAGTCGAGATTACTTTGGTTGATGGCACGGATAATGCTGCGTGGGACATGGCCATACGTGATGAAACACGCCTTGTATTCTTGGAAAGCATTTCAAATCCGACCCTTGAAGTGATTGACCTACGCCATGTTTGTCAAACTGCTCACGCGAAGGGCGCTCTCGTGCTCGTAGATGATGCTATGGCAACACCAGTTTTTTCTTACGCTCAGGAGTGTGGGGCCGATATTGCCATTATTTCAACGACCAAACATGTTGATGGGCAAGGTCGCATGCTGGGGGGGATCATCTGTGGGAGCAAAGCGCTCATTCGCGGACCAATTGAAACCTATGTGAAGCATACTGGCGGTGCGATGAATCCGTTTACGGCTTGGTCACATCTCAAGTCACTAGAAACGTTGGAGTTGCGCGTGAGAGCACAAGCTTCGGCTGCATTCAAAGTAGCTGAGGCGCTGAGCGGGCATCCTAAGTTGGCCTCGGTGAGGTATCCGACACATTCCTCTCATCCACAATCGTCACTTGCGCTTTCACAGGCTGAATCTGGGGGCACTGTTTTAACGTTTGACGTTGTTGGTGGTAGGACACCATGTTTTGCTATGATGAATGCGCTCAAGGTGGCGACGATCTCTAATAACTTTGCTGACTCAAAGTCTATCGCGACCCATCCAGCGACAACAACGCATCAGCGGCTTCCACAAAGCCAGAAGGACTTGCTTGGTATATCAGATGGGTTGGTGCGCTTCTCTGTTGGGCTCGAGGAAGTGGATGATATTATTGCGGATCTTCTGGGTGCTCTGGACGTCTGCTAATGTCGAGCGGTTCTGGCGAAGGGAATGAACTCTATTGTTTCGCAAATATTTGGCGAGACTTTCCAACTTAGGTCTATGACGCTTGCGAACTGTTTTTGGTCTGACTTGGCAATGCCCTCGTATTGACCTTAAGTTAGGTTGTAACCAAACCCTAAGGGGGATTAGGCCATGAACAAGCAGGTAGGACATATGATAGCCGCACCAGATCGTGCCGAAGCGAAAGCTGCTCTTGCACGCTTGCGGGCTTGGGCTCAATGCGCAACGCCAGAGGAAGTTGCGGATCTCGATCCGGTAATTTCTAGATTGCTACCCTCAGGTGAGGTGCAGAATTATCCAGCACTTGCAAGAGCCTACCCCGACGAGTTTGAGGTGAGCGAAGCTTATAAAGCGACGCTTCCTGATCTTCAAAATGGTCCCTCCAGCTTGATTAAAGGCGCACCAAGAGTCATCCAACACGTCGGAATTTCTAATTTCCGTTTGCCTCTTAAATTTCACACCCGAGACAATGGCGATCTGACATTGGAAACTTCGGTGACTGGAACGGTGAGTCTAGAGGCCGGAAAAAAGGGAATCAACATGTCGCGCATTATGCGCAGTTTCTACAAACACTCTGCCTCAACCTTCTCATTTGATATCATTGAAGCGGCTCTTGATGATTATAAAACCGATTTAGAAAGCTTTGATGCCCGCATTCAGATGCGCTTTTCCTTCCCAATGAAAGTGGCGAGTTTGCGCTCTGGGCTTGAAGGCTATCAGTATTATGATTTTGCGCTTGAACTTATCGAAGTTGAAGGTGTGCGACGCAAAATTATGCACCTAGACTATGTTTACTCCTCTACGTGCCCATGCTCCTTGGAGCTATCGGAGCATGCGCGCCAAACGCGTGGACAGCTTGCAACACCGCACTCCCAACGCTCTGTGGCACGTATCTCAGCAGAAGCAGCGCAGGGCGATTGCCTTTGGTTTGAAGATCTTATCGAGATGTGCCGCGCAGCTGTACCAACTGAGACACAAGTCATGGTAAAGCGGGAAGATGAGCAAGCGTTTGCAGAGCTTAATGCCGCGAATCCGATTTTTGTGGAAGACGCAGCACGTCTTTTTGCTCAAAGACTAGAGCAAGATGAACGTGTTGGTGATTTCCGCGTTATTGCGAGCCACCAAGAAAGCCTTCACAGCCATGATGCGGTCAGTGTTTTGACTGAGGGGGAGCTGTTTGAGAGCGAAAGCCTTGATCCAAAGCTATTTTCTACTTTATTCCATGTTGGATGAGCTATGCGTCTAGCGTGCTTTGGCTATGCAAGATCAACAGTGGTAAGGTGAGTGATGCTGACCTATTTTGATCGGTGAGGGAGGAAACCACACAACCATAATGAGGTTTCCAAATGGCACTAACATCTACCAATGTGATTTCTGGGCTTGGCCTGTTCCAAAAGTTTTCCAGTGTTAGCGACGGGTTTGTCCGTTGGATGGAGAAACTAGATGCTCAACGCGTTGAGCCCTATCGCTTGCGCATTGCAGCTCTTCACGCTTTGAGCGATGAAGAGCTCGAAGAGCTGAAGTTGCGCCGAGAAAATATTGAGCTGCACGTGTTGAATAGTTTGTTTTACTGTTAAGCGGTCTTGCTCGGCTAGAATGTGGCGACGGCTCTTGTAACGAGAGCCGTCGTCTTTTTATGGAGGTATATTATTCGGCTGTGTCAGTGCTTGCATGTGCTTGACAGGCGCATGACTTACCGCCAAGCCTTCGCGTCATGTTTGATCTGCGCCCAGTGGGATATGTGATTGGAATGCTTGTCGCCGCATTGGGGCTGACAATGCTTGCTCCAATGTTCGTCGACCTCATCGAGGGGCGGGGCCATTGGCCTGCGTTTGCTGAAAGTGCTGTGATTACTATTTTGGTGGGAGGGTTGGTCTCTATATCCTGTCAAAATGGGGTCAAAGATCGTCTGAGCATTCAGCAAACGTTTTTGCTTACAACGGGAGTTTGGGTCGCGCTGCCAGTTTTTGGCGCACTACCCTTTATCATTGGCGGGTCAGAGCTCTCGTTTATCAATGCTATGTTTGAAGCAATGTCGGGCCTAACAACGACTGGCGCGACTGTGATGACTGGCCTTGACGATATGCCTCGCGGCATTTTGTTATGGCGTGGTATTTTGCAGTGGTTGGGAGGCATCGGAATAATTGTTGTGGCGATGGTATTTCTCCCAGAACTACGTGTTGGAGGGATGCAGATTTTTCGCGCAGAGTCTTTTGATACCTTTGGTAAAATTCTACCGCGGGCGACGCAGATAGCCTCTCAAATATCGGCAATTTATGTTTCGGTTACCGTAGCCTGTATTGTGACGTATCTGTTGCTAGGTATGAGTCCCTTCGATGCGATTGTGCATGCGTTTACAACAGTTTCGACTGGGGGCATGGCAAACTATGATGCCAGTTTCGGGGTCTTTTCTGGACCGATTGAATATGCTGCTTCAGTCTTCATGATCCTTTCGGCGTTGCCATTTGTTCGCTACGTTCAGATGCTGAATGGGAACTACAACGCGCCACTGATGGATGTGCAGGTGCGTGGCTTTCTTTATACTGTTGTGGTGCTTGTCATTATGACGAGTTTTTTGCTTACTAAAATATTCCCCCACCATTGGGAGCAAGCCTTTCGAGAGGCGCTTTTCAATATTACGTCAATTATATCGGGCACTGGTTATGCCAGTGTAGATTATATGACTTGGGGTCCGTTTCTCATTACCGTCTTCTTTTTCATAGGCTTGATTGGGGGCTGCGCTGGGTCTACGGCATGCTCGATAAAGATATTTAGATACCAAATCCTATTTGCTTCAGTCGCCTCTCAGATCAAGAAAATCAGGGCCCCACACGGTGTGTTTACGCCCAAATATAGCGGGCGCACCATCGGCGAAGATGTACTCAACTCTGTTATGAGCTTCTTTGTGTTTTTCATTCTCACTTTGGGATTAGTAGCTGTTGCCCTGTCTTTCACTGGACTTGATTTTGTCACTTCGGTTTCTGGAGCCGCTGCAAGTGTTGCAAATATTGGCCCTGGCCTTGGCGACATCATCGGACCAGCGGGGAACTATTCGAGTCTAAACGATGCTGCAAAAGTCATTTTGACATTTGCTATGTTGATTGGTCGCTTGGAACTCTTGGTTGTTTACGCTCTTCTTATTCCAGCGTTTTGGCGAGGCTGAAACTGTACCGTTGATCTATGTGCCTTTGTCGATTTCTGCCTTTTGCGGCTACTCCCAACAACTTATCAAAACGGTTAGTGCTTGAGCCTCTTCCGTCAGATCTTCAGGGGCAATTTTTTCCGTCCGTATGCTGTTGCTGATTTTTAAGCCTGCCGACTGAACCACACGTTGTATCGTTGTAAAATCCACTGCAAAGCTTACAAGCTCTGGTAGCTTACGACCGTCCACTGCGGATGGCAGCAGCATGCCAAGGATTGCGCCGGTTTCGTCGAACACTGGCCCGCCAGCGTCTCCTGAGAGAGCGTTGAGCTCTAGGCGTCTAATTCCGGGCTCTCCGTTAAGGCCTTTCACATCGCTAAAAAGGCCAAATGTAAGTGTTGGTGCGCCCAGCATACCTTCATAGCTAAATCCAGAAACTGCGACTTCTGTTTGAAGATTGGGATCGCTTGCGGCCAGACGTGCAACTTCTGTCGGACTTAGTGCCTCGGTAGATTTAAGGATGGCTATACCTGTCGCAATATCGTTGGCGACCACTTTGCCTTCAAATGCGTTCTCAATTGTTATGCGTGAGCAGGCTGTGACCGCTTCGCTTGTCGTTAAAATATGACCTTCTTGATCCAGAAAAAAACCTGAGCGTGACAACTTTGGCTTGCGAATCTCTAGGCCAGCAACAAGGTCGATACTCTGGTCGTCTGTTCCCTCTGACGCATCCATCGCACCATCAAGTCGTGTGAAACTATCCAGCATTTCGCCTAACAGACGGCTGCGACGCTCTTCATCTCCCGCAGGCCAAATGAGGGTAAAGCCTTTGATCTCTTCGTTTTCGAGCCAAACCTGAGTATGTGAGATGAACGTAGCGCCTTCACCAACGATGGTGAAAGAGTTGTCCTTGCGCTCGCGCGGACCATTTTCCGGAACAATTTCAAGTGTCTGTAATATGTCGTAGAGGCCGTAGAGAGTATCTTTGTCGCCTTGCTGGCTAATTAGAAGCACTCGTCCATTGATATCGCCAATGCTGTCATAATGCGCAAAAGGGGCGCTGTATTTTGAAAGTTTCACTACCTTCGTTGGTATCTTAATAGCGATACCAGCGGTACTGTCTTCTACGACACTCACACCGAGTTCGCTTAAGATTGCATTATATTGAGCGAACAGTTGATTGCGTTGAGCCGTGGTCAAGACACCGGTGGTTTGGTGGTTGTTCGCACTTTGCCATGCGGCCATTGAGCTGCGAGTGCCACGCCCAAATGCCCCGTCTATTGAACCATCATAATGGCCCGACCATTGCAGTGCGAGTTGAAGCTTCTCCCTTTCTAAACGGCCCAGCTTTGCCTCAGTGACGCGGGCCTCGGCGAGTGACTCATCGGGTGTGATTTCGTCGATTTCAGGTTCAGCTGCCACATCTGCTAGCTCGTTGTCCTGTGCTGCATCGCTGGTTTCTGTTGCGATCACTTGAGAAACAGCTTCGTCTGGAGTTGTTTCTAAGAAGTTTGCTCCGACAGGCCAAAACTGCTGCCGAAAGCTTGCTGTATAAGCGATGTAGCTATCGCGCGGGATTTGCCCTTCGCTGCGATATACCCGAAGAACCTCTCTGGCATCATTCGGTGTGTACGGGCCAAGTGCGATTGCGTACCAGCCGCCACCTAGGGCAAACCCGTTTACATCGGGTAGTGTGCTGCTGAAGTCGCGTACGCGCTCTTGCGCCTTGCTTAAGCTTGGCTGCGCTTCTATCTGAACCCAAACGGCCTCCTGGTCTTGTGCAATCACTGCATTGATCCAAAAATTTACCGCTACAAAAACTGAAACTAACAGCCTTACCATGTGATGAGATTTCCTCGCCTGTTTTGAACTCGCAAATGCGACTTGCGATGTTTTATCAAATTCTTAGCGCAGTGCACCCAAATAACGCGTTAACGGCTGTTTTTCTCTGTTTTTGGTGCTTGTGAGCAGATGAGTTCGTGGCGGCTAATTGACCTGAGCATGCGGGCGGCATAGGTAGAGCCAAATAATTTGCAAAACGCTGAGAAAAGGCGAACCCATGGCTAAAACTTCTGACAAACCGCGGAGTTTCCAAGAAATCATCTTGCGACTTCAGGCGTATTGGGCTGAACGAGGATGTGCGATTTTGCAGCCCTATGACATGGAGGTTGGTGCAGGTACTTTTCATCCCGCAACGACGTTAAGGTCTCTCGGTTCAAAGCCATGGGCCGCCGCTTATGTGCAGCCTTCTCGCCGCCCTACGGATGGTCGCTATGGGGAGAACCCTAATCGGCTTCAGCATTACTATCAGTTCCAAGTGCTCATTAAGCCAAGCCCACCAAACCTCCAGGCGCTTTATCTTGGCTCGCTTGAAGCAATCGGGATAGATGTTGAAATGCATGATATCCGGTTTGTAGAGGATGACTGGGAAAGCCCCACGCTCGGCGCATGGGGGCTTGGTTGGGAAGTCTGGTGCGACGGGATGGAGGTTTCTCAGTTCACCTATTTCCAACAGGTTGGTGGTCATGACTGTCATCCAGTCTCAGGCGAATTGACGTATGGTTTGGAGCGGCTGGCCATGTACGTCTTGGGTGTAGAGCATGTCATGGATATGCCATATAATTCACCTGATGCTCCCATAGCGCTGAGCTATGGTGACGTTTTTCTGCAGACAGAACAAGAGTATAGCCGTTGGAACTTTGATGTTGCTGACACGGATCTTTTGTTGCGTCACTTTGAAGAGGCGGAGATCGAGTGCCAACGCATTTTGGATCAAGAGGTGGATGATCCTAAGACAGGGAAGCGTATTGTGATGGCGCATCCAGCTTATGATCAATGCATTAAGGCTTCCCATGTGTTCAACCTATTAGATGCTCGCGGCGTTATCTCCGTAACCGAACGCCAAGCCTATATTGGCCGTGTTC
>Ga0233397_1001446_pt1 | contig 11120 bp, 13 predicted proteins | sample 35DmetaG_FD_189957 | JGI IMG/M metagenome (GOLD analysis project Ga0233397, IMG submission 189957) | Seawater microbial communities from Monterey Bay, California, United States - 35D | ecosystem: Environmental > Aquatic > Marine > Coastal | place: USA: California | collected 2016-10-20
AAGGTGAATAAATGCACGCGGCGTTCAAACATTTCCTGTAATTCTTCCCGCGCCTGCGCGCCAATCTCTTTAATGGTTTGCCCGCCTTTGCCCAGCACAATGGCTTTTTGCGAGTCACGCTGCACATAAACAATTTGCTCAATCCGCACCGAGCCGTCTTTTTTATTTTCCCATTTTTCGGTTTCGACGGTCAGCGCATAAGGCAATTCCTGATGCAGGCGCAAAAATAATTTCTCGCGCATCACCTCAGACGCCAGCAGCAAAGACGGAATATCCGCCGCTTGGTCTTCCGGATAAAGCCACGGCCCTTCCGGCATGGAATTGGCCAGCGTATCTTTCAACCGCTCCAGCCCGTCGCCGGTCAGCGCGGAGATTAAGAACGTATCCTTAAAGGCCACGCGCTCATTAAGTTTTTGCACCAGCGCCAACAGGCTGTCATTTCGGACCGCATCAATTTTATTAATGACCATCGAGGCCTGCTTTTTGCTGCTCGACAGGCCGTCCAGCATGATGTCGATTTCTTTTGTATCGGCCCGCGCCGCATCCAGCACGACAAGCACCTCATCAGCGTCATTCACGCCCATCCACGCCTCATTCACCATAGCGCGGTCAAAACGTTGCTTGGCGGCAAAAATGCCCGGCGTATCAACCAAAATAATCTGCGCTTGCCCGTGCATCACAACAGCGCGTAAGCGCATGCGTGTGGTTTGCGCTTTTTGCGTGACAATGGCCACTTTCTGCCCGACCAGCGCATTAGACAGCGTCGATTTACCGGCATTGGGCGGCCCGATAATGGCCACAAATCCGCATTTTTGACTCATTCACCATGTTCCTTTTTAAGCTGCGCCAACAGATCCGAAGCGGCTTTTTGCTCGGCTTTTTTACGCGATGGCCCTGCCCCTTGTGCCGTGCCGAGGGCGGTTTTGGCGGCGAGCAAAAAATGCGGCGCATGGGCCGCGCCGCTTTGCTCAATTATCTCATAGGTCGGAAAATCATGGCCGCGCTTGGCCAGATATTCCTGCAAGGCCGTTTTGCTATCAATCGGCACATCAGCCTGCTCATCAAGCAGCCCCGCCCAATGCGCCACAATGACAGCATGCGCCTTATCAAATCCGGCATCCAGAAACACCGCGCCCAATATCGCCTCACAGGCATCGGCCAAAATCGCGTCGGGCAGCGTGTTACGATTTTGAATACCGCTATCGGTTTTCAGCACCGCGCCGAGATTCCAGCCCTTGGCAATTTTGGCGCAGGTCTTGCCACTGACCAATTGACTGAGGCGGCGCGACAGCGCGCCCTCCGGCTCAGACGGATAGCGCGTCACCAAGGTTTGCGACATGGCGAGACCCAAAACGCGGTCACCCAAAAATTCCAATGCCTCATTATCATCATCAATATTCAAGCTGGCATGGCGCAAGGCGCGATGCAGCAAACTCATATCCGAAAAGCTGTGCCCTATCGTCTCTTGAAGCGTGTCCAACTCGGCCATTAATCCACCAAGTCAAACAGACGCGACAGGCGAATGGAAATCGGCCAGCGCCAAATTTCCCAGAACCGTGTGCGGTCATCGAAAGAGAAAAACAGGATTTGCGCCGGCCCGACAAGATTTTCATGCGGCACAAAACCGACATAGCGCACAAAGCGGCTATCGGTCGAATTATCGCGATTGTCGCCCATCATGAAATAATGCCCGTCCGGCACTTCATAAATGCCGGTATTATCGGCCGGGCTGTCATCCATTTGGTCGAGCGTGATGTAAGAACGCCCATCGGGCAGCGTCTCACGATAACGCCGAATTTCCACCGGCGGGGCATTGCGGCGCAGGTCTTCAAAATCAGTCAAACGCTCGCGCTTTAACGGCACGCCATTGAGCCATACCACGCCCTTTTTAATCTGAATTTTATCGCCGGGCAGGCCAATCACCCGCTTGATGAAATCCGTGCGCCCGTCTGATGGTAGTTTAAACACCACCACATCGCCACGCGCCGGTCCGGCGTCGGAGCTACGCCCGCTAAATAGCGGCGGGCTGAACGGGAAGCTGTGCTTGGAATAGCCATAGCTGAATTTGCTGACAAACAGAAAGTCACCAATTAACAAGGTCGGCTTCATGGAGCTGGAGGGAATGTTAAAAGGCTGGAAAAGCAACGAGCGAATAATCACCGCAATGATCGCAGCAATGATGAAAATCCGCAAATTTTCCTGCCATGTATCGCCATTTTTCTTGGCGTCTTTCATCGGCGTTTTGATATCCTCAGCCATCAGCCCTGCCCCTCTTGCGGCACCGCCGAGATAATGACAATCGCTTGCGCGGTCGGAAAATCATCGGTGATGGTCAGGTCAATTTGCGCCTGCATACCCGCAGGCGTCATTTTCTCGAGCCGCGCCAATGCGCCATTGGTCAGCGTCATGGTCGGCTTGCCCGATGGCAGATTGGTGACGCCCATATCGCGCCAGAACACGCCTTGGCGCAAGCCCGTGCCCAGGGCTTTCGAGCAGGCTTCTTTGGCGGCGAAACGTTTGGCATAAGAGGCGGCGCGCAGCTTGCGCCGCTCCGAGCGTTTCTGTTCCATATCGGTAAACAGACGTTGCACAAAGCGGTCGCCAAAACGCGCCAGCGTTTTTTCAATGCGGCGAATGTCGATAATGTCATTGCCGATGCCGAGTATCATGAAGGCTCTCCGGCGCGCGCGTCGAGCATCAGGCCGCGCATTTTGGCAATCGCCTCTTCGAGACCGATGAAAATCGCTTCGCCAATCAGAAAATGGCCGATATTCAACTCAATAACTTGCGGAATGGCGGCAATCGGCGCGACCGTCTCAAAGCACAGGCCATGACCGGCATGAACCTCCAGCCCCAGCCCCGCCGCCAGCGCGGCTCCGGCTTTCAGCTTTTCCAGCTCGGCATCAAACGCCGCCGCGTCACCATCATGATGCGCGTGGCAATATGTGCCGGTATGCAATTCGATAATATCGGCGCCCAATTTGGCCGCCGCTTCAATTTGCGCCGCATCGGCATCAATAAACAAAGACACGCGAATCCCCGCCTCTTTGAGCGGGTCAATAATGCTTGGCAGATGATTGCCATGCGCCACCGCATCAAGGCCGCCTTCGGTTGTTACCTCTTGGCGTTTTTCCGGCACAATGCAGCAGGCATTCGGCTTATGACGCAGCGCAATGGCCAGCATTTCTTCGGTCGCCGCCATTTCAAGATTAAGCGGCAAGCCAATGCCGCTGGCCAGTCCGCCAATATCGCCATCGCCAATATGGCGGCGGTCTTCGCGCAAATGCGCCGTAATGCCATCCGCACCGGCGCGCGCGGCAACCTCAGCGGCGCGCACAGGGTCAGGCAAACCGCCACCTCGCGCATTCCGAATGGTGGCCACATGGTCGATATTAACGCCCAGTCTTAATGGTTGATGTTCAGACATTAGCTTTCCTTAGCACCCTTTTTCGCCGCCGCGCTGCGTTTTCTCTCCATGCGGTCATGGCGTTGCTTTTGATAGGCTTCGATAGACCACAGGCTTGGATAATAAACCGCAATGGCCAGCACCAAACCGACCGGCACCCAGCCAATCATCATCGGCCCGATAACCGGCAGCAGCACACTCATCGGCGCATCAATAATCAGCGAGAAAGACAATTCGGGCAGCTCGCGCCCATCATCCGTGCGCCCGAGCAGGAAATTGCCCGTGCCCAAAGTCGCCAGCCAGATAAAGGGAAAGCTGGCCGGATTGCCGACCCAAGTGCCCAAAATCGCCGCAATGAAATTGCCGCCGACAAAATAAATAATCACCGCACACCATAAAATATGCGTGCCCAATATCGGATTGGCCGAGGCAAATGCTCCAATGGCCAAGCCCAGCGCGATAGAATGTGGCGTGCCCGAAAGGCGAATGGTGCGCTGCCACAGATATTTGGTGGCCCGCCACCAGCCCTCGCGCGGCCATAAAAACTGGCGAACGCGCTGGGCAAGCGTCTGGGGGATGCGCCTTTTAAACATGCCCGACCTATTTCAGGCCGCGACTTCCCGGCTTCACGGCCGGAATGTCAGATAAATCTTCAGGCACGTCATCAGCACTAAATGTTTCCACCGTAATGGCGGCCAGACTGGATAGGTTGACGCCAATATCTGCCGTGCCGCCCGCGCGGTCAATCAAGCAGCCCGCGCCGACAACATGGCCGCCATGCGCGCCAATCGCTGCAATGGCTTCACGCGATGACAAGCCGGTGGTCACAATATCCTCAATCATCACCACATTGGGTTTGTCACCCAAATGAAAGCCGCGGCGCAAGGTGAACTCGCCATCGACCCGCTCCAAAAACATCGAGTCGACGCCCAGCGCGCGCGCCACTTCATGGCCGATAATCAAGCCGCCCATGGCCGGTGCTACCACCGCCTCAATCGGGCCTTCTGCCGTAGCCTTAATTTTCGCGACCAATGCCTCGGCCAGACGCGCCGCGCGCTTAGTGTCCATCAACACGCGGGCGCATTGCAAATAAGTGCGGCTATGCAAGCCGGATGACAAGATAAAATGCCCCTCAAGCAGGGCTTCAGCGTCACGAAATTCGTCGAGCACTTGGTCAGAATTCATTTTAATTTTCCTCAGAGCTACCAAAGATAACGCGTTTGGCTTCACTGATAATGCGGCTGCCTTGCAGCGCGCTGACCAATTGTTCCATATGTTCCTTATCGCGCACTTCCACATCCACCGTTAAATCGCAAAAATCTTCATTCAGGTGAATCATGGAGAGATTCGTAATATTCGCATCAAAATCTGCAATGGTTTGCGTAATAACACTCAACGAGCCGGTGCGGTTGACCGCCGTCAAATGAACACGGCTGGCGAAAAGCTGATTGCTGTCCTCGCCCCATTGCATCGGCACCCAACGCTCGCGGCTATCCTCAAAGGCGGCAAGCTCGCGCGCATTGGCCGGATACACCACCACGCCCTGTCCGGGCGTCACAATGCCGACAATCTCATCACCGGGCAGCGGGAAAAAGCCCTCAGCCACCTTCACCACCGTGCCGTAAAAAGCGCCATTGAGCGGCAGCATTTGGGCGCTGTCGGCAAGCTTGGCCGGACGCCCGATAAGACTCCGCATGGCACCGGCAAACCGGTCACGCTTGCGTCGGCCCTTTTTCGGCAGGCTGGCCATCAGCACATCAGCCGCCGATAACGCGCCGCGCCCCACGGCCTCCAGCAAATCATCGAGGCTGTCATAAGACAAAACGCCCAGCGCCCTATCCAGCACATTCTCGTCGCTCTCCACCCCTTCGGCAGCGAATAAATTATCCGTCATTTGCCGACCGAGTGAAATAAAATCTGCGGCTTCATGCTCGCGCAGCGCATGGCGAATGGCGGCGCGCGCCTTGCCGGTCTGTACATGATTGAGCCAGCTTTCGCTCGGCAATTGGTCTTCGCCGCGAATGATTTCAATCTCATCGCCGTTTTTCAGCATGGTGCGGAACGGCAATTTCAGCCCGTTAATGCGCACGCCGATACAGCTATTGCCAATCTCCGTATGCACGGCATAGGCAAAATCCAGCGCCGTCGCGCCGCGTGGCATGGCAATCAAACGCCCTTTCGGGGTGAAGCAAAACACTTGGTCATTAAAAAGCTCGAGCTTGGTATTCTCCAAAAACTCTTCCGCCGTGCCGCCATTCTTCAACTGGGCGACCATGTCTTGCAGCCAGTTAAACGGCTCAATTTTGTCAATATCGGGATAGTCTTCCTGCTTGTCCTTATAGGCCCAATGCGCGGCGACGCCCTTCTCGGCAATCTCGTGCATTTGCTCGGTGCGGATTTGCACTTCGACGCGCTGCTGATTGGGGCCGATAATCGTCGTGTGCAGCGACTGATAGCCATTCAGCTTAGGCGTTGAGATGTAATCCTTATAGCGCCCGGGCACATAGCTGAAATTGCGATGCAACACGCCCAAAGCCTGATAGCAGGCGGCCTCATCGGCCACCACAAGGCGATAGCCGAACACATCTGAAAGCTGTTCCAGCGAAATCGATTTATTCTGCATTTTGCGCCAGATGGAAAACGGGCGCTTTTGCCGCCCATGCACATGCGCCTTAATGCCGTTCTCGCCCAGGAGCGCCGAAAACTCATAGGCAATGGCGTCGAGCATATCGCCGCTATCTTGTTTTAATTCGCTGAGCCGCTCGACAATCAAATCGCGGCCCTCAATATTCACCTCGGCAAAGGCGAGGTCTTCCAGCTCTTCGCGGAAATTTTGCATGCCGATACGCCCGGCCAGAGGCGCATAAATATCCAGCGTCTCTTGCGCGATGCGTTGGCGCTTTTTCTCGGCAGAAATAAAATGCAATGTCCGCATATTGTGCAGCCGGTCGGCCAGCTTGACCAATAAAATACGCACATCGCTGGCGGTCGCCAAAAGCAGCTTGCGGAAGTTTTCGGCCTGCGCCGCATCGGCGGATGATAATTCCAGCAATGACATTTTGGTCACGCCGTTCACCATATCGGCGATTTCCTTGCCGAAGATTTTCTCAATCTCGCCAAAAGTCGCGTCTGTGTCTTCAATCGTGTCGTGCAATAGCGCGGTGGCGATGCTGGCCGTGTCGAGATGCAAATCGGTTAAAATGCCCGCCACCTCAACCGGGTGCGAATAGTACGGATCACCCGAGGCGCGCTTCTGGTCGCCATGTTTTTGCGTGGCATAAACATAAGCGCGATTGAGCAAATCCTCATTCGCGACGGGGTCATAGGAGACCACACGGTCAACAAGTTCATATTGGCGCATCATGGCGTTAAGCCCCCCGCGCGCAGGGTTGCATGGAATATGGTTGCTTAGTCGTCGCGACCATCACCCCGGTCTTTCGGTCCGGCGTTTTCCAATGATTGCAGCGCGGCCAGAATATCATCTTCGCTCATTTCAACCAGCTCATCAGCGGCTGCGGCTTCTGCGCCATCGGCACGCGGTGCGGCCAGCGGCGTCATCAGCATTTCTTCTTCCGGCTCATCCACATCGACTTGTTTCTGCAAAGAGCCGACCAAATCCTCGCGCACATCGGCGGGCACCAGCTTCTTATCGGCAATCTCGCGCAGCGCAACGACGGGGTTTTTGTCATTATCGCGCTCAACCAGCAATTCAGCACCGGCCGACATGCCGCGCGCCCGATGCGATGCAATCAGCACCAGTTCAAAGCGGTTAGTTACCTTATCGACGCAATCTTCTACGGTCACACGGGCCATGCGGCTCTCCATTCATTTCTGATATGCGTTTTATTTAGGCTGCATGACGCATTATCGCAAGGAAAAAGTCATTTATTCAAGTGAATTAAGTATTTGCTTGTTCTGAACGCGTCACGCTCAATGGGGCTAAAAGGGCTAAGGCTCGCTTTGCTCACCAAGCCCTTTTAGCGCGTTTGCGTGCCCTACTCAGCCCCTAAATCTTTTGAATATCCAATCGCTCAGAAGTCGGCAGAGCTTGAATGAGCGTATCAATAGCCCTGCCGCTGAGCGGGTGACGCCAACCGGGCGCAATATCGCGCAGCGGATACAGCACAAAGGCCCGCGCCGCCAGTCGCGGATGCGGAATTTGCGCCCCATGCGCGTGAATTTCATCATGATAGCTGACAATATCAATATCCAGCGTGCGCGGCCCCCACGGCACCCGCCGCTCGCGCCCAAAGGCCGCCTCCAGCGCGTGCAGTCGCTGCAACAGCGCCACGGCAGGCACAACGCCCCGCACCGCCACCACCGTATTGATGTAATCGCCCTGCCCCTGCCCGTTTATTTTCGGGCCGACCGCCGCCGAACGATAAAGCGGCGCGCGCGCCACCACATGCGCCCCACAGAGCGGCAAATGGTCAATCGCCGCCGCGATAAGCTGCTGCGAGTCGGCATAATCGCCGGATAAATTGCTGCCAAGCGCGAGATAAATCATGCGCCCTACCTACAAGACTTTGTGAATAGGGGCAAACCGCCTATGATGCCGCCATGTCTGCCCTGCCTGAACCTGATTGCCGCATCTGCCCGCGCCTTGCCGCTTATCGCGATGATAATCGCGCCGCCGAGCCGGATTGGTTTAACGCGCCCGTGCCGTGTTTTGGCGACCCGCAAGCCGAATTGCTGATTGTCGGCCTCGCGCCCGGCGTGACCGGAGCCAATCGCACGGGCCGCCCGTTTACCGGCGATTGGGCGGGCGATTTGCTTTATGCCACTTTGGCCAAATTCGGCTTTTCTGAGGGCGTTTACGACAGAAATCATATGATTGGCCATATTGACGACGGGCTGCGGCTGAAAAACTGCATGATTACCAATGCGGTGCGCTGTGTGCCGCCGCAAAACAAGCCGGTCGGCGCGGAGATCAATAATTGCCGCCCGTTTTTGCAGGCGCGGCTGGCCAGCCTGCCGAATTTAAAGCTGGTCTTATCGCTCGGCAAAATCTCGCATGACAGCGTGTTGCGCGCCACCGCTACAAAGCTGAAAGATGCGCCCTTCGGCCACGGCGTGTCTTATGCCCTGCCCGATTTCACGCTGATGTCGAGCTATCACTGCTCGCGCTACAATACCAATACCGGCCGCCTGACAACCGAGATGTTTGAAAATGTCTTTGCGGGGGTGCGGGAGCGTTTACTTAAGTAGCCGCGCCTTTTGTCTCTGCCAGTCACGTTTTTTCTCGACATCGCGCTTATCGCCTTTTTTGCGCCCGCGCGCGAGGCCGAGCAATAATTTGGCGCGGCCATGCTCATTAAAATAGAGTTTGAGCGGCACAATCGTCATGCCGTCGCGCTGCACCGCCGCCATCAGCTTGTTCAGCTCGCGCCTGTGCAACAGCAGCTTGCGCGGCTGGGTGGCTTTGTGATTATGGCGATTACCGGCAACATATTCGGGGATATCGGCATTCATCAAATAGCCTTCGCCATCGCGCACTGTGGCGAAGCTATGCGCCAAATTGGCTTTGCCGAGGCGCAGGGATTTGACCTCCGTGCCTTGCAACACAAGACCGGCTTCAAAGGTTTCAGTGACCTCAAAATCGCGACGGGCGCGGCGGTTTTCGGTAATGGTGCCGTCTCCGCCCTCGGATTTTTTACGGCCACCACTTTTGGCAGACATGATTAGAGACCCAACTCATCAAGCGCGGCGTCAATGCGCCCGCGCGCCATCTCGCTGGCAGGCAAAAGCGGCAGGCGAATTTCTTCGCCGCATTTGCCCATACGCGCCATCGCATATTTGGCCGGAGACGGGCTGGTTTCGCAAAACAGCGCATCCATAAGAGGCAATAATTCGGCCAAAATCGCCTCGGCTTTGTCCCAATCGCCATCCAATGTCGCTTGCTGCATGGCGGCGCATTTGGCCGGCGCGATATTGGCGCAGACCGAAATCACGCCGGTGCCGCCTTGGCGGTTAAATGCGACCGCGCTGGCATCCTCGCCCGAAAGCTGAATAAAATCTGCGCCGCATGTTTGCGCCTGCTGCGCGATGCGCGCCATATCGGCCGTGGCGTCTTTAACGCCGACAATATTTTTAATCTCGGCCAAGCGGCCCATTGTGTCCGGCGTCATATCGACAATTGAGCGGCCCGGAATATTGTAGAGAATAATCGGCAGCGCGGTGTTTTCGGCAATCGCCTCAAAATGCGCGACCAGCCCCTCTTGCGTCGGCTTGTTGTAATAGGGCGTGACATGCAGCACCGCATCGGCACCGGCTTTCTCGGCATGCTGCGTAAAGGCAATGGCCTCCGCCGTGGCGTTAGAGCCTGCACCCGCAATAATCGGCACGCGCTTATCGGCGGCTTCGATGACCACCTCAACGGCGCGTTCATGCTCGGCATGGCTCAACGTCGGTGACTCGCCGGTTGTGCCGACCGGCACAAGACCATGAATACCTTCGGTAATTTGCCAATCCACCAGAGATTGCAGCGCCGCCTCATCCAGCGCGCCGTTTTTAAATGGTGTAATCAGAGCCGTAATGGCACCCCGAAACATAATTCACTCCTATTCGCGCAAGCTATTGCAAGCCTGCCAATCTGGCGGCAACATAACACAAGATTGAAAGGCGGCAAGCATTGCCCATTAAGGAGAAAGCCATGAGCGACACAAAAACCAATGCGGTGATATTCGGGGTCGGCCCGCGACAAGGATTGGGCGCAGAATTATGCCATCGCGCCGCCCGGCGCGGCATGCATGTTTTCGTCAATGGCCGCACAGCCGAAAAGATTGAAGCCGTCGCCGCCGATATTATAAAAGCCGGAGGCCGCGCCACGCCCCTGCTGGCTGATGTCACGGATGAGGCGGCGGTGAATAAAGCCATCGCCGCAATCGAGGCCGATGGCCGCCCGCTGGAATTGGCGATTTATAATGCCGGTAATAATCGCCCTGAAAAATTTCTCGATGTCACGGCTGAGGTGTTTGAGGATATGTGGCGGGTGATTTGCTTTGGCGGCTTTTTGGTGTCGCAAGCCATTGTGCCGCTCATGCTGAAACAGACCGATAGCGCGCCGCGCCAGAGTTTTCTGTTTACCGGTGCCAGTGGCTCATTGCGGGGCAAAGCCAATTTCGCCGCCTTCGCGGCGGGCAAAGGCGCGCTGCGTATGATGGTGCAATCTTTGGCGCGCGAGTTTAATCCGCAAGGTATTCATGTCGGCCATGTGGTGATTGATGGCGCGATTAACGGCGATAAGGTGCGGCAAAATTTCGGCGCGTATCTCGATAGCAAAGGCGAAGATGGCGCGTTGGAAATCAGCGCCATCGCCGATGCGTTTTTCATGATGCATGAACAGCATCGCTCGGCGTGGACGCAGGAGCTTGACCTGCGCCCGTTCAAGGAGGAATTTTAAATCTAAAACGCCCGCGATGCCAAAATGGTCAGGCCGGTTAAGGTGCCGGATTCATAGCCGAAGAAATCAAACGAGGCATTAAACAGCCAATCCGCCTCCGTGCAGGAAAGTGTCATTTCGGTTTTTCCTTGGCCAAGCGTTGCAATAAAGTGACGGTTTTCAAAATGCGCGGAAAGCGCTTGAAAAAGCGCGGCTGCTTCGTTATCACCGCAGGTGGAGAGGTGGCCGAGTGGTCGAAGGCGCTCCCCTGCTAAGGGAGTATGCGGTAATCCCGCATCGAGGGTTCGAATCCCTTCCTCTCCGCCAGAACTT
>Ga0233397_1001448_pt1 | contig 11111 bp, 9 predicted proteins | sample 35DmetaG_FD_189957 | JGI IMG/M metagenome (GOLD analysis project Ga0233397, IMG submission 189957) | Seawater microbial communities from Monterey Bay, California, United States - 35D | ecosystem: Environmental > Aquatic > Marine > Coastal | place: USA: California | collected 2016-10-20
TGAAAAGTGGAATCCGCCTCTTTGTGAAAATGTTGATATGAAAATTGCTAGAGACGGTAAATGGTTTTTTAAAAACTCTCCAATAGGAAGAGAAAAAATGGTTAAGCTCTTCAGCACTGTAATTAGATTTGATGATGATGGATTCTATTATTTAGTAACTCCCGTTGAAAAAATACAGCTTCAAGTTGAAGATAAACCTTTCGTAATTAAGACATTTAATAAAGAAATTATAGACGGTGAGGAAGTCTTTCTTTTTCAAACTAATGTTGATGACGTTGTAACTTTGAGTAAAGAAAACCCCCTTAGAGTTGATATCAATGAAATCACTCAAGAGCCTTCTCCTTATATTTTAGTTAGGAAAAATCTAGAAGCTTTAATTAGCAGGAACGTTTTTTATCAATTAGTTGAAGAAGCTATATTAAACGATAAAACACAAAAATTAGAAATAAAGTCTAGAGGCTATATATTTTCTTTAGGTAAAATAACTTAAATTAAATATCTAACTTTTCTCCACACCTGATTATTTTTAAGCTGGTTGCTCCTCCGTCTAATAAGGGTTCTAAGATATCAGCCAATCCTGTCTCAGCTCTCCAATTTGCGTAGTTTGCATGATTGTCCAATGACTCCCAATCTTCTATTAGAAAGATTGTGTTAGTTGAGATATCTTCATATGTATCTATAGAAATACATCCTTCAAAAGCTCTTGTATCAACTAAAGCCACTTTAAGAGTTTTTTTTAATTCTTCAAATTTTTCTTTTTTTGCAGGAAACCCAACAATAACTAAATTTTTCATATTTTTTTACCTGTATTAATATTAATACTTATTTAACTACATGAGGAGAGAAAATGAAAAAAGTAATTTTTATTGCTATGTTAGGAATATCATCAATTGGTATTAGTGGTCCAGTGATTGAAATTTATGAATGTCAAATCAATAAGGGTAAAACTATGGAAGATTTATCAGATATGATGAATACGTTTTCTGCGTATTTAAAAAAAGCTGGATTATCAAATTCCTATAAAGCTCATGCAGGGTTTCAGCAGATTCCAATCAAACCAGGCTCTGTTAATTGGATAGGGATTTCGCCAACGGCAGAGGATTTCGGTAAAGCCATAGAATGGTTTACATCATCTAAAGATGGACAGGCTTTTGGTGAGTTATATCAAACTGTATATACCTGCCAAGAATCTTATATGACTTTAGTAACGACTTCTTCAAAATAATCATTTTGTAAAAGGCTGATTTTAAAATTGGCCTTTTACATATTTGGATAATTAGGACCGCCCATTCCCTCGGGTGTTACCCAAACTATATTCTGACTTGGATCCTTAATATCGCAGGTTTTGCAATGCACGCAGTTTTGAGCATTAATCTGAAATTTTTGTTCACCATCTTTTTCAACTACTTCGTAAACACCAGCAGGACAATATCTTTGTGCTGGCTCATCATATTCAGGAAGATTTACGGAAATAGGAATAGAAGCATCTTTCAAAGTTAAATGACAAGGTTGATCTTCTTCATGATTAGTATTTGATAGAAATACAGAAGATAATTTATCAAAACTTACAATTCCATCAGGTTTTGGATATTCAATTTTTTTAGATTCTGAGGCTTTCTTTAAACATGCATAATCAGGAGTAGGGTGGTTTAAAGTAAATGGAAGTTTACCTCTGAAAATAAACTGATCTACTGCAGCTAATGCAACACCTAACAAACCTTTAAAACCCCATCTCAATCCATTATGTAGAAAAGGACCCCAATTTCTAGCTTTATGCAATTCTTTATTAACCCAAGAATTTATAAATTTATCTTCATATAAAATCAAATCATCGCCTATCGAATTATCCTGTAAAGCTTCATAAATCGTCTCAGCTGCAATCATCCCTGATTTCATTGCCGTATGAGTACCCTTGATTTTTGGAAAATTGAGTGTTCCAGCATTGTCACCAACTAAGAGTCCCCCAGGAAATGACATTTTTGGTCTTGATTGATAACCACCTTTTATCAATGCTCTAGCTCCATAAGCAACTCTTTTGCCTTTTTCAAGAATTTTTTTAATGTCTTTATGCTGTTTCCATTGTTGAAATTCATCGAAAGGACTTAGATGAGGGTTTTCATAGTCTAGAGGGACTACATAACCCAGATAGACCTGGTTATTTTCTCCGTGATAAAAATAAGACCCTGAAATAGTGCCATTACTAGGCCAGCCCATTGTATGCATTACTGTCCCCTCTTTATGATCATCAGGAGAAATATCCCATATTTCTTTAAATCCTATTCCGTAATGCTGAGGATCTCTATCTTCGTCTAGATTATATTTTTTTATTAACTGCTTGCCTAAATGTCCTCTGCAACCTTCTGCAAATACAGTGTATTTACCTCTGAGCTCCATGGATGGCTGAAAAGAAGGTTTTTTTTCACCTTCTTTAGAAATTCCCATTTCGCCAGTGAGAACTCCTTTGACAATATTTTCCTCAAAAATAATTTCCGCTGCTGTGAAACCTGGAAAAATTTCAACACCTAAAGTTTCAGCTTGCGTTGCTAACCATCTTGTAAAATTAGCTAAACTCATTACGTAATTTCCATGATTGTTAAAAGTTGGAATCAAGAAACTAGGAAAGGGTATATTGAATGAGGTTTTTTCAGAAAACATGAATTTAACAATATCTTTTGTTGCAGGTGAGTTTAGAGGAGCTCCTTTTTCTTTCCAATCAGGTATTAATTCATTCAAAGCGGTGGGTTCGAATACATTTCCAGAAAGGATATGAGCACCTATTTCTGAACCTTTTTCTAAAATACATACAGATATATCTTTACCTTCAGCGCTTGCTAATTGCTTCATTTTAATTGCTGAAGAAAGGCCTGAAGGGCCTCCACCTATAATAAGAACATCATATTCCATTACATCTCTTTCAACTTGTTCATTCATAATTCATCTCTTATGGGCTAATTATTAAGATATAACCCATTTAATAGGGTGTATTTTAATACTTTGTTCAAAAGTCATCATCCTATAGAATATATCCTTCTTGAGTTATTCCACTAATCATTATAAGGGTAATATATGAAAATTTTAGTACCAATAAAAAGAGTTGTAGATTACAACGTTAAAGTTAGGCCAAAAGCTGATGAATCAGGGGTAGATCTAAACAATGTAAAAATGGCCATTAATCCTTTCTGTGAAATCGCAGTTGAAGAGGCAGTAAGACTTAAAGAATCAGGTTCGGCTACTGAAATCATTGCAGTAACTGTTGGAGCTGAAAATTCACAAGAACAACTTAGGACGGCTCTTGCTTTAGGGGCAGATAGAGCTATTTTGGTTGAAACTGACCTTGAAGTTGAGCCTCTGGGTATCTCTAAGGTACTAAAAGCTATTGTTGAGAAAGAATCTCCGAATCTCATTGTGATGGGTAAGCAAGCTATTGATGGAGATAATAATCAAACTGGTCAAATGTTGGCTGCATTAATGAACTATCCTCAAGCAACTTTTGCTTCAGAGCTAAAAATCGAAGGAGAAAAGGCAGTGGTCACAAGAGAAGTAGACGGCGGTCTCCAAACTATTTCCATTAATTTACCTGCTGTAGTAACTTCTGATTTAAGGCTTAACGAGCCAAGATATGCTTCTTTACCAAATATAATGAAAGCAAAACAAAAACCTTTAGACATTATTAAATCCGATGATCTTGGAGTTGATTTAAATCCAAGAATTTCAACTTTAAAGGTTTCTCCTCCTCCGGAAAGAGAGGCGGGTATAATTGTAGAATCAGTCGACCAGTTGGTTGAAAAACTAAAAAATGAAGCAAAGGTGATTTCATGACAGCATTAGTAATAGCAGAACACGACAATAATGAGTTAAAAGTATCTACTCAAAATACGGTAAGCGCAGCTTTAAAACTGGATAGTGATATTCATGTTCTAGTTGCAGGTTCAGATTGTAATTCGGTAGCTGAAGAGACAGCAACTTGTGAGGGAGTTACGAAAGTTTTATGTGTTGACTCAAAAGAATATGAAAACTTTCTAGCAGAAAATATTGCAAATCTTATCAAAAATTTAAGCAGTGATTACTCTGCAATATTGGCGCCAGCAACGACGAATGGAAAAAATTATATGCCACGAGTTGCAGCATTATTGGACGTAGCACAAATTTCAGATATTAGTGCTGTTGAATCAGAAGATACTTTCCAAAGAGCGATTTATGCGGGTAATTGTATTGCAACTGTTCAATCGTCAGATTCAAAAAAAGTAATAACCGTAAGAACGACAGCATTTGATGCTACTCCTAAAGGCTCTAATAGTGCGGAAATTTTAAAATTAGAGGAAGTTAATGACGCTGGAATATCTGAATTTATAAAAGAAGAATTGGCTAAATCAGATCGTCCTGAATTAACTGCTGCTGAGGTAGTTATATCTGGTGGAAGAGGTATGCAAAATGGCGATAATTTTACTTTACTTGAAGGAATTGCAGATAAATTAGGTGCTGCAATTGGAGCTTCAAGAGCTGCAGTTGACTCAGGGTTTGTTCCTAATGACTATCAAGTAGGTCAAACTGGAAAAATAGTTGCTCCTAATTTATACATTGCGGTAGGTATATCTGGAGCAATCCAACACCTTGCTGGAATGAAGGACAGCAAAGTCATTGTTGCTATAAATAAAGATGAAGATGCACCTATTTTTCAAGTTGCTGACTATGGATTAGTTGCAGATTTATTCACGGCTTTACCTGAAATGGAGTCAAAAATATAAAAAATGTCTGTGGTTTCAATCTCAGATACTGCTGTAGCATATCTACAAGATTTGCTTAACAGTCAAGAGGAGAAAACAAATATAAAGATATTTGTTTCTGATCCTGGAACCATGAGGGCGGAAACTTGCATCGTTTATTGTAAGGTTGGCGAGGAAGAAGAAGATGACGTTTTGATGGAAGTTGGCAATTTGTCGGTCTATCTTGAAAACGAAAGCCTTTCTTTTTTAGAAGATTGTAAAGTCGATTATCATCCTGATAAATTTGGCGGTCAACTTACTATTAGAGCGCCGAATGCGAAAGTTCCTAGTTTGAAAGAAAATAGTTCTCTTGAAGAAAAAATAAATTATTATTTATACAGCGAGATTAATCCATCTCTCGCATCCCATGGTGGCGAAGTAAGTCTCGTAGAGGTTATCGATTCTAGCAAAGCAGTTCTGAGATTTGGCGGTGGTTGCCAGGGCTGTGGCATGGTTGACCTTACTCTTAAAAATGGCGTTGAAAAAACTTTAAAAGATAATATACCTGAAATTTCAGAAATTATTGATTCCACCGATCATACTTTTAAAGATAATGCTTTTTATAAATAACGTCTAATCTTGACGTTCTTTTCACTTATAATTCAAAGATGAGTGCTCCTGACGATTTTTATGTCTTTTATGATACGGAAACTACTGGACTTGATATCAACTTTTCTCAAATTATTCAGGTTGGATGTGTTTTAACTGATAGTAACTTCAACATTCTTGAGGAACTAAATTTAAGTTCAAAAGTTTTACCATGGATAGTTCCTTCTCCAGACGCCTTCTTAGTACACAGACAAACTGAATGTCTTGAATCAGGACTTACCCATTACGAGATGATGAAATCTTTAAGAGATAAGTGGTTAGCATGGGGAAAAGAGAGAAACTTGATATTTGTCTCATATAATGGACATAGATTTGATGAAGAGCTAGTTAGAAGACAGCTTTATTGGAATCTTTTTGATCCTTATATTACAAATACGAATGGTAATAGAAGATTGGATCTAATGAGTCTTTTTCAATTAATTGGTAATTTTTATGATTCTAAGATAAGAGTTCCTCAAGATGAGGATAAAAATGTCAGTTTAAAGTTAACAGATTTAGCTAAAGTAAATAGTATTTCCGTAGAAAACGCTCACGATGCAATCGTTGATTGCATGCTAATGCTTAATTTGCTGAAAAAAATTAAAACGCATGCACCTGAAGCATTAAACGCAGCAATTAAAGGTTCATCAAAAAACGGAAATATTGAGCTTGCTAAATCCATTCCTTTTTCTATTTTAGGTGAAATATATCGTAAGAAAAAATATATTTATCCTGTTATTGCTTGTGGACAAAATCCAAATCAAGCAAATCAGGTTGCTTTAATAGATTTATACTTTGACCCGAAAAAAATGTTTGATATGTCTGACTATGAATTATCGGAACAATTTGGAACTGGTGGAGGACTAAAAACAGTTGCAGTCAATAAAAGCATACCTTTGATGGTAGCTAATGAAATTGAAAATATTGATAATTTTCTTGATACTCCTTTTGAAATATTAGCATCAAGAGCTAAACAAGTTTTAGAGAATACAGACTTTCAAAATAGAATTTGTGAGCTATTGACAATTAATCAAAGAGAATATCCTCCTAATAAGCATCTAGAACAAAAAGTTTATGAAAGATTTCCTTCCAACAGCGATAAACTTTGGATGGAAAGATTTGAAATATCTACTTGGGCTGAAAAAGCTAAACTTTTAAATGGATTTGAAGATGAAAGATATAGAGAGCTAGCACAAAGACTTGTTAACTATTTAAAACCTGAGTTCTCATCAAACAAGGAACAAGATGATTATCATGAATTCGTTAGAGAGAGGCTTTTAGCTAATGGACCTTGGAAAATGACTTTAGAAAAAGCAATATCAAGAACTAACTCATTGAAAATTGAAGCTGAAGAAAATAATGAACAAGAAAAATTAGAAATAATCAATTCTTTAACGAACCATTATCAGGAAAAGAAAGCTCTTTCTGAGCTTTAGTAAGCTTTACAAGCATTCCAAATTTAGGGTGATCCATATAATGAAGTTCGCCACTTCTTAATTTTTTGGAATGATAAGCTTCGTAAAGAACTTTTTGGTTTTTTTCTTCAAAAATATCGAACTCTTTTTCTTCGTCAAACACATTTTTTCCAAAAATTAACCTCTCTTCCTGAGAAATTAATGGATCTAATTCAGAAAGATATAGATTTGAATTGAAGTGTAAAAAACGTTCTTTATAGAGTTGAAAAAAACCAAATATTCTAGATCCTTTAAAGAAATCACTATCAATAAAGATAATTTCAGCTTCTTCTTTGTTCTTAATATTTTGGAACCAGGATTTTGTAGAAATTACTCTAAAATCTCTACTTCTTGCAATCCTAGAAACTTCAGGTGATAGAGAAAATTCCCTAGCAGAGTCAATCTCAAAGATAGATTTTTTTACTTCTAAAGTGGGGATAATTTCTAAAGAAGGAATGGCTTCATTACCAAAAAGAGTTTCATTTTCAAAGTTTAATAAATCTGATTCTTCTTCTATCTTTACTGACATAAATAAATCCTGAAATTTATATCCCAGAGTCAATGGTAAAGAATTTATTTCTAATTTAGGGTAAGAAAATTCTGTAAGCAAAGTTATATTTTCTGGAATCTCTAACTCTGGCTGAAGAAATTGTTCTTTAGTTTCAAATTCAGGAAGATATTTAATTAATATTAAATCAACTAAATACAGTTGCTCATCCGGAATTAAATTTAGTGAAAAAAGCGTTAGCAATATTGATATTTTATATTTCATTCTTATCAAGAAAACTTTCTAGCTTTGACATTATAAAGGTTAGACGATCACTTTTAATATCTTTAGCACTTACTTTAATATCTCTTATTTCTGAAGATGGGGGAATAAGTCTTGAATTATCTGCTAACTTTAATGAAAAATTTTCATCTCGATATTTAATACTTAGAATGCTGAGTTTCCTTGAAATATTTTTTAACTTTGATAATTCATATAGATTCGTGATTTCTGAAGTTAAATTTCCAAAACGATCAATAAAATCTTTTTTATGCTGTTCTAGTTTTTTATTTTCTTTTATAGAAGAAATTTCTTTATAAATGCTCAGTCTTAATTCTGCTTGAGGAATAATATCTTCAGGTATAAATCCATAAATACCTATATCAATATCAATATCAGATTGATCAATAATTTTTTCACCTTTTAAAATTTTTATTGCGCTTTCAATCATTTTTGAAAATAAAGTTAACCCTACAACATCTATCGGTCCGCTTTGCTTTTCTCCTAATAATTCTCCCGCACCTCTAATTTCTAAATCTCTCATAGCTAAACTAAAACCTGATAAAAGTGATTCATTTTCTTGAAGAGCTTCAATCCTTTCTAGTGCTTTATTTTTTAATTCTTTTGCTTCATTAAGAAGAAAGTAAGCAAAAGCCTCTCTTTGCGATCTTCCTACTCTTCCTCTTATCTGATGAAGTTGAGATAATCCATAGTTTTCTGATTCTTCCACAATTAAAGTATTTGCATTTTCAATATCAATACCGCTTTCAATAATTGTTGTGCAAACAAGCAAGTCAATTTCTTTATTTATGAAACTTTGCATCACCGTACTCAATTCTTTGGGTCTAAGTTGGCCATGAGCAAATGCGATTGTCTTATCTGGAAATCTTTCCGAAATCTCTTTTTTCTTTTGTTCAAGCATACTCACATTGTTTAAAAGGTAAAAAACCTGCCCATCTCTATAAAACTCTCTTTGAATAGCCTCGAATACAAGACTTTTAGAATATCTAGAGACTATTGTCTTAACGCTTTTTCTTCCTGTTGGAGGAGTAGTGATTAAAGAAATATCTCTTACTTTAGACAAAGATAAATTCAAAGTCCTTGGGATTGGAGTTGCTGAAAGTGATATGACGTTAATGCCACTTTTTAGTGATCTTATTTGATCTTTTTGCCTAACACCAAATTTATGTTCCTCATCAATTATTAAAAGATTTAAATTTTTAAACGAAATATCCTTATTGAATAAGGCATGAGTACCAATCACAATTGAGAAATAATTTTCTTTAATTTTCTTATATATTTCAGCTTTTTCTGTTTTTGTTTGCTCTCTTGTGAGAAGGCAAACTCTATGAGGAAATTCACTAAATCTATCTTTAAATACCTCAAAATGTTGTTTAGCCAATACTGTTGTTGGAGCGAGAATACAAACCTGATAATTATTTTGCACTACTATAAAAGAAGCTCTCAGAGCTACTTCAGTTTTACCAAAGCCTACCTCGCCACAAATTAATCTGTCTTGAGGTTTTTCAGAAAGTAGATCAGCTATAACCTCTTTGATGACCCTTTCTTGATCAGGAGTTTCAGTGAATTTGAAAGTATCGCAAAACTTTTCATATTCAATAACGTCAAGAGAAACTACTTGTGATTCTTCTAAATTTCTTTTAGCTTCGGCCTCTAAAATCTCTGAAGCAATATCAAAAGCTTTCAATTTAGATTTTTGTGACTTTTCACTCCATTTCTTTTTACTTAAAGAATCTAAGGGAATATCTTTTACGCCAATGTAAGGAGTTATTTGAGATATAGAATTTACTGGAACATAAAGTAATTCATTATTTTGATACTCTATTAAAAAACATTCTGTATTATTTAGATTTTTTAAACCTAAAAATTTTCCGATTCCATGATTTGCGTGAACGACAAGTTCATCTTTTCTAAAATTTAAAAAAGAGTCAAAGTCCCTTTCGAGTTTTTCTGGTGAAGAGGAGGGGTCTTTAAAAACTGGATCAAGAGGTTTTGTATAGGATCTATCTGGTAAATTTATTTTTTCTGATTCTGCAATAAGCTTGTTAATGTCCTCCAATGGATTAAATATTTCTTCAGGTTTTAGGATAGGCCTATTGTTATCGCCTAAAAATTCTTCATATCTGCTACTTATCAGATCCCAGTAATTTTTAGATTCTGATACAACGTCCCCAACACTATAAATATTGAAGTCATTTATATAATCTTTCAAAGAGGGCTTTTCATCGTAAAAAAGAGATGAATAAAATTCTATTCCTGAAATAAATTTTCCTTTAATTACACTTTCGAAAACTTCTCCATCGTTTTTAAACCTTGAACGCCAATTTTTTTTGAATATCTTTATGGAATTGGTATTTAAAACAAAGCCACGCGATGGCCTTACAATAAAAGAATTAATCCTCCTCATTGTTTTTTGTGTGTCACTATCAAAAATAGAAATACTTGAAATCAAATCATCATCTAAATCTAATCTGACAGGAAATTTACTATTGGACGGAAATATATCTATTACAGATCCTCTCAAAGCGTAACTAGAAGGCTTTATAACTAAATCTGAAGAGTCATAGCCATTTTCGACAAGATTAGAGATCAGTTCATTTCTATCTATTTTTTGACTTTCTTTAAATTCAAAATAAAGAGTATTGATGCTTGCCTTATCAAAAAATGGTTGAAATAAAGCAGGAATAGTAGAGAAGGCTGTAATCGAATCTCTTCGCAATAAATCTCTTAGGGCTATTAGCCTTCTTGATGAAACTTCAGGATGAGGAGAAAAATTATCATATGGTAATACTTCCAAATCTGGTACTAATACTTTCTCTTTATTCAAAGAGCTTGACCAAGCTCTTTTTAAATACTCAGAATTACTGCAAATTACCAAATTCTTTTGATAACCAAATGTTATTTCCATAATGATTTTTACTACGTATTAACAGATAAATGTTTGTGTATAATACTGACTTCTAAGAATAAGACTATAAAGAGGTTTTAAAATGAATTTATCTTTTTCAGAAGAAGATCTTAAATTTCAAGACGAAGTAAGATCATTTATTGCAGACAACTATCCTGCAGAGATTAAAAATAAAATGGATAACGGTATTCCCGTATCTAAAGATGATATCCAAACTTGGCAAAAAATTCTAAGTAAAAAGGGTTGGTTTGCTATCAACTGGCCGGAAGAATATGGTGGATCTGGTTGGACTGTTACACAGAAACACATTTTTCAAAATGAATTAGCTAATGCAAATACTCCAACACTTGTTCCTTTCGGAGTAAGCATGTGTGGACCTGTCGTCTATACTTTTGGAACTCAAGAACAAAAAGATAGATTTCTTCCAGGGATAATTAATAATGATGTCTGGTGGTGTCAAGGATATTCAGAACCTGGTTCTGGCTCTGATTTAGCTTCTTTAAAAACCAAAGCTGTTAAAGATGGTGACCATTACATTGTAAATGGAACAAAAACTTGGACAACAATGGCACAACATGCTGATTGGATATTCTGTCTAGTAAGAACAGAAA
>Ga0233397_1001452_pt1 | contig 11085 bp, 9 predicted proteins | sample 35DmetaG_FD_189957 | JGI IMG/M metagenome (GOLD analysis project Ga0233397, IMG submission 189957) | Seawater microbial communities from Monterey Bay, California, United States - 35D | ecosystem: Environmental > Aquatic > Marine > Coastal | place: USA: California | collected 2016-10-20
TGTTTTTTGAGTCTCTTCTTAAGCCACTAGGTGCTGTTTTAAAATTTGGATCAATTAACTTATTTATAGAATTCCACATTGATCTATCATCAGGTGTTAAAAAAGTTAAGGCGGATCCTTCAGATCCTGCTCTAGCTGTTCTTCCAATTCTATGAACATAATCTTCTGGAACTTGCGGTAAATCATAATTAATTACATGTTGAATTAAAGGAATATCCAAGCCTCTGGCTGCAACATCTGTTGCAATTAAAATTCTCTTTAATCCTTTTCTAAAAGAATTAATAACCCGATCTCTTTTACTTTGTCGAAGGTCTCCATGAATTGCATCTGCCGAATGTCCTTCTTCTTTAAGACGCTTAACCATTTTGTCTGCACTTCTTTTAGTTTTAACAAAAACTAAAATAGACCCTTTTCTAGCTAAAAATTGATCTATCAATTCATCATATTTATTTTCTTTAAAAACTTGAAGTATTTCTTGTTTAATCTTTGCTATTGGAACTGATGTTGCTCCAGTAGATATTCTTTCAGGTTTATTTAAAAATCTTTCTGAAATTCTTAAAATATTTTGAGGTAATGTTGCAGAGAATAGCAGTGTTTGATGATTCTTTGGTACAAATTTTAAAACCATTTCAATTTGTGGAGTAAACCCCATATCCAACATTCTATCTGTTTCATCTAATACTAAATATTTTGTTGCTGATAAGTTTAAACTTTTCCTTTTTAAGTGATCGTTTATTCTGCCTGGAGTTCCCACTATTATTCTGGATCTATTTCCTAGTTGTCTAAGTTGTTTTTGCATAGACTCACCACCAATAAGTAAAGCTGTTTTAATATTAATTTTATCACTAATAATACTTTTGATTGCTTCCATTACTTGCGTTGCTAATTCTCTTGTTGGGCACATCACGAGTGCAAAAGCGTTTTTATCTAAAATTAATTTATTAATTAATGGAATACTGAAAGCTAATGTTTTTCCTGTTCCTGTTTGTGCTGTGCCTAAGATATCTTTACCTTCCAATGCAACAGGGATTGCCATACTTTGAATAGGAGTTGGTTTAGTAAAATTCATTTTATTAAGTGAATTTTTTAACGAATCTTCTATTTTTAATAATTTAAAATTTTCCATTTAATGAATTTGAAATATAGATAATGATTCTTTATTGCAGTAAATTTTATTGCGATATCTATATGTTTTTAAAACAATCACAAGAAATGAATTTTTTGTAAATGTCAATTTATCTTGTAAATACTGACTTTTTTTAAGTTTTCAAATCAAAGAATTAATGTATAAGAGCCACAAATTATGAGCAACAACATCAGAAACATCACTATCATCGCGCACGTTGATCACGGCAAAACTACCTTAATAGATAATCTAATGAAACAAAGTGGATCATTTAGGGAGAATGAAGTTGTAGATGAAAGATTAATGGATTCTGGTGAGCTTGAAAAAGAAAGAGGAATTACAATTTTAGCAAAACCAGCTTCGATTAATTGGAAAGACTCTAGAGTAAATATAATTGATACCCCAGGACACAGAGATTTTGCTGCAGAAGTTGAAAGAGTGTTAAGTATGGCAGATGGTGCTTTATTGCTGATAGACTCAGCTGAAGGTGTAATGCCGCAAACGAAATTTGTATTATCAAAAGCCCTTAAACAAGGATTGAAGCCGATCGTTGTAATTAATAAATTAGATAAAGCCGATCAAAGAGCTAATGAAGTTTTAGATGAAACTTTTGATTTATTTGTAAGCTTGGATGCAAATGAAGAACAATTAGATTTCCCAGTTTTATATGCAAGTGGTAGATCTGGATGGGCAGATAAGGAAGTTGACGGACCTAGAGAAAATTTAAATCCCCTTTTAGATATGATCGTTGAACATGTAAAGCCTGCTGAATTAGATAAAACTAAGCCTTTTGCAATGCTATCCACACTTCTTTATGCTGATAGCTTTTTAGGTAGAAGTTTGGTTGGAAGAATTACTCAAGGAACTGCTAAGGCAAATCAATCAATTAAAGCAATAAATTTAAATGGTGAAAAAGTTGATGAAGGCAAATTGACTAAAATTTTTAGATATGAGGGAACGAAAAAAGTTCCTATTGAGGTTGGGGAAGCTGGTGACATTGTAGTGGTAGCTGGATTAGAAAAAGCTAACGTTGCTGATACTATTTGTGATCCAGAGGTTAATGAGCCAATTCCAGCAACACCGATAGATCCACCAACAATGTCTATTACCATTACAGTAAACACTTCTCCTCTAGCAGGAACTGAGGGTAAAAAACTTACTAGTACTCAAATTAGAGATAGACTAATTCAAGAAGCTCAAAACAATGTTGGTATTACTTTTTCAGAAAATAGTGGTAACGATTCTTTTGTTGTAAGTGGGCGTGGTGAACTTATGTTAGAAATTTTACTGACTCAAATGAGAAGAGAAGGTTTTGAAATGACCGTAAGTCCTCCTAAAGTATTATATAAAACCGATGAAAATGGAAATAAACTTGAGCCTATTGAAGAAATAACTATGGATTTAGATGAAGAACATTCGTCTAAAGTAATAGATTCGATGAATAGAAGAAAAGGTAAGCTCATTGATTTAAAGGATACTGGTAAAGATAAAAAAAGATTAATATTTCATGCTCCAACTAGAGGGTTAATGGGATACACAAGTAGGTTTTTAACTCTTACTAAAGGAAATGGAGTAATCAATAGAATATTCCATGCTTACGGACCTTTTGAAGGTGATATGGAAGGTAGAAGAAATGGTGCTTTAATTTCAATGGAAAAAGGTAAAGCTGTTGCATTTGCTATTTTTAATTTACAGGCAAGAGGTGAAATGTTTGTAACACATAATGATCCTGTGTACCCAGGCATGATTGTGGGATTATCTCCAAAACCTGGAGATATGATTATAAATGTCATGAAAGGTAAGAAGTTAACAAACATGAGAACTCAAGGAACAGACGAGAATGTTGTGCTAACACCAGTAAGAAAAATGTCTATTGCCGAACAATTAAGTATGCTGAACACGGATGAAGCATTAGAAATTACGCCAGACTCATGTAGATTAAGAAAAGCAATTTTAGATCCCCATGAAAGAAAAAAAAGCGAAAAGTCTGGGGCTGCAGCTTAATTAAAAATTTTACTAACTAAAAATAAGCCCAAAGCTACACAAGGTCCAATCCCAAAAGCAAAAATTAATGTTCCTGCACCAACAGTCCCACCAAGATACCAACCAGCTAATACTGCAGAAATTTCCAAAAATGCTCTTACTAAAGCAATTGGAAGATTTGTAAGTTTTGTTAGTCCTGTCATTAATCCATCTCTAGGACCCGGACCAAGGTTTGCAACAAGATAAATTCCACTACCCAATCCAACCAATAAAACAGAAAAAATAGACAGAAAATATTTCATCCACAATGAAGAAGGAGCATCAAAAAAATTTAAAGTAATATCAATCATCCCAGCTATAATGATGATATTGAAAATTGTACCCAATCCAGGCTTTTGTTTAATAAATATCCATAAAAAAAGTACAGACACACTTATAAAAAAAGTTGCAGCTCCAATAGATAAACTTGTGGTATTTGATATTCCTTCAGCAAGGACAGACCATGGAGAGTTTCCTGTTGTTGATAAAATTAAAAGACCTTCTCCTAATCCAAAAATTGCTAAACCAAAAATTAAAAAAAAAGATGTAGATAATTTTGGCTTAAAGTTAAAAGAATTATCTGAACTCCAAGATACGATTGGTATATTTTTAATTTTTAGAAACATCTTTTAATAAATTACTTCATTTAAAGTTAAAGTCTATTAAAGTAATCGTTAATGAAAAAAATTTTATTATTCTTATTTTTCTTAACCTACTCATCTAATAGTACAGCTCATATGGCTCACTATAATAAGTTTAATAAAATTGAAATGGAGATCCTGAGAGATGGTGAGGTTATTGGATACAATTACTATTTCTTTAAAAAAGACTCTGATAATACAACTGTTACAAATCAATTAAAATTTTCTGTTAAATTATTTGGAGCAACTATTTTTGAAGTTGAGAGTTTTGGGGAGGAAAAATATATTAAAGATAAATTGATATCTTTTAATTCAAAGACTCGTCAAAATAAGAAAGATAAATTTGTTCAACTAAAGTTAAATGATGAAGAAAATGAATATGATATTAAAGGTTCATCGTATACTGGTAGCGCATCATTAGAAAATGTAATTGGAAATTGGTGGAGTCATAAGATTCTACAAGCAAACTCTCAAATAAGTCCAATTTCTGGAAGTATTAAAGAACAAGTGGTTACCTTTATTGGAAAAGAGAAAATTGAATTATATGGAAAAATGTATGAGGTCGAGCATTTTAAGTTAACTTCAAAGGATATGACACTTCCTAAAGATAAAAGGTTAAACTTCGATATATGGTTTGATAAAAAGAATGCTCTAATTCTTAAAGTTGCTTATTCTCGTATGGGAAACTGGGAATATAAAGTTAAAAAGTTTGAATAAATTTATTTAGTAATTTTTTTATAAAGATCATTAGCACTTATCCAACCAGCCTCTAATCTTGGTCCTACAAACCAATCTGCACATACTCCTAAATTTAATGAGGAGTTCCAGTAACTTTTTATTTTTAAAGGATTAGAATTTGATGAATACATCCAGCCATGATTAAGAGAAAATAATACTTTGGTTTTTTTAATACCTGTAAGTTTAAAAAAATGATCAATAAGCGTTTTAGAATTTAAATCTTTATTTTCTCTATTTTTATTAATCTTCTTATTCGCCCAAGTATGAGTGCTTTGTAAAGTCCAAAGATCTTGATGACTTTTAAATCTTTTTTTACTATTTTCTTTCGCTGCCCAACCTAAAATCTTATCATCAAACAAATAACTACTGACATTTTTATTTGTTTTTTTTATCATAAACATAACTGTAATATTGGCATCCATCTTAATTCTTTTATTTATGAATGGGGCTTTTATAAATTTTTTAGATAGCTTTGATAATTGAGCAAACGGACAGGTTAAAATTAATTTTTCATAAATTTTTTTATTTCCATCAGAAAATGTAAGAACCCATTTTTTTTGTTTATAGTCAATTTTTTTAAGTTCTGTTTGAAAGTAACATTTAATATTTTTTAAAAGGTATTTGCTAATATCATTATTGCCTTTTCTGCCTATGATCTTTAAATGATTTTTATTTTCTTTTTTAAATTTATTTAAATATAAATGATTACCCCTCCAAATTTTTAATATCTTTTTTTTAACTAAACTGTCAGTAAATTTTTTAAAAGCTAGACTTTTAGGTGAAATATATTGTGTACCATGATCAAATCCCTTATTTTTATTTAACCTTTTAAAAGAAGATCTCCCACCTGGTCCTCTTGCTTTATCAAATAAATCAACTGAATTTTTTTTACTTAGAAGATTAGCAATAGTTGCTCCGGATATTCCTGAGCCAATTACACAATATCTGGTCATTTACCGGCAACAGTCATACCATCAATCATCATGGTAGGTGAATTCACTGAGTATTTGAATTCTAGATCATTCGCCAAAGTAATATTTTTGAACATTTCATTAAAATTTCCAGCTATAGTTATTTCATTAACTGGATATTTAAATTCACCATTTTCAATCAAGTAGCCGGTGGCTCCCACAGAATAATCACCCGTTACAAGATTTGTTCCATGACCTATAGTTTCTGTTACATATAAAATCTTAGAATGACTATTTAGCAAATCATCATAATTAATGTTTCCATTTTCAAAATAAAGATTAGTACTTCCACCACTTCTTCCATTTGATTTTAAGTTTAATTTTTTTCCATTATAAGTATCAACCAAGTAATTATTTAGAATTCCATTACTTACTAATTTTAATGTTTCCGATTTAACTCCTTCAGAGTCAAAACATTTTGAGCCCATACCTTTAATCAGATCAGGTTTATCAATAACATCAATTGAATTTGAAAAAATCTGTTGATTCAACTTATCTTTTAGAAACGATGTTCCTCTTGCTATAGACGATGCTGAAATTGCGCTCGCAAAAGAACCTAGAAATCCTTTTGAAATTCTTTTATCAAAAATAATACTCAACTTATCGCTACCAATTTTTTTAGGATTAAGTTTTTTTAAAGTTTGTTCAGCTGCAATTTTTCCAAGTTCTGAAGGTTTGGAAATATCATCTAAATGACATTTACTTGTGAATTCATAATCTCTTTCCATGCTATTTTCATTTTTCGCAACAGTAACACATGAAGCTGTAAATGATGATGATTTATAACCGTTACAAAAACCATCACTATTAGCCAGAATAAAATTTGATTTATTTTCTGTAAAACCTGACTCGGTGTTTATAATTTTTTTATCAATTGAAGCTGTTTCTTCTAACTCTTTCAAATAATCAATTTTTTTATCATTCTCTAAATGATTTTCGTCATACAAGTTAAGATCTTTAATATTTTTTGCTATCAAATCTTTATCAGGAAGAGAATTAAATTCATCTTCAGGTGTAATTTTTGTAGTTTCAAAACATTTTTCAATTAGTGTTTTTAAATTTTCATCTAATAAATTTGAGGACGAAATTGATGATTTTTTTTTACCTAAATAAGTGTCGATACTTATTGCTAAACTATCAGATCTATTTGACTCATCTAAAACTTTATTTCTAAAACTTACTGTTTCAGAAATTGAATTCCCAACAGTTACACTTGCATCTGTAGCTCCAAGTTTCTTAGCTAGATCTAGACAAAAGGAAGCTTTAGATTTTAAATATTCTTCATCTTTGATCATGATTTACAGCTTTGTTCCACCTACAGTCATTTTATCAATTAGAATTGAAGGCTGGGCTACCCCAACTGGAACTCCTTGACCTGCTTTACCACAAGTTCCAATACCAGGATCCATCATCATATCATTTCCAACCATTGAAACCTCTTTTAAAATTGAAGGTCCATCTCCTATTAAAGTTGCACCTTTTATTGGTGAACCAATTTTACCGTTATTTATTTCATAAGCCTCAGTACAATTAAAAACAAATTTTCCTGATGTAATGTCTACTTGTCCACCACCAAAGCTAACTGCAAATATTCCTTTATCAACTGACTTTATCATTTCATCTTGAGTTTGTTTTCCACTCAACATCATTGTGTTTCTCATTCTTGGTAGCACAATATGTTTGTAACTTTCTCTTCTTCCGCTACCTGTGGATCTGGTATTCATTAGTCTTGCATTTAATCTGTCTTGCATAAAATTTTTTAAAATTCCATTTTCAATTAAAACTGTTCTTTCTGTTGGAGTACCCTCATCATCAATAGTTAAACTGCCTCTTCTTTTATCTATGGTTCCATCATCAACGATTGTAACTCCCTCACTGGCAACTTTTTGACCCATTAAATTATGAAATGCGGATGTTTTTTTTCTATTAAAATCACCCTCTAAACCATGACCAATAGCTTCATGAATTAATATGGCAGGCCAACCTGGACCAAGAACAACTTTCATTTCACCTGCTGGAGCTGGCTTACTATCTAAATTAACTGAAGCAATTCTTAATGCTTCTTCACAAACATTTTTCCAATTATCGTTTTTTAAATAATCATCATATGACTGTCTTCCACCAATCCCATAAACACCTGTTTCTTTTCTTCCATTTTTTTCAAGCATAACAGATACATTAAATCTAATTAGTGGACGAACATCAGTTAAAGACTCCCCTCCAGACCGAATAATTTCAATAGATTTTTGCTCACCACTAAAACTTGCTGTAACTTGTTTCACCGTAGAGTCTTTTTTACGAAGATAATCATTTACCTTGTTTAAAACTTCTAATTTTCCGTCCAGTGTTTTCTGCTCAATAGGATTAATTGCATCATAAAATCTATTGTTAGTCTTTGGAATTTCGTGATTATAAGTTCCTTTAATGGATTTTAAAGTAGACTGAAGACTTTTTGCAGAGTTTTTTAATGAGTTTTTTGAAATTTCGTTAGAATGGGAATAAGCAACGACCTCATCAGAAATCGCTCTAAACCCAAAACCAAGATCAGAGCTATAATTTGAACTTTTAATTTTATTATCATCCAGCACGATTGACTCTGATTTAGAGTCTTCAAAGTATAATTCACCGTCATCACAATTTTTTAAAGTATCAGATACAATCTGGTCTACATCTTTTCTGGTTAGGTCTGATTTATCAAAAAAATTACTCATTGATTATACATAATTATTTGTATGTAATTTTCAATGGATGTTTTTACACATGTACAATATTTAAACACATATATAGTAGTTATAAATAATGAAAGTTTATTTTAATAATTCATGTAAAATTTGTCGGTCTGAAATCAATTTATATAAGAAAGAAAAGAATGCAGATATTGATTGGGTTGATATTACTGACAATACAAGTGCTGAGAAAGAAACTTCTAAAAATGGTAAAGAACTTTTAAGACGATTACATGTTAAGGACGAAAATAGAATTATTGAAGGAGCAGAAGCTTTTCTTTATGTTTGGAAAAAAATTCCAAAGTATAGATTTTTATATAAATTTTTTAAACTTCCAGTAATTTTTCAAATTTTTAATTTCACTTATGAAATTATTGCCTATTTTTTATATTTAAAAAATAAAAAGCAACTAAAACGCTAACTTGTAAAGAATATTAAAATTTTGCTCAACAAAGACATAGAGGCAATAAACATTATCATTACAACAGAGTACATTAAGCTAATAATGTTATTTTTTTTTCTTCTTAGTCTAACGAAGGCTTTATCATCTAAATCTGAAATATCTCTTTCGCCAACTACATGATAATCATAACTCCAACGCCACGTAGAGTCTCCAAGCCTAGGATCTAGATTGTTAAAATACGTTATCCAAGCAAGAATGTACCTTAATATTATGTACAAAATAACCATTGTAAATGTTCCAAAAAACATTCCAGATATTACTTAATTAAAATGGATATTTTAATTGTTATTTTTTGCTCTTTTTCTTGCAATAAGCTGTGTCAGAGAGTCTACCATCGTATCTGATGCTTTAAATATTTCATTATTTTTAAAATCATGAGAAATATTTTTTTCAGGATTGGTTTTGTCTTCAATAACTATTCCCTCATCTGGAGAATTATTTTTAATATAAATCAATAATAGCCAATCTTCATCGGAAGACTCGTCCCATTTTACAAAAATTTCTCCTGTCTCAAATCTTTTATCAATACATCTAAAAATAGACATATGTCTTGTGATATGTCTTTTATTTAACTGAAACACTAAACTACTTGCGCTACGATAAAAACTTTCGAGTGCAAATTCGATTTTTTGCCTTGCTATAGTGTATTCTTTTTCTTTTTGTAATAAAGTTTCTCTATCTTCATCACCTTGTAATTTTACTCCAAGAGCTTCTACTCTTTCTTTTATTTTCTGATCTCTAATTATTCTATATTTTTCTTTAAGCTTCTCAATCCGCTGTTGAAGACCAGCATAATCATCTCTTTTTTCTCTAAGGGATATCTTTTCAAGTTTTTCTAATTCTTTAACTTCTCTAATTCTAAATTTTTCAATTTGTTTCTCTAATCTTAATTGTTTTAAGAATTGTTTTTGTTTTTCAGCTTGTTCTATTCTCAATAAAGCTTGTTCTTTTCTTAGGAAAATTTTTATGTCTTTTGCTCTTTGTTTGTCTAATTTTATCTCATCTTTTAACGCCTGTTCCTGAAGTTTAATCTTTAATTCTTTCTGTTTTTGTTTTTCATTTTCAAGATTAATTTTTTCTTGTCTTTCTTTTTCTAATTTTTCTAATTTTAACCTTCTAGCTTCATCTTTTTTGGTTTCTTTATATTCATGAATTGTACTAGCTATTTTATCGAAGAAAGCTTGGATATATTTTTCTATACTAAAATTAATCTTTAAACTTAATTGGGGTTTTATAGAATTTTGAAAATTTATTATTTTTAAAATGAAATTTTGTTTTTTTGATACTCTTTTATTTTGAATTTTTTTTTTATTTTTATTTATTTTTCTAGGTTTAATTTTTGATTTAATTTTTTTTACTTTTTTGGAAGTAAATTTTGTTTTTTTCTTAACTTTTTTTTTTACTTTAGTTTTAGTTTTTTTTGATTTTTTTTTTATTTTTTTCATTTTAAGAGATTATTGTTTCTATCAATAAATTATTGATAAATATAGTCTCTTGTTACTGGGGTAGAAGTATAATTTTTAGTGAGTTGAAATTGATATACAACTTGATCACCCCACTTGAATGCCATTTCACATCCTGCTAAATAAAATTCCCACATTCTAAAAAACTTTTCATCAAACATTTGAATAATTTTCTCTTTATTTTTATTACAATTTTCTTTCCAGTGTCTTAATGTGTGTGAGTAATGAAGTCTTAAGACTTCAATATCGGATACAATTAAGCCAGCTTTTTCGATTGGGGTAGTAACTTCACTTAAACTTGGGGTATAACCTCCGGGAAAAATATATTTTGTTATCCATGGGTGTGGATCTCTCGGTGGATTTACTGAACCTATTGTATGAACTAAAGATACTCCATTATCGCTTAATAATTTATCAATTTGTTTGAAAAATTTCTTATAAAATTTCCTTCCAACATGCTCAAACATTCCAACACTTACAATTCTATCGAATTTTTCGTTCAGCTCTCGGTAATCTATCAATTTAAATGTTAATTGATCTTCTAAGTTAAGTTCTTTAGCTTTTTTATTGCAATAGTTAAATTGATTTTCTGAGAGTGTAATCCCAGTAACTTTACAATTAGCAGTTTTAGCGATGTCAATAGCTAGTGAACCCCAGCCACAACCTATATCTAAAACTTTCTGACCAGGCTTTATATTTAATTTTTTAATTATATGTTGAATTTTATTATTTTGAGCAACTTCAAGGGTATCATTTTCATTTTTAAAATATGCACATGAATATTGTCTCTTAGGGTCTAAAAATAGATCATAAAGGTCGTCTGAAATATCATAATGGTGAGATACATTCATTTTAGATTTTTTTATAAAATTAAAATTTGTTAAGTATCTATACGATCCTCTCAATCTATTAATTAAATAACTAAAAAAATTTAG
>Ga0233397_1001459_pt1 | contig 11060 bp, 5 predicted proteins | sample 35DmetaG_FD_189957 | JGI IMG/M metagenome (GOLD analysis project Ga0233397, IMG submission 189957) | Seawater microbial communities from Monterey Bay, California, United States - 35D | ecosystem: Environmental > Aquatic > Marine > Coastal | place: USA: California | collected 2016-10-20
TATAGGCTTCGCCCGCTGCCTGAGTCCTTACAGGTGCCGTCGCGAAAGGCTCCAAACTTCTATTTTTTGTTCCATTGGTATTCCCAACATAATCCACACCCAGCCAATTGTCTTTATTGATGTCTTTCGACCCTTCCAGAACATTGCCGTCGATATACCAAACCGATTCGAACCCGTATTTAGCCTTGGTGTCGTCTATTCGAACCAGTCGACGTTTAACGCGAAGTTCCGTGGCAGGACCTGGCTTGTAGTAATTGTTCACAATATTGATGCTCTCTGGCTTGCCATCACACGTGCGGTGTTTCCAGTTGTAGATCACCGAGTTTCGATGATCCATTTTGATCGCACGTGGACCGTCTCCGCCAGCAACACTCGGGTTCCGTCCTGCCGCATGAGCGAATAAATTATGGTGATACGTTGTATGCTCCCCGCCCCAGCTGGCACCGAATCCGTGTGGTTTATAGCTATGACTATCGTGCAGCGGTTCCGAAATTAAACACCACTGAACCGTCAGGTTTTTTGTGCCGTGGTAAGTGTTGATAGCCTCGTCGATCGTCCAACTGACGCTGCAATGATCGATCATTACATTTTCACACTCACGAACTTCTATGCCGTCCAAGGACTGGCCCCGCTCATCCCCAGGGCGCACACGCAAATAGCGGATGATGATGTCGTGAGCATGCTTGATTTTAAGAGTAGATTTCCGCAAACAGATGCCGTCTCCGGGCGCGGTTTGTCCTGCAATGGTAATATTGGACTGACTGATAATCAGATCAGTCTCAAGTATGATCGTACCTGAGACGCGGAAGACAACAGTGCGATTTCCTTGCTGGACAGCCTCCCGCAAAGAACCAGGGCCATCATTGTTGAGGTTAGTGACGGCATAGACATCACCGCCTCGGCCGCCAGTGGAGAAACGCCCCCACCCTTCAGCACCGGGAAATGCCAAAATCTGGGCTGAAGCGAGAAAAGAATTCAAGGTGACCGAAATGAAGGTTATTAAAACTTTAAACATTGGGCGTATCTCTCCTTTTACTTCCGATTGAAAAACTCATCACTTACTTTCAGCCTTTTGGCAGGCTAGCGCCCATAGACATCTAACGCCCTCACAAAAGCCTTCATCCATGACGCACATTCGCGTTTGAAGCGACAGCAATAGAGGTTACCACTGACGACTAGACCTTCCGACACATAGGTCGCACCCGCGAGTTCAGCGTCTAACTGACAGCGTGGAATGGTGGTGATTTCTTTACCTCGAATAACGTCTGCTGCGGCCAGAATTTCTATTCCGTGGCAAATGGAAGCCACGGGCTTATTCTCTTCCATAAACACTTTTACTAAGCGCAACAAATCCTGATCATATCGCAGAAACTCAGGGGCTCGCCCTCCTGGGAGCACCAATCCGATATAGTCACTGGGGTCGACATCAGCAAAGGCGATAGTCGATTCGATATCGTAGCCCGGCGTTTCCACAGTGACATCCCAATCACTCCGATGATGATGCTGCACCATATGGTAGGTGCGCACCGCAGGGGCGGCGATGTCTACTTGATAATCTTCGCTTAGCCGATAAAAGGGGACTAAAGTATCAATGACTTCAGCGCCATCACCTACAATCACGAGTACTTTATGCATCTGTCCATTTTTCGTAACACCAAACGGCCATAAAGCCTATAACAAATAACCTCCCTTTCTCCCCTCTCCGATCCTCTCAACGGCGCCCACCCCAAAAGCAGATTCCTAGTAGCCAGCAAGACTGCCATCGCTCAACCCTTTCCCGCTGACTATCCCTCGGGGGGTTGACGGTAGCACCCCTACCTTAAAATTAATCGACGTTCGCGAATAGGAATCCAAGAACTATCGATATGAAAAAGCTGAGAACTCCTAGTATTACCAAATCTCCACCCTCATTGATTGAGGCGATAAGCATGATAAGCCCAATTATGGGAGGTACAATGAAGTAAAGAAACGATGATAACGACTTCTTCTTTGGCGAGGTTGCTGAAATCGGCCCATGTCCTTCAGGGACCACTTGCGTAGGGTAAAGACCTTCTCCTCGAAGGGCCTGAATTACTTCCGCAGCCGAATGGCCTTGCTTGATTCCGCTCTTCTTTTCCCCCTTGGAATCGAGTGCAATATACTGAAAACTGGCTGTAAGCTTTTTGGGTGTGCTTCCCTCTTTAAGCTCCCCTTCTACTTTCTTAGGATCTTCCGTAGAATGATTAGTCCCTGATTTGAGGGTATTTGTAATGTTATACTTAGCCTGTACTTCTGCTTCTGCTTTTACTTCTGCTTCTGCTTCTAAATCGTCTTCTACATCTGATTCTTGTTGGGTTATTTCTTCTTCAACGTATCCAAGAATCGGCTTTTGATAGAGGCTGTCGTAACCTAAAACTTGGACGTTGGTTTCCCGAGAAGTTTGACCACTTAAACTGCCCACCAATTCTTTGTGTTCACCCTGAAAAAGGACTAGGACATCCAATCCTTCCTCAGTGATACATTCAAATTTGTATCCATCATTATAATCAGAATTAATCTGTCTCCCTAAGACTGATGAAAATTGTATGAAATTTAATTTCAAGGAATATCTATTTCCTTGAGCTATCCTAAAAATATCTGCCGCTTCAGAAGACAAAAGTCTTTCATTTTGCAACCTCTTTAGGAGTTCTAAAAATTCCTTTTTGATCACAGCGGTAAAATCATGACTTATTACTTAAAGGGTCTCAAGCCAGAACAAACACTTCCCCTAATATTACAATAATCATCGCTCACACACCGTTGGAACAAGGATCAATTCAAGCATTTGAAAAACCAAACTACTTCTAGTGACACAAAGCCGGCCTCTAGCACGCTTGAAGAGTTAAGCCATGCTTGTCATCCCTGCATTATAAACGACTACTCGGATTGTAATGTCTTGCTGCGGGAAATTCCCACATGATCACAACCAAATATGAAAGTGTCCCTACGCGCCCAGCTCCAATCCAATTACGACTTCCACCCTTTCCCATCAAAAGCAAATTCCTAGGAACCATGAAGACCGCATCGACCATTCCACTCGTCCTCTCCGGCGCCCTCTTGATTGTCGTTCATCTCCATGCCGATGACGACGAGGCGACCAAGAACGATCGACCGGTCGAAGTCTATGCCGATTGTCACGTCCACTTACTCGACTTCCTACAAAATGGCGAATTTCAGAATGCGGACCACAAATTCCCGGGTGGCAAATACGGCGCTCAGTCTGTGACGGGGCGCTTTGCCTCGTTGCCGTTTGGCGAACGGGGGCGGAGAATTGAAGCCCTGCTCGAAAGCATGGGCCGTGCGAAGGTCAGACACGCTCTGGTCATGGGAATGCCTTTTATCAAAAAGTGGTCGGCGAACGAACCCTTCAAGCGGCCGCACTACTACCTGGACAGCCCTTCGCGGGTCAAGCCGGCTCGCGACAGCGATGTCTCCGTTGCCGCGGCCATTGTGGATTACAAGCGGCACTACGCCGATGATCCAGCAAAGCTAGCTCAGCTAGACCAGATCCATCCCTCCCTCTGCGGCTTCGACACGACTGACCTCGGCGCGGTCGACCTGCTTATCAAGCGCATAAAGGAATTCCCGGGGGTGTGGGAATGCGTTGGCGAAGTCATGTCTCGCCACGACGACCTGACTAATCTCACCACGGGAGAACGGCCACACGCCAATCACCCGGCTCTCGCACGGGTGGCCCGCTTCGCTGGCGAGCACCACCTGCCGGTAACGATTCACCACAATATCGCTCCGATCTCGCGGAATAGGGACGAGGTCAAGCTGCCCTATTACCTCAATGAGTTCATCCAGCTCATTGACTACTGCCGCGTGGGCCAAGGCGACTGCAAACAGTCAACAACGTTCATCTGGTGCCACTCCGGGATCAGTCGCCGAATCGTGGTCGATAATCTTCCTTTCTGGATCAATGAAGTCCTCAAAGAATACGGGGACCAGGTTTACATCGATCTATCTTGGGTAGTTTTGCAAGACTACGTCATGAAAGACCTCGACACCTGGGTCGAATTGATTGAGCGCTACCCAGATCGGTTCATGATCGGGTCGGACGTGGTTGGAAAGGTAAGCGGAATTTCGGCGACCCTCCGCCCCTATGACGATCTGCTCCGAGTCCTGCCCGAAGCGGTCCGCCGCAAGGTCGCGCACGATACTTTCGCCAAACTGATGGAGAGCATGGCCTCAAAGCGCAAGGCCGCGGGCCTTGGAGAAAAGGGCATCGTGCTTGCCTCAGATTACGAGTATTCGGACAAGGCTCACGTCCAGCCGCGCTTCGAGGTCCCTCCATTCATGGAGCCACGTCTTGTGCGAGCGGCGAGCAGCAATTGACCTCCTGCTTGGGCGTAGAATGGTTCGTTGTCTACCTGGGCCGGGCAGACAACGTCTTCTCTCAAGCTAAACCTTGATTTAGTTAACAAGTAGTGGGTCCCAATAAGGTCATGGGTCATATCCCACCAATCCGGTTTTGGCAGCTTTCGGCCGCTTATCGCACTTGGCACCAGCATCTTGTTCGATGTCGAGATGGTAAAGTCACTTCACCTCAACCAACGCATTCAAGTAATCTTCGAGGTTCGTATAACCATCCCTGTCCAGATCCCCGTTTCTGTCCTCTGGATCCTTGGGATTCAGCTTCATTTTTATTTCCCATTTATCCGGCATGCCATCATGATCTGTGTCGAGAGATACAGGCTTGTTTCTCAGCTCAGGCCATCCGCCGACTTCTTGTTGGCTGTTGATAAGACGGTGGGTTCTTTTGCGGATCCCCGCAATGATGCGCTTATCAGCAGCATCGCGTCTTTTGGATGCGCCAGCCTTATTTAAAATTAATTCATAAGCTTTATCAGCAGGATGAGTATGTGGTCGGTCGGCGATTGCTACCGGTTCCCGAGAGAGTCTGAAATTTTCATACAATACTTTCCCCGGATAGCTACTGGCAGACTCGCCGTCTCGTGCTCCCCATTGCATGGCGGTGTAGTTGTCTTTTGTCCGAGCTTTATTACCCTCGTATATGGAACCGCTCATGTATCCAACGACGGCATTATCTTTTTTTGCCTTTGGGCGGATAGGATAGGTGTCGGGTTTTGTGCTTGGCCCCGGACGGTAGTAGTTGTTGATCAAGTTAACATTACCCCCGCTCAAATTGGTGGAACCAGCCCTATTATAGACGACATTATTTCTGAAATCAAAGATGACTTCCTTTTTCAGGCTACCAAGTGTCGGGTGTCGGTTCCGGCTGCTGAAAAAGAGATTATGATGTAGGGATACATTACCTGCTGTTTTCCTCATAGACATCAACATGGCATGATCGCCTTTGTGGTGAGTGCTCTCGTGAAGCGCTTCTCCAAAAAGCGACCACTGCAGTGTAAAGGCTGATACTTCCGACGTGTCCATGGTTCCGTCCACACCCCATGTCGCTGTAACATGGTCGAGTATTACATTATTCGATTCATCAATACCAAGAGTGTCGGTTGACGTTTTACTCTCGTCCCCCAGTCGAAAGCGCATATACCTTATGATGATGTTCGAGCTATCAATGATCCCGAATTTTTCATCCCTGATACAAATCCCGTCACCGGGTGCGGTTTGGCCCGCGATAGTAAGCCCATCAACATCCTTTATTTGAAGTTTATCGCCTGCCTTCAAGCGAATGGTGCCGCTGACATCGAATACGATCGTACGCGGACCCTTGGTCTTTTCGATGCCATAGCGCAAAGAACCCTTACCGTCGTTCATAAGGTTGGTGACATGATAGACGTCACCACCTCGGCCGCCTGTCGCAAATCTCCCAAAACCTTCAGCACTTGGAAAAGCTAACTGCCTTTTTCCTGAATCAGGAGCCGCTGAAAGCGATACTATGGTGCACAAGGTCGACACGAGAAGCGCTAGTAAGAAAAGCGTGTGGTAATTCATAGTTCTCTTTGCAGAACAGTCTTTATTAGTAGTCCAATCGAATAATATATCTCGGGCGGACTACTGCAAAGGGTCGAGCAAAAGCCCTACCACTTCAAGGGAAACCAAACAGGATTCTTTAGAGTAGAACGGAAGGATAAGTAAAAGAGGCAATAATAATAAACCTTGTTCCCTCCCCCAGTGTTTCTAGTGACACAAAGCCGGCCGCTAGCACGCATAAGAGGTTAAGCGGCGCCGTCTTACTTGTGTTATAAAGTTCCTTATCGACATCTGAAAGACCACACACCCCACCGAGGGAACACCCGGCGCAGGTGCTATGTAATACGGCGGGAGATTTTTTGGACCAAATATAGGTGCTACTTCGACTGGTTTGTTATCCTTTGGCCCTAATACGCCTTCAACTTTTTCCCGCCAAAAGCAATTCCCTAGCAGTAATTGTGTATGATCTGAGATCGTGGTAAACTTCTACATGCAGGAAAATGTGACATAAAATAAAATGTATTTAAGGAAAGCACCTCAGTTTTTATAAAAGAATTATTATGGAAAAAGTTATTACAGCAGCGGCGTTTTTTTTAGTTATTCTCATCTCACAGGTTTCGGTCGCTCAGCAGATCGATCTTGGCACTCTTCTTGAGGAGATGGTGGATCGTTCAAAGATCGCTGAATTCCCAGAACCTGCATTTCAGTGTAAACAGTTCAGCAGCTACAACAGAGAAACTGTTGCGGTCGGTGAGGAAGGCTGGTTCGCAAATGCCGACTCGTCATTTTTTGAAGGCTATGAGGATGTTGACGGAAGACGTGAATGGATCATGATGGATGTCGATGGCCCCGGTTCAGTGGTCAGATGGTGGCTTACGCAGCAGAAGTTTGACGGCACGGTCAGGATATATCTTGATGGCTCAGATGAACCGATCTTTGCTGCAACTTCTGACAAGATCGTTGGCGGATCCGCGATCACAGGAAGGCCTCTCAGCAATGTTGTCGGCTGGAACGGTCGAAATCTTTATATGCCGATCCCGTTCAAAAAACATTGTAAAATAACTTACGACGGCCCAAACGCGAACGTTACCGGCAAGTTCCCTGACTGCCATTACTACAACATTAATTACATCAAGTATTCAGCTGAAACGGATGTTAAGACCCTTACAAAGGACGATCTTACAAAACATTCAGCTCTGATCGATCAGGTGCAGGAAAAGCTTTTAAAGCCTGAAGAGAACAAGCTTGCAGTATCGAGGAAAGCTGATGGCGGAAAAAAGACGCTTAAAAGTGGTAAGAGCCTTGCTAAAAAGATCAGAGGTGTTGGTGCGATCAGTTCGCTCGAGCTAAAAATTGACTCGGACGATATTGCAACCGCGATGCGCACTACCGTAATCAGCATCAGCTTTGACGGCAAAGAACATGCACTCTCTACGATCGGTGAATTCTTTGGATGTGGACCTGGCCTGAATCCTTTCAAGGGTTGGTGGCGACAGGTGCAAAGTGATGGCTGGATGAAGTGCTGGTGGCCGATGCCGTTTAAGAAGAACGCTACGGTTAAGATCATCAACTATGGTAATACTGACGTTTCTGTCGAACTTGGTCAGATCAGCATCAGCGACTGGAAATGGACCGACAAGACGATGTATTTTAACACCACCTGGCGAAGTGAAAATAACATGGAAACCACTGAACCTTTTGACTGGAATTTCGTGACTATCGAGGGCAAGGGCGTTTATGTGGGCGATACACTGGCTCTTTTCAATGAAGCGATTCAGCCTCATCCGAGGGGCACCGGTACATGGTGGGGCGAAGGCGACGAAAAGATATTCGTTGATAAAGAAACTTTCCCGTCAACCATAGGCACTGGCACAGAAGATTACTACGGCTATTCATGGGGCGTTGGAGGCACCTTTAGTGCACCTTTCCATTCGATGCCTCGCGGTGACGCAAACGGCAATTATACCCTGCCAAACCATACGACGAATACCAGAGTAAGGTCGCTCGACAGGATACCATTTAATACGCACCTCAAGTTAGATATGGAAGTACTGCATTGGCAGAAGGTCGCAGTTCTGGATTATGCTGTGACCACCCACTTCTATGCTGTTGGCACTGCTGAGGCAAACGGTGACCTTACACCTGAAAAAGTTCAGGTTAAGCTCGGTGATCCCAAAGTTGCTGCTGCTGAAGCTGAAGCCAAGGCCAAGGCCGCAAAGGAAGCGTTAGAGTCTAAATAGCCCCGTCTCTCCCCCCTTCGCTCCGGTCCAAATCTGACATCAAGGCCTTCCTGCCAAAAGCAATTTCCTAGCGGTATCAAAAAAGCTAACTTTGGGTTCTCAGCCATTCCAACAGATTAGCAAAATCCTTGGGAGAGATTATCTTGTCAAAGTTCGGAGGCATGAGCGAGATTGAAACCGTTTCGCGGGACTCGATCTGGGATTTCTGAAGTCGTAGGGAATCTCCGAGCAAGTTACGGACTTGCAAAGCCTTGCCGCGCTCGCCCGTGATAAAGGCACTACTTTCCGAACCATTTTTGAAGGTGAAATTAGTGAGATGAAAGTGGCTATCGACGTTCCGATTGGGATCAAGAATGTCCTCGGCGAGTCGCAACACACCGCGGCTTCCGATTCCATCCAACTGTGGTCCGACTAGGCCACCCTTCCTCTTTATTTGGTGACAACTTGCGCAATGGTTCTGAAATACTAGAGCTCCTTTTTTGGAATCAAGCCTGCCCTTATTCTTGGTGGTCTCGTATTGCAAAATTCGCTCTTTTATTATTTTGTCCACTCGGTCGCGATTCGGAGCTTCCGTAACAATGGGCGAAACGGACTTAGGTAGCCATGGATTAAGTTGATCACGCAAGCTTACCGGGGCATGTAATTTCAAAAGCACGGCCAACTTGGCAAGCTGTGTGTCGAGATCATTGTTGTCGGAGAATGTCTCGATACTAATACCTTCTACTCCGCTGATCCGAGTTATCCCCAGCCAAGCAAAGGCCTCACCGGCGTCGCCATCTGTAACCTTGAGGCGCATTTTTTTACCAGCTACCGTTTTCCATACGACCTTTTGGGCTATGTCATCTCGCGGTGGATAAACCCGCTGAACTTCCTGACCTTCCGAGTTCACCAGAGAGACATGGCTCTTGAGATGAGGATCCTGATCCGGAAATCCACGATGTCCCATAATCCAAAACGAAAGTGCATTTCCAGTGACAAATTCTTTCGACATTAAAATACCAGTTCGCTCCTCTGCTCCCGCAAGACCCGCAGGAAGACTTGAGATCACACCAACCTCCTGCCCATCCTGACATTTCCGTTTCTGTGCGACCCAGGGAGAAGGACTATCAGGGCGAGAGGGATGAGGGAGATTAGTCCAAGAAGTCACAGATTTTTTTTGGCGGTCCTTTAGAAGCCTTACCGCAAGCGCTTGCGCCCAATCAATCATGCCTGGGTGAGGATCCAACTTTCCCCGCTCGTCAAGTCCAGCCTGCAAGGCATCGAGCTCCACAAGCTGAGTCTTCGGAGAACTCGCACCCTCAAGTTCCCCGATCAAGATGGAGAGAGTTTCATCGTCCGCAAATCGGGCAATGTGACTGAGGTGATTTCTTTTTGAAGATGACTTTGCAAGCAAAGAAGCCGCCTCCGAGGTGCCTACAGCTGGAGCAAAAGCCAGCAAAGCCTCCACGTGGGAGGTTCGAGCAAGTAAGCTCTTTGGGAACTCCACCAGGTGATTTCGGATCGCCATGCGAATAACATGGCGGAGGTGCGTGTCATTTTTCTGAGTGATCGCAAGGGCATCGAGCAAAGGATCAAGAGCCTCTTTCTTCGGTTGAAGCTGAAGGGTATGGGCCGCCTTCCTCCGCTCGAAAGGATCTTGATTAGCAAGTCCTGCGATGGGATCTCCAAACTCCTTGGAATCAGGCGGCGGTGATTTCAAAGTGATGTTTCCGGTCCGGGTGATTTTCCAGATCCTTCCCCGCTCTCGATCCCGCCCGGGGTGCGTCAAAGGCACTTCGTAGTGTCCAATAATTCGATTATAAAAGTCGGCGACATATAGTGATCCACCGTCTCCCTTGCAAAGATCAACGGGTCGAAACCACAGATCGTCACTCGTTACAAAATCCCGCTGTTCAACCGCTACCGGAGTGGTTCCCCTAAACTCCACGCGATCATGATTTATACGTGAAGTCACGGGATTTCCAATCAAGAGATGGTCATGCACCCCCGCTCCCCACCAATTCTTATCAAGATAAACGATGCCACAAATCCCTGTAGATCCGTGAGTGTGTTCGATCATGGTTGGCGCGAATCCCAAACCATCGTGGGGTTTTCCAAAACTAGGATATACTCCGCCCTGTAGAAGTTGATAAACCGGCGCACTGTGACAATCAGCACTGTAAAGATTTTCACGACCATCAAAGCTCAGCCCGAAAGGATTGACCTGCCCACGGGTATAGACCTCTACGCTGGAACCATCAGGGCGAAAGCGAAAGACGTTACCAGAATGAAGCTCAATCTTCGTCCCATCCTTTGCCGTCAATGTGCTGGAGTTATTAAATCCATGGGTTGCATAGACCCAGCCATCGCCCGGACCCATCCGAAAACTAGAACACATCCCATGAGTATCTTTCTCGTATCCCAGCGGACCAAATAGAACCTCCCGAAGATCCGCCTTTCCGTCGCCCGTGGTATCGGCAAAATACCAGATATTTGGAATACTCCATGCGATACATCCATCTTGGTGCTCCGGTTTATGCCAAGGCAGCACTCCGGTGGGAATGTTGAGACCGTCGGCAAAATCAACCACCTTGTCAGCCCGGCAATCGCCGTCGGTGTCCTCCAAGATCTTAATGGCATCCCGGCTGTCACGGACCTTCGAGCCCTGCGAATCAAGCCAACGATCCTTAGCCGCCGCGTAAGGATACTCGACTGTCGAAGAAACCCACACGCGCCCGCGTGAATCGTAGGCTAGGTTTATCGGCTTGTTGATCTGCGGCTCCGCTGCGAAGAGATGGATCTCGAATCCTTCCGGAACATGCAGGGCACCAAGTTCTTCTTCAGGAGAACGAGGGCCTGAGAGACGAACCAAGGACTCATCCGCCTGAGCATGCAAACCGATAAGGATGGATATTATGATCAGAT
>Ga0233397_1001466_pt1 | contig 11027 bp, 8 predicted proteins | sample 35DmetaG_FD_189957 | JGI IMG/M metagenome (GOLD analysis project Ga0233397, IMG submission 189957) | Seawater microbial communities from Monterey Bay, California, United States - 35D | ecosystem: Environmental > Aquatic > Marine > Coastal | place: USA: California | collected 2016-10-20
GATGTAATCGAGGTATGTGCCTGATTCCAAATCGTAGACACCGTTTTGATTGTACCCAAAACCGATGATGACCGAAAGCCCAGCTTGACTGATTTGATCCAGCACTGATTTTGATGCGATCGGCTCGTAAACACGAATGGTATTGACGCCCATTTCTCGCATCAGTTCCAAGTCCTGAGTCAACGTTTCAAAGCTCCTTGTATCGTGCCCGATGGCAACCGGGTGATAGCAGACGCCCTTGATGAAATGAGGGCCTTGAGACGTCTGGATTTGTCCGTTCTCTGTCCAAATCCGGCCACCTGATTTTGACATACAAGACGAGACACCGATCCAAAGCAAAAAAGCGATGAACGTGATTGAAGTGGTATTGGTGTTGTGTTGCATGGGATCAGATTAACGCAAAGCTTAAGATGCCGGTAGTAGCACGTGCCGGTCCAACAATTCGCGCTGCCCTTCGTAGCTACTTTTGATGGGATGGCCATCTCGGGTCAAGCCCTCGAAAACGCCTTGGGCGACAAGTGGCCAAAGCGCATATTTCGCTTCACCTTCGGCCGTAAACAAACCAAAGTGATTTTCAGAATCTGTGGGATTTCCAGCACTCTTCCAAGGCTCATCAAAAGCTTCGAAAAGGAAGCAACTGATGCCGGAGGCGTGTGTCCATTCGCGCATCCCGTGGTAAAAAAGAGCCTGTTTGTACTCATCCGCTGCGCGTGAGCCTTCTGGGCCGTAGAATCCATCTGAAACACTGGCCCAACCCGTCTCACCGATGTGTACTTTTTTGGTTGGATCGATGCCTCGAACGTAATCGACAACCAAGCCATATTGACGTTGGCTATACGCGACCGCAGCCGCCATGGCCTGCTCGGTCACTCCGATTTCTGATGTGGCATCTTCGCCGCTTCGATTGGGTTCGCCAGACCAGCACGCCGGGTTGTAGTGGGTGTCGTGAAATGGGTAGGTGTGCATGGAAACGAAATCCACCGCGTGGACCAAGGCTTCGAGGTCTTCGTTGTGGTATTCAGAGGTGCCGCCCCATGATGCAAAGTTGTCTGAACTTGTTATCCAGCAATCCTTGGATAGATCTCCGGTCTTCTTCAGCGTCTGCAGGTGATTGACCCAGTGCAAAATGACCTTTGAAGCAACAAAGTAGGAGGTGGCCCAGCGCACCATGGCCTCATTTCCAACGGCTATAACCTTGATGATGTCCGGAAATTCCTGTGCCAGTGCGACAGCGCGATTGATTTCAATTTGATTGGCTTCGAAGTCCTGTTCATTGTGGTTGGGAGCATCTGTCCATGCTCCGACACAGTCGACCCATGCGCCCAGCATCAAATACATTTCAAATTCCCCATCCTCTTGCTTCAACGCGTTGATGGCCTTGACCAAATTCGAGGCATGTGGAAGTTGCACGTTGTAGGTGCGTAAGAATCGGATGCCCGCTGCATGCAAAATCCGGATATCCTCCTTCAACTGATCGATGGACGGCTGATCAGAGCGACTGAGGCCCCGGTAGCCGCCATAGCATATGGCGGGATATTTGGGATTTCCCAAAAGTTCGGACACCGGTTTGCTTTGCATGATTTATAAGGAGTTATTCGTTCGGATGAAGCGATGAGCCTTGCGAAGGGGGATAGAGATTGACCACCCCTCAGCCAATGACGGTGAGTTGAGTGACCTCATGTGTTCGCCGGAATATTGCGCTGCTCAACGCTCGAGTCAAAACGGATCCTTCGATGCATTCGATGCGTCCATCGTTATGCTTGATTTGAATTTCGGCCTTGTCTCCTCGCTCGTGAACAATTGGGACTTGGCACACGGTGTATGCCAAACTTTCCGCTCCCAATTCGAGGGTTTGCCAGCGTTGTTTGACGTCCACGTAATCAAAGGATGCCGGTTCGGTTAGAAATTCTTCGCGGTGCATCAAAGCCCGGTCAAAATGAAGTTGACCGTTGGAAACACGAACGCCCAATTCTCCAAAACGGCAGAGCAAATCTTCTTTCACTTGTCCTGTCATGCCGGGCTGTTGTGCGCCTTTTCCGCCTGGAGTATGTGAATAGGGATCGGTAGGGAATGCACCATACAGTTCCGGAGACTTGTGCGCGCCGATGCCCGCATTGATTTCGAAATAGTGATTGAAGAGCTGCCCAACGACCTCAGGAGATTCGGTTTGCTCCACGGCAGATTTGGTCACTTCAAAGGCGGCAAGCCGAAGCTTTGAGACCATGTGCCAGTAGATGGACCCCAATCCTTCATAACCGAAGAAGGTCCCTGAACGACCGGTAAACGATTTGTGGTTGAAGATGCTTTCATAAATCTGCTCAGCCTGCTTTTGCTCTGAGGTTACGAGTGATTCGTAGCGCGAGGGCAGGGTGCGCAAGGCTGCGCGCAAGGCGTTGACATTGTTGAGGTTTCCATTGAAATGAAAGCCACCCAAGGAGTCCTTGGTTACAATATCGGCATTCCCATCTGCAACGAGCTTGGACAAAAGCTTTGATCCGGCCAACGCTCGAGGTTCGATGTTGTTCTTCTCCAAGAACCGCGGCAAGGATTTATTGGGGTACAGCACGTAGCTGTACTGGTCATCTCGAAAGAGTTTACTTGCTTTCAGAGCATCCAAGACCTCGAGGCTTTCGGCGGAATTCAAAAGTCCTGAGCTGAGGACTGCGACCTGGCCTTCAAGCATTTCAGGCAATTCGCTGATTTCGATGCCGCCATCGGGCTCAACGGTCATGAGGTTGTAGGCATGGTACAAGCCGTCGCTTCGTTTGTTGGCTTTGATGGAATGTTCCAAGTGCTCCAATGCTACATCGACAAACGCCGACAGGTCGGATAACTTCATCGGGGATTTGTGACCCGCAAAATTTTCAGCGTAAATTTTTTGACGGTATTCGCTTGCTGCAACGCCCAATCCGTCGAGGATGGATCGTCTCTGGGCATTGGAAATGCGATCTGAAGTCAATGAGCGGTATTCAACGAGCGTTGCATTCATGCGATTGAAGCAGGTGAGCAACTCATCTGAAATCAGCACCTCTTGATGCTTTGTTGTGGCTAAAACATCCTTGAAATAAACCAGGAAACGTCGCAGGTAGTAGAGGGTAACCATGGACACTCCGTTGCCGACAAGGGCATTGTTTGCATCGTTCCACTCGGGTCGTTGCGTATTCATCCAAATCCCACCCTCTGGAATGAAATTGGCAACTTTGGCGAGCATTGTCGCCATGATTTTCTCGATGAAATTGACTTTGTAAATGAAGACGTGTGCCTCGCGAAGCAGTGCTCCATCCCCGCCGATTTCGTTCTTTTTGAATTCAATTTTTTCTTCCCGCTCGTGATCGAAATCAATCGTGTTCTTGGGATCTTCCAAGAGCGCATCATAGGGCTTGATTCGATAAGGAACGTTGGCATAAACAAATGAATCGTTCTGGAAATACTCCTCCAGTTTCTCAGGGTAATAAGCGCGCAAAAACTCGAGGAATTTCAGTAGATAGATGATCTGATGATCGCCCCAGTAACCGATGTACGACCAAGGGTTGTCCGGCTCAATCGTTTCCCACTCGAAACCGTCTTTGAACACCCGATAAGGATTGTATCCGTCGAAGGTGGTTGCATTGAGAAACTTAAAAATCATCCCTTCAATGAACTCGGGATACGCGTGGACCAAGGCTTCCCAGTTTTGGAAGATGTCGCGCCAATTGCCCTGATAATCCAAGATTTTCGACCCGTCATCTTCATTGCGAAGGTTGATCGAAAAGCGATTCCAGGGGCGGCTCGGATCACCATGACGCCGACTAAATTTCAACGGCAAATATTCTGCAGACAACCGCTTAAAATTGAGGTCTTCGTCCTGCTTTGTCTGTTCCTGCAGGAATGACAGGTCAAACTTTTCGGGCCAGGCGGCCATCATTTCGGACTTCTTGAAGAAGACCTTGTGATTCGCTCGGTCGATGTAAGCCATGAAGTCCGCGCGTTCAATGGCATAATTTTCATCGAAAATACCACCACGCATGATGTTGAACATGGTGTTGGCAAAATGCCGAATGTTTCGGCGACGATCGGCCGTAAGCTGCAATCCATCGCTGCCCGCAACAAGTGCCATGAGGCGCTTGGAACCTTCCTCGACATCTTGGAGCACTTCTCTCTTCAAGGCCTCAGGCGACTGAAGATCCTGTTTCAAGCGAATGACGCCACGAATGGACTGACCCAGATTCGCAACAATCATCCAGTCTTTGCTTTCGTTGGCTCCGAGTTCAAAGGAATTTTGAATGAAGTAGGCTCCACGTTCGGCCTTGATGTCGGTCTCGGTTACGAGAGAAGCACCCGCCTTGAATGCGCGCAGTTGCTTGGAAGACAGGAGCACTTTGGGAGAATCAAACCCCAACGACCAAACAACGTTGGCCTTCAGTGATTCACTGGGTTCAGCCTTGTCAGAGATGATGGCACTGAGCGCAAAGATCCCGAGGTTTCCTTCTTCTAACTCACATTTCTTGTATGCATCCACGAGGTTGCTGCTGCTGCGCTGCAACCCTTCCGGCACTCCATACGGCAAGACATTCTGAACCCCATCGAGCACACTGACTTTCGTGGCTTTTGAAGCTGAAGAGGTGAGCTGTGCATGCCGCATAAAACCGAAACGTTCACTTGCTGCCCATTGGTAGCTAAAGGTCAAATCAAGATCACGGTTTACTTCTTCAAAAATCACTTTATTGCCGCACGCATTCTTGTACAGATTGCGTTCAATGCGGTACACCCCCACATTTTGATTGGAAAATGGCTGCCAAAGCATGCGCCGGTCATCAGCCTCTACCAAGACGATGGTTTTACTGCCAGTTGTTTCAGCGGCTTCTGTGATTTTGTCGTCTGTGTAATACGGGAACAAAGCAAAATCGCTGTTGACTCTTCCTGCAGACAGACCGCCATTGCTGGCCAAAAACATCCAGTGGTCTGAATGGCTGACAATGCTCATGAAGAACGGACGCATTCGATCAACAGCACTTATTTTGTAATACGTTTCACCTTCGATTGTGACTTCTTCTCCCAGAGTGGAGGAGGTAGGAGTCTGAAAAGGCTGTAGCCCAAGGTATATTGGTGTGCTGTTTTCCGTGCCGCTCATTTCAACGTGATGGTTGGTTCTAGTGTGACCTTTGGCTCTGTCTGCAACTTTGCAACGACGAGCACGATCAATTTGCTGTGTGTTGACAGCGGAGCGAAAATAAACCTAGCGGTTGGAATTCACCTCATGAAATGGGAATATGCATCGCCTATTTCGTAGAATTTTATGCGAGGATTGCTCACTTCAATCAAAACACATGGAATTCGTGCTTCAGGTTAAATCTTCTTCAACGCATGAAAAAGGGAGCGGCAAGCTCCCTTCTTATTTTTATTTGATGTGTTTCTTAGTCCTCTACACAACGCACACTGCATCCGGTAACTGACCAATAAGAGCCGTTGGCCATTTGGTCTGTGGAGCTTCCGATTTGACGATAATTCGCGCTCACAGGCGATGCTTCGGTCTCTGTCGAGCTCCAGTATGCACCCCAGACGTTGCGGCTGTAGAAACTGCCATCTGGCCAGGCATGACCGCCGCCAATTCCGCCAAAGCCAAAGAGGTCTTCTCCGTCGCCATTGCCGGTCCAACTTTCTGTCGATTTGAGTACGGCTCCCATGCGCTCTCCGTGACCGGCGGCGAAGAGGAAGGATTCCATCTCAATCCAATCGAGTTCGGTTGGCACGTGCCAACCGGTTGGGCAAATGCCGCCATGGATGCTCGTCGTTGCGGCGAATCCGTTGTACAAGTGTCCGTAACTGTTGTAGTTGAATTCACTGCCATTGTAATTGGTTCTAGCGGGTGTCGCCAAGTTGGGGAAATCACTGCCGAGTTCATAAGGAATCTCAGACCCATCTTGGAAGACTGCGGTCCTCAGGTTTTCAGCGAACCAACATTGCCCGCCAATGGCTACGATAGGGTAGCTGTACGAGTCGAACTCTACACTTGACTCACAGACCGCCGTACTTACTGAGGGGTCGTAAATGCAGTCGCCGTTGTCAGATTCCGCTGAAGCATTATAATTCAATGCACCAGGGTCGGTACAGCCTGAGCAGGATGCGTAATCACAAGAACCGTCGTCTACAAGGGCGTCGGCGTTATAATTGCAGGCATTCGGATAGGTGCAACCTTCTTCTTTATTGCAACTTGTTAGGCCCAGGAAGAAGGCCATGAATAGGAAGGGGGTTAGTCTTTTCATGTGTCAAACTTATAAAGCTTAGGGCGTATACCAAGGATGGAATGTGGATTGGATTAGTTTTGAATTGAAAACGAAACAGATGTGCTGATGAAGCCTGAACCTGGACGAACCCTTTCCATTTTCCCCTACCGATCTGAATTCAAGGATGCATTTTTCGAATTGAATGCAGAATGGTTGGAAGCCTATTTCCTCATTGAACCTTACGACTTGAAGGTCCTGCGAAATCCGCAAGAAATGGTCTTGGATGAAGGGGGTGAGGTATACTTTGGTGCGATTGACGGCAAGGTTGTTGCCACTTTTGCGTTGACCCCGAGCGCAAAGGGTACGGTTGAACTGAATAAAATGGCTGTGCACAAGGACCAGCGAGGCATGGGGCTCGGCAACCAGTTGATGGTTTTCATTCTTAAACGTTGTCAATCACTGGACGTGCAGACGCTGGAATTGTATTCCAATACAAAGCTTGAAAATGCTTTGCATTTGTACCGGAAGTTTGGTTTCGTGGAAATCCCACTGCCCGAGGATTGCGTCTACGAACGCGCCAATATCCGAATGGAATTGTTGCTGTCTCAGGTGTTTTAGAGTGTTAGGAAATACACACTTAACATACTGGTAACATAGCAGCCTATTGACCAACGATGCAAAGCATGACCTTTGGCACCTCAAACGAATATGTGATGCTTGAACTCTACACGACCATTGGTTTCATCCTAGCAGGTTATTCTGTAATCGCAAATGACAGCGTTCAAACGCTTGGAACGTGGATTGCCTCCAACCGAGAAAAATTCAAATGGACCACTTTGTGGGCAGCCGCTGCTTCCGTTTTGGTTGTAACCCTGGCCTATGGATGGTATACAGGAGATGGGGATTTGTCGTTCGGTCGATTGACCAAAATCCCATACGTTGAGCCTCAGTGGTATCATGCAATGGCTCCACTTGCTCTGGTTTTGTTGACACGTCGAGGCATTCCGGTGTCAACTTCATTTTTGGTGTTGTCTGCCTTCGCTTCTTCATTCGTTCTGGAAAAGATGCTGATGAAGAGCATCATGGGATATGGCCTGGCCGCAGTTGTGGCCTACGCGCTCTGGCTTCTCATTTCGCGATTCGTCAATGAAAAGGATGACGTGAGCCCCAAGACCAAGAAGTTTTGGCGCGTTTTCCAATGGCTATCAACGGGCTTCCTCTGGTATACGTGGTTGTCGCATGACGTGGCGAACATTGCTGTCTTCTTGCCGCGTCAAGTGACCTTTGTTCAGCTTATCGTGATCATGGTCTTCTTTGTGATTGGTTTGGGCTACATCTTCTACAAGCAGGGTGGTGCAATTCAACAAATTGTCTTGGACAAGCAAAGCACGAAATATGTGCGATCTGCAACGATGATTGACTTGGTTTATGCCTTCTTACTGCTCTACTTCAAACAGTTGAACAATATCCCTATGTCGACCACTTGGGTATTCGTTGGGTTGCTCTGCGGACGTGAGCTCGCATTGAATACAGGCCTCACAAAGAAGGGCAACTTGAAATCGATCTTTCCCATCGTAGCCAAGGACTTTTTGAAGCTCATTGTGGGCTTGTTGGTCAGTGTGGCAATCGTTGTGGCCATCCACTACGGAACCGACGGCACGAACAGCGCTCAGGGCAACGAAGCACCCGCTGCTCCAGCGCAGGTCGAGGCATCTGCTGCAGAAGCACCCGCCGCTCCAGCGCCGAGTGATACCACTGCAACGGCGTCTCCCGTGGAGTGAGCTTTGTGGATTCGGATTTATTTGTGATTTGCGCTCGTTATTGAGGTAGCTTCAGGCAAAATTAACCCTCCTTCTTATGAGCTATTTACAATTCACTTTTACGTCCGGTGTTCTGGTCTTTGGCCTAACCTTTTCAGGGTGCAATGCACCGACCGAAACCAACTCTGACGTGTCTGCGGTCTTTGACGCCAATGCGGCTACAATTGCGCACGCGTTTGCGGATTTTCAGGCAGAAGATGAACACTTTTTTACCCACTTTGCAGAAGATGCTTTTTGGGGTGGGACCAGTTTGAACGCTCCTGATTCGATTCCATTATCAACAGTAGCGCCCATGTACCGCGAGCTTTGGGGAAAGTATGATTATGAAATGGTGGGAGAACCAAACTTTTTGCCTGGCGTAAATCCAGTATCCAAGGAAACAGACGGCTCTGTCCGTGGCTACTTCAAATGGAATATTACGAAAGCAGCAACAGACAGTACCGAAACCAAAACTGTCCAAGTCAAGCTTTACGAATCGTTTGATTTCAATTCCGATAGTGAAATTGACTGGACACAGGTTTATGGTAACCTCCAGTTAGCGTACGCGATGCTCGAAGAGTGATCATCATCGGATTCGATCAAGCACTCAAAGCATGGAGCAGACGCCTTTTGGCTACGGGTAAAGCGGCTTCTCGGAGTGGGAATGTATAACTCATTCTCGCGAGAAAAACGGGGGGATTTGGCCATTCCGGAAACTCTTGGGTGAGCCGAATTTTCATGTGTTCAAAGGTCTCATTCAAGGATTTTTTCACCCGCTCAACGGGGTCCGTCTTGATGCGCACGTGAGGCTCTCCCTTGATGAGAATGTTGGACCTTGAGAAGCGGTAATTGTTGACCGTTTTCAGGCTTTCATCGTATACAAACAGATAGCCTTCATCGCGGTACAACGGTTGCACACCAATGGGCTCAAGGCTGAGGTGTTCTTCTACAATTTCGTAGAGATTCTGGCCATTGGCCATGGCTTTTTCGATTTGTGGAATGGCAAATGTGAGCAGTTCGTCCAAGTAATTCTGCAATTCGGGATGCGCAGTAAAATGCTCATAAATCATGCGACGACTTGCGAAATTGAGGCCTTTGAGTGAGCCACGCAGTTTCTGTTGCCAGTGCTTTTGATCGTTTTGAAACGTCTGCAACTCCCGATGTTGCTCGATGAGGTTTCCCAAGCCGGGGTAGATTTTTACCTCACGAAAATCGCGCTCTACCTGCTTGAGCCAAGCGAGTAAAATGTATCGTTTGTATTCGGCATCCAAGATGCCGCCAGTCAGCCAATCGGAAGGAAGTTCACGTTGCGTCATTCTTTAATTTACGAAAAACAACAATACAATCTGCTGATAGAGCCATTATTCCGCGAGGGGAATGCAGTACTTTTCGGGCATGAAACCATTAAACGATTGGGGCCTTTTAATTTTGCGTTTGGGAACTGGAGGCTTGATGTTACCTCATGGTTGGTCCAAATTAAATCGGCTCATTGAAGGCCTCAGTTCTTCCGAGGGCGTTCAGTTTTACGATTGGCTGGGGATCGGTTCGACCGCTTCTTTGGCGCTCACAGTCCTGGGTGAATTGGTCGCTCCATTGATGGTGGTCATTGGATGGAAATCCCGATGGGGAGCAGCATTGATGTCGATTACAATGGGCGTAGCCGCATTCATGGTCCACTGGGAAGATCCGCTCTCGGACAAAGAGCACGCGCTTTTATTTTTCGTTCCAGCTGTGGCTTTGGCATTCATGGGGCCCGGAAAGTGGAGCTTGGACCGCAAGTAATTCCCACCTCCCTTTTGGCCTTGGTCAACGCTTGATCAGCCTCTTTGTAATGGGTATTTGTTCAGAATGTTCAGGGTGCTGAGGCATCAATTGCACGGTGTAAACGCCACGACTCAAAAAGGTCACATCCAATGAGGTTTGCTGGGATTGTATTGGTATTGAGCGGATCATTTGGCCTGAATCATTGAAGATGTTCAGGTTCCAATCGCCTGCTTGATCAAGTGCAGCATCAGGCAGGTGCAGTTGGAGCAATGAGTTCACGGGATTGGGAAATAATTTCCAATCCAGCTGGGAGTTGAAGTCGGTTTCTGAAACGTCGACCACCAACCATTCATTGCTCAAGACTCCTGGGCAGCCCTCAAAATCAGCAACCAAAACGGAGTAGATCCCTCCCGTACCGTCGAGGTTGAGCGTGGAATCAGTGGCCCCTGCGATGATTTCGCTATCGACGAACCACTGGTACATCGCGTACGAGTCTTCCAAGCCGAGTGTGCCATATTCGTCTTCCGCCATATTCGGATTTTCCAGAGGCCAGCAGACAAGCATCGAATCACTGTTCCATGGGCACCCGAAGTTGTCCGAGGCCATGACACTGTACCAGCCACTGTTTGCAGGAAACCACAAATGGCCTTCCATGTCCTCCAATGTGTCTGATGCGACTCCATTGGCGGTCCAAACGTATTCAACCCAACCGGCCTGGGTCATCAGTAATTCCGGATCTCCTGAATCACCAGAAGTCAACTCCAATTCCAGTGTCGATTCCATTGAGCAATGCAAAAGGCTGTCACTCGATGAGCTGCAACCGAGCGCAGAGGTTCCAATAACGGAGTAATATCCGTTTGCAACGGGTTCGAACTCGAATTCTGGGCCCGAAAGCAAAACGCTGTCGCCCCACATCCAGTCGTACTGACTGAGGTAGGGGTTGGTGCTGGACAGGGTGTCATCGTTTAGCCAGATCAAGCCTACCTCAGGACTGGAGTTGACCGTGACCGTTGCGGAGTCTGCAACATTGACGGCTTCTTGAAGTCCGATTGTCGCGACCGCGTAACTCGGATTGGCATTCAAGTCGATCGTTCCGACACCGCTTGGAGTGAAGCTTGTTGAGCCTAAATCGTCATCTCCGGCGAGAAAATCTTCATCGTAAAACGCAATGGAATACGGAGGGTTGGTCAGAACGATGGCCAATCCGCTCCATGTGGCAGAATAGCTTTCTTGCGCCGTGCTCGATGTGTAGACATTAGAG
>Ga0233397_1001478_pt1 | contig 10988 bp, 9 predicted proteins | sample 35DmetaG_FD_189957 | JGI IMG/M metagenome (GOLD analysis project Ga0233397, IMG submission 189957) | Seawater microbial communities from Monterey Bay, California, United States - 35D | ecosystem: Environmental > Aquatic > Marine > Coastal | place: USA: California | collected 2016-10-20
CCTCAAAAAGGAATCAATCGTATAAGTTGGAACTTTAGGACAACTACGAAAGGTCCCGTTGAAAAAAACAATTACGGAGGAGCGAAAAGTTCGGGGCTCATAATTACTCCGGGAACATATACGGTAGAAGTTTACTCAATTAAAGATGGTATCGTTGCAAAAATCATTGATGCAACAAGCTTTAATGTAGTTGACTTGTACGGGAAACCTCGATCAAATCAACTGGATGAGGAGTTGATGAAGTTTAGAACTGAAATTTCTGAGACCTATCGATTGCTCTCTGGTTCAGAACAGCTAATGACTGAGTCCAAGGAAAAACTCGAACTACTTGAAAATGCAGTGCGCAATTATCCGGGCGCTGACTTGTCAATTCTGGTATCAATTGAGCGGCTTAAAACTGAATTCTCAAATCTGGATATCGCATTGAATGGAGACAAACTGCGTTCAAAGTATCAATTTGAAACAACACCAAGTATTTACGACCGATTCTCTTCAATTTATTATCAACTCTACAACAACACGCGCGGAGTAACAAAAACACAACGCAAAAATAAAGTTAGTCTTGAAGAAGAATACACTGCTTTTAGATCACAATTAAATGCAATTGTCGTCGAACTAAAAACAATCGAGACGCAACTTGAATCGATCGGAATTCCTTACCTAAAAGGAAATGACGAAAATTGGAAAGAAGATTAAAGGCAAAAAAATCTTATAAAGAAAACGCCGCGCAATGAACGCGGCGTTTTCTTTTATATCTTCACAAAATTCAATAATATTTATTTTGAGTCAATCGATATTGCATTTTTGACCTTCGCACTTGTCAGGGCCAAAGTGAGCACTTCCTCCATTTTACTTACATAATGAAAAGTAAGTCCTTTTAGGTAATCTTGATTGATCTCATCAACATCTTTCTTGTTCTTATCACACAAAATAATTTCTGTAATTTTCGCTCGCTTTGCTGCTAAGATCTTTTCTTTAATCCCACCAACTGGAAGAACATCACCTCGAAGAGTAATCTCACCTGTCATGGCCAGATTTTTCTTTACTTTTTGTTGAGTGAACAGAGAAGCTAAAGAAGTCAACATTGTAATTCCTGCACTAGGACCGTCTTTTGGTGTTGCTCCCTCCGGAACATGGATATGTACATTGTGTGTATCAAAGACATCTTGCTCGAGCCCCAGAAGTGTGCTGTGTGCTTTTAAATACTCCAAGGCAATCACTGCAGACTCTTTCATGACATCTCCAAGATTACCAGTCAGCGTCAACTTCCCTTTCCCCTTAGTAATCGATGATTCAATGAATAAGATGTCGCCACCGACAGCGGTCCAAGCCAATCCAGTCACAACCCCTGCTACTTCATTGTTACTGTATTTTGTACGCCCTCTTCCTGCTCCGAGAATATCAAATAAATCCGATGCCACAACTTTAACGCTAAATTGCTCTTCCATTGCTATTTGACGTGCCCTATTTCGAACAACTTTAGCAATGAGTTTATCCATACCACGGACGCCCGATTCATTCGTATACTCTTCAATTAATTTCTCGAGGACTTTTTTATCCAATGAAATGTCTTTTTTAGTAATCCCGTGCTCTTTAATTTGCTTGGGTAATAAATGTCTTTTTGCAATTTCAATCTTCTCCTCAACGGTGTAACCATTCACTTCAATGATTTCCATTCTATCTCGCAATGGACCTTGAATAGTTTGAAGACTATTTGCCGTTGCAATAAACATCACCTTTGACAAGTCATACTCTGTTTCAATATAATTGTCATAAAACTCTTTGTTTTGCTCAGGATCTAATACTTCTAGTAAGGCTGAAGATGGATCACCATGGTTACTTCTTCCCAATTTATCTACTTCATCCAAGACAAAGACAGGATTACTTATTTCAGCTTTCTTAATGTTCTGTATAACACGACCGGGCATGGCTCCAATGTATGTTTTTCGATGCCCTCTGATTTCAGACTCGTCATGAAGTCCACCTAGAGACATACGAATGTACTTTCTTCCTATAGCCTCCGCAATTGACTTTCCGAGCGAAGTCTTTCCAACACCAGGCGGGCCATAAAAACACAAAATCGGTGATTTCATATTCCCTTTCAACTTAAGAACAGCCAAATACTCTAATATTCTCTCTTTTACCTTTTCCAAACCGTAATGATCTCTTTCCAGTATCTTATGTGCTCTTTTCAAATCGAGGTTATCTTTCGAGTATTCATTCCAAGGCAAATCCAACATCAAATCCAAATAATTCAATTGAACGGTATACTCTGCGCCTTGAGGGTTCATGCGACCAAGTTTATCCAATTCCTTATTGAACATTTTCTTGACACGGTCATCCCATTTTTTATTCTCGCCGCGTTTACGCATCTCAAGAACATCTTGTTCTTGTGGATTATCTCCAAGTTCGTCTTGAATAGTGCGCATTTGTTGATGCAAGAAATACTCGCGTTGCTGCTTGTCCATATCCAAGCGAACTTTGGATTGAATTTCATTACGCATTTCAAGCATTTGAGCTTCTAAAGTCAAATGCTCAAGAACCTTCATTACACGTTTGTGCATATTTAACTCTTCCAACATTTCTTGTTTCTTAGAAACGTCAGCATTCATATTTGAAGAAATAAAGTTCACAAGGAATGTAGGACTGTCTATATTTCCGATAGCAAATGATGCTTCACTCGGAATATTGGGACTTTCTTTTATAATCTGTAATGCAAGTTCCTTGATGGATTTGAAAGCAACATCAAGTTCTTTATTTTCAACATCTAAAGACTCCTCATTCAGTAGTTTGATACGGGACTTCATGTAAGGATCTGTATGCACTGGATCTGTAATTTCGAACCTTCGCTTCCCTTGAATGATGACAGTTGAACTACCATCAGGCATTTTTAACATTCGTATGATCTGCGCCACCGTTCCAAACTTATGCAAATCAACAAATTCAGGATTTTCCTCATCCTGATTTTTTTGAGAAACCACACCAATTATTTTTGACCCTGCATTGGCGTCTTTTATTAATCGTATGGATTTATCTCTTCCTACCGTAATAGGTATTACGACGCCAGGAAAAAGTACATTGTTTCTCAACGGTAAAATAGGCAATTCGTCAGGATAGGACTGTTTGTTCATGTTTTCCTCCTCTTCTGCTGTGATCAATGGAATAAATTCCGCATCAGCATCAATTTCAGATGTGAACTGTAAAATATTTTTATCGAATAATTCGCTCATATGGTAATGTCAATGTGTCATAAAAGACGACACTTTCTAATTAATTAAAGATATCTTTTGATATTCAAAGGCTATGCCAAGCAACTAAACCTGTAATTTTGTCCTAATTTTTGTCAGCTATATGTCTGAGAATTGAGATTTCAGCGTCCGTCAGGGTCAAACCCCTTCTCGACATCATATTGTTAGCACCTCCAATTGCCTTATTGAATTCGAAAATTTCTCCATGGGCTCCCCATGAAAATGAAGGCACGTGTTTTGGTGGGAATTCAGCTCCAAAAATATTGCAGGAGACTCCGACAATTGCAGCTGTATTAAACATAGTATTAATGCCACACTTCGAATGATCCCCGAGCGTCAAGCCCATAAATTGCAGATTGGTTTCTTCCAAGGTATTGGTTTCGTATGAATATGCCCTGACCATCCCATAGTTGTTCTTCAAATTGGAAGTATTGGTATCAGCGCCAATGTTGCACCATTCACCCACCAATGAGTTTCCGAGAAAACCATCATGTCCTTTGTTTGAATAGGCCTGAAAAACGACGTTATTCACTTCTCCACCAACCTTACAATGTGGACCAAGTGTGGTGGGTCCGTATACCTTTGTTCCCAGTTTTAAAACGGATGATTCATTCATAGCAAACGGACCACGGACCATACTTCCCTCCATAATCTCAGCATTCTTTCCTATATAGATGGGACCTTCCTTGGTGTTTAATAGTGCAGCCTCAACAATTGCACCTTCCTCCATAAAAATCATTCCCGGATCGCCAATAATTGTATTGGAAGATGAAAGCTGAACAGATGTTCTTCCTGATGTAAGGATATCAAAATCATTTTGAATCGCCGCTCCATTCTTCTTATATAAATCCCACCTATGTTCAATAGTTAATGGTGGCGCGCCAACAAATACTACTTTCGAATTGCCCGACCCACGTCGGGCAATCCATAAATTGTCAAAGATAAGTTCCTCATTGTTATTCAACTCAATAATCTGTCTCGCAAGAGACGCATTCGGTATAACACAGGCATTAACAACAATTCTACCAGATGAATTCGGAAATTTCACATTTAGATAATCTTCAGTATCGAAAGTAATATCAAGATCCGGCACGAGTGCTTGCCAACGCGCATCATTGGTGAGGATTCCAATTCGTAAATTTCCAACAGGACGTGTTAGTGTCAAAGGGGCAAAAGCCAGGTGTTTGCCGTTATCATGCAATTGAATGGTCATTTTTGCGCTTTAATTTGAGTTCTTGTTGAAATAGCCAACATACCTATAAAAGTAATGAAAGTGTTCAAAATGATGATTTCAAATCCAAATTTATAACTCCCAAAAATTCCCAATTGATTTTCCGAGATCCCCGGAGCACCGGAGGAATAATACCATAACAAAAAAGTTATTGCAATAGAAAGAAGACAAATAAAAGGAACCAAAATATCCTTTACCGACCTTTCTGTAAGAATACCAAAGAAGAAAATACCAATAAGCGGACCGTAAGTAAAACCGGCAAACTTCATTAAAAGACTGATTACTGAATCATCTGTAACATATTTTAATAGAATTACAACGGCAATTATAATCCCTGACATTGCAACATGAACAATTTTTCTCGTTGCTATTTCATTTTTTTGGACTGCATGTAAACTTTCTTTGTTCTTGGTAATTCCGAGAAAATCAACAGAAAAAGAGGTTGTTAATGATGTGAGTGCCGAATCGGCACTTGAATATGCAGCTGCAATTAAACCTAGAAGGAACAAAACACCAATAAATTGTCCCGCATCATCATTTATTGCAACCGACGAAAACAACAAATCGGGTTTGGGTGAATCAATTCCATTTTGTTCAGCGTACATATACAAAAGTGCACCTAAGAATAAAAACACCAAATTGACCACAACCAAAACGAATGCCATGCTCAGCATGTTTTTTTGTGCTTCTCTAATGTTCTTGCAACTCAGATTCTTCTGCATCATATCCTGATCAAGCCCGGTCATTCCTATCGTTATAAAAATACCACCAAAAAAATGCTTGAGAAAATGATTGTTACTCATGAAATCGTCGAAAAAGAAAATCTTTGAATACTCGCTCCCATTCACTGCTTCAATTACTCCAGTCCCTTCTGGTAAGTCTAATGCGTTACTGATAAACCAAACAGTTAAAAAAACAGAAGCCAACATGAAAGCTGTTTGAAGTGTATCTGTCCATACAATCGTTTTTATACCACCTCGACTTGTGTAAATCCAGATCAATAAAACTGAAATAATAACAGTCATTGGAAATGGAATTCCCCAAGTATCAAATAATATGTCTTGTAGCACATTTGCAACAAGCAATAAACGAAACGAAGCCCCAATAATCCTAGAAATTAAAAAAAATATGGTTCCTGTTTTGTAGCTCCAAAATCCAAAACGACCTCCTAAATACTGATAAATTGAAGTAAGATTTAATCGGTAATAAAGGGGCAATAAAACGAGCGCAACAATAAAATAACCAACCAAATAACCGAAAACAGCCTGCATGTAACTGAACTGATTGGAAGCATCACCAACCCACCCAGGAACAGAAATAAATGTAACTCCACTTAAGGAAGCTCCAATCATGCCAAACGAAACGATATACCAAGGAGACTTTCGTTCTCCAAGAAAAAAACTCGAATTGTCTGCTTTTTTTGATGTTAAAAACGAAATCGCGACCAAAACAATGAAGTAAGCAACGATAACCGTGAATATTAATGAAGATGTCATACATCGTAAATGTAGTAAACCTTTGAAAATCGAATCAGAAATAAATGCATTAATTCTTCAATTTCACCAGGTCATCAAATGAATACCAAAATAATTTATAACAACCTACAGAATCGCAATTTTCACTAATGCACTAGAGAATGGTGATAACTATTACTTTATATGTATCTCTGAACACTTTCGTTTTATTATCTTCGCTCATCTTCTATCTTGCGACTACACTAAAAACAAATGGTGAATTTGCCAAACACAGCGTAAAGAATCAATTCAGATTCAACGCAAACACAGATTTAAGAAGACTTTATGAGTATTCCAGTTGTAAAATTTAATAATGAAGATAGACCTGAATTTTTCAAAACAGTAAACACACGTGTGAATGCATATTTTAAGGAAAATAATATCTCCAGGCATGCAAATTTGAATATGAAATTCAAAACGGTTTTCATGATTTCACTTTATTTCGTTCCATTTGTTCTTATGTTGACAGGAGTCATCACATCCTACTGGGGAGCGTTCGCCATGTGGTCAATTATGGGGCTTGGTGTTTCTGGAATTGGTCTTTCAATAATGCATGATGCAAATCATGGTTCGTATTCAAAAAATGCATCTACTAATAAACTTTTTGGATTTATCCTCAATTTTGTAGGAGGTTATCATGTCAACTGGAAAATTCAACACAATGTTCTGCACCATTCTTTCACAAACATTGAAGGTTGGGATGAGGACATCGAAAAGGGAATCATGCGATTTTCTCCTACCCAGAAAAGAAAAAAGGCCTTTCGTTACCAAATATTCTACGCCCCTATTTTATACGGTCTCCTTACAGCATATTGGTTCTTAGCAAAGGATTTTGTCCAATTAATCAGTTACAGTAAGCGGGGTCTCATGAAAGCACAGGGCCTTTCATTTAATCGAGCATTAGCTGAAATAGTATTCAATAAAACATGGTACATCGGTATGATGTTTGTCTTACCATTTATGATTACTGGTTTTCCGTTTTGGTTGATTGTTTCAGGATACTTCTTGATGCAATTCATTGCGGGAATTATCCTAGCCTTCATTTTTCAATCTGCACACGTCCTAGAAGAGACGGACTTCTTTGTACCAGATGAAAAAATCAGCGTAAAGAACCATTGGGCAATTCATCAAATGAAAACAACAGCAAACTTCGCCAATGGAAGTACTCTTTTCTCTTGGTTTATTGGAGGATTGAATTATCAAATTGAGCACCATCTTTTTCCAAACATTTGCCATGTGCACTACAGAAATATTGCACCAATCGTAAAACAAACAGCTAAAGAATTTGGAATTCCCTATTACCATCATAAAACATTCTTGAAAGCTCTTCAAAGCCACTTTAGATTATTAAACCAGCTTGGTACCGGAAAATACGACGAGAAGTTAGCAACTTCATAATCTAATCTAGATAACGTTTCAATTCAAATCGGTTTTAAGGAATATTAGAATTCTATATTTGTAATTAAATCAGATTTAATATGGATACTATTTCTCAGATTATACTTCAACTAGCACTCATCACTGTTCCCGCAGGAGCAGTTTTAATGACTGCTATTTATTTCATGCGGCGCATGACAGAGCAAGAGACACGAAATACACGATTGGAATTAAAAAAAGAACGTCAAACGTTTTTCTTACCAAATCGATTGGATGCCTACCAACGTGCAATATTATTAATGGAGCGCATACATCCAAACAGTCTGATCATGCGACACAACAATACTACATTGCCTGCTACTGCACTACAACTTAATCTCCTTGAATCGATTCGCGAGGAATATGAACACAATCTTGCTCAACAAATGTTCATCTCAGATGAGACCTGGGATTTAGTCAAGCGATCAAAAGATGAAACAATGAAAATCATTAATCTTGCTGGGCAAAAGCTCGCTCCGGATGCTTCAGGAATGGATTTAATTAATACAATTTTTACACTTGTAGGAGAAATAGGAACATTGCCTAGTGAAATCGCAGTAAGCGCATTAAAGAAAGAAGTACAGCAGCTTTTTTAAGGTAAAAATCCGTATTAAGATAAAAGCGAACTAATCTTGAGAATCCGATACTCGCGCATACCCTAAGGATTTGACTCTTTTTAGGCTATAATAGCAGTTTAAACCGCCAATTCCAACATCATTGGCCTTGTCCAAACGCAAATAACCTTTATCATCGATACAATTTTCTGGGAGGACCAATTCAACAAGACTGCCCACGATTAAACGTGTGCCATTGGCTCGGACAAAAACCTCTTCTTCAAACTTAACACCCATTTTAATTGAACTTTCAGCAACAAACGGAGCCGCAAAATCTTTAATGTACTCCGGCTGAAATCCACATTTTTCGAATTCTGAAACACCTTGATCAAATTTAGCAGAAGTTTTGTGCGCTTCATCAATGAAAGAATGATGCACATGATTAACAGTAAAGTATCCCGATTCGAGAATATTTTCGTACGTATTTCTGCTTACATCTCCAGTGGGCCGCAAAATAAAACCAATCAAGGCAGGATTGCTTCCCAGGTGTACCAATGAATTGAAAATCGATAGATTCTCTCCGAAGCGCGGCGAATACGTTCCAATGAGATTCGCTGGTTTAATTCCGGTTATGCCATTTATTAAATTTATACGACGAATCGGATGCATATCCTCTATATCCTTGGTATTTAAATGCATATTTTTAGTTGTTTTTTGCGATTTTTAACTCCTCAATCTGAGCCCTTATCACTGATGCCGTTTTGAGTTTCTCAAGGTGAGCTTGTGGGCTGTCTTTCTCGAGAAGATTGGCCTCCTCAATTAGTGCTTCATAATGTGCAATCAGACGTTCAATTTCCCCATACATGATTATACGTGTCATATCTTTTATATTTGAAACATTTCCTCTCGACTTTTCTGCAGCTTTGATTTGAAATATAGTTCCTAGACTCCTCCCAAATTTAATACAAAAGCAAGTATTTTGTTTAACTTTTATGATTTTTTATTAAACAATATCAAATATTTGTTTAACTTTATCGTGAAATAATTAAACAAAACAAATTTATACATCACAAAGCATGATAACATTTCTTGAAAAATATTACCCGGTTATCCTAGCATTCATAAGTTTTCTAATCTCGGTTTCATTATGGTTTAATGGACAAAGAGATGAGGGCCTGTTTGTTGGAATATGGGTGCCATCGATTCTCAGTCTCTCGATATTTATCCGGCTTGTTAAAAACGATTAGCTATGAGTAATTTAACACTTTTTATTATCGGTTTCAGCATTTTCTCTGCATACATGTTCTTTCTATTAAGAATGATATGGAAACAGCACAATATTCAGCAAAAATCCGATTCAAATCTTTTCCGAATTGAATCAGAAGACAACAACAAAAAAGCATCCTAATAGAATCCAATTAAAACCTACTGGTATGAGTATTTTTCGTCGTAAAACAAAAAAAGAAAAGTTGCAAAAGAAATATCGGGAAAAACTCTCTGAATCGCACAAAATGTCAACAATCAATCGAAAGTTGTCGGATCAACTAATGTTTGAAGCAGAGCAACTTCTCAAACAAATTGAAAATGAAAATTAAAGCCATTTTTATTGTCGCACTTTTAGCCCTGATCATAATGTCTTTCATAGTTGCAAAGAAGACAGGAGTCAGGAATCAGCCGAATGGTTCTCCAACCATTGATTTTACATCAGACTATAAGCTAAGTAATTGGAGTATTTTAAACGATGGAGTGATGGGAGGTGTGTCTACCTCCAGTCTCGAAATAAATACAGAGGGGCACGCACTTTTTAAAGGTTTGGTTTCAACAGAAAACAATGGTGGATTCGCTTCTGTGCGTTTTCGAACTTCACCGATCAAAGTAAAATCGAAAAGGTTTGTAACTATTCGACTCAAAGGAGACGGCAAAGAATACCAGTTCAGAGTTAAAAAAAATGCATCTGATTTCATTTCCTACATTTCTACATTTCCAACCTCCGGTTCGTGGGAATTGGTGAAAATAAAATTAAGTGATCTCTATCCAAGTGTAATGGGACGCAAACTGAATAGAGCAAATTTTGATGCTACAGCAATTGAAGAATTGTCACTTTTAATTACTCGTAAGAAGACGGAATCATTTAAACTGTTGGTTGATTACATCAAGTTTGACTCCGAAGATGAGTAGGAAGATAAATCGTGTCAAATTTTACTGAAATCTTAACAAATATTTTTGATAATTGCATTCAGCTCCACAGATATGTATTTAACTTTGTGGGGGTAAACAAATACTGTTATGCACAGAATAGAACACATCGAAAAAGAAATAATCCCGTTAAAAAAACAGTTGAGTCAACATAAGCTGTATTCCGCTCTAAATGAGGTGTCTGACATACACATATTCATGGAAAATCATGTTTTTGCAGTATGGGACTTTATGTCCCTATTAAAGACACTACAAGCAAATCTTACCACCGTAAGTGTGCCTTGGACTCCGAGTAAAAATCCAGAGTTGGCACGTTTTATAAATGAAATAGTACACGGGGAGGAAAGTGATTTAAATGAATTGGGAGAGGCGAAAAGCCATTTTGAAATGTACCTAGAAGCCATGCAGCAAATGGGAGGTAATTCCGAAAAAATAACTGCTTTTGTAGAAGCAATTCATGCTGGAAGCGAAGTTCGAAGTGCTCTACGTGAGTCGAATATAGACGAAAGAGTGCAAGATTTTGTAAACTTTTCATTTGACATTATTGCGACAAACAAAATGCATCTTGTGGCCTCTCTATTCACTTTTGGAAGAGAAGATGTAATTCCTGATATGTTCATCGAAATTTTGCAAAACACCACAGACTTTAAACAAAAAGGAGAAAAGCTGATGTATTATCTTCAACGCCATATCGAATTGGATGGCGATGAACACGGACCACTTTCCCTAAAAATGATGGAAGAACTATGCGGTAATGACGATTCCAAATGGACGGAATCTTTGGAAGTTGCAAAACTTGCTTTAGAAAAAAGAGAAGCTCTTTGGGATA
>Ga0233397_1001509_pt1 | contig 10849 bp, 6 predicted proteins | sample 35DmetaG_FD_189957 | JGI IMG/M metagenome (GOLD analysis project Ga0233397, IMG submission 189957) | Seawater microbial communities from Monterey Bay, California, United States - 35D | ecosystem: Environmental > Aquatic > Marine > Coastal | place: USA: California | collected 2016-10-20
CCCCTACCAGGGCAATTATGGCCGATGGAATAAAAAGAATCCACCAGAGAAACGGCTGCCGATTTTCGACAACACCGCAAATCCGCTCGGTAATCCAATTGTAGGAACGTTTGTTAAGAATCAACTCCTCACGCTCGAGGACGGGAATCTTTATCCCGTTCGTGTTGTTCTCAGACTGTGTGGTCGCTTCGGACATAGGTTTCAGTCGCTGGAAAAAATTCGCAGATTAGTGGATGTTGATCGTTGCCTGCCCAAGGAACTTTGCATCAGGCATTGCGGGATTTGGATTTTTAACACGGGCGAGGTAGCTCGTGCGCGGACGGGTATTGACGTATTGAAGCAAATCGTAATTTCGCTTGCTACCTTCGACTTCCTGATAATCAGGACCCTGAATGATTTTGATCGAATCAAGAACATTCCCTTTAGCACGGACAACTTTTGATTTGATATCAAGGAGATTTCCGAAGGAAATGGCCCCACAGGAACAGGCATCTTCGCAGGCCACCTTCACGGTATCGGTTTTGATACGAAGATCCTTCACGCGATCCACAGCGACCTCGTGAGACTTCTTACCAGAGGCATATTTATTAACCTTCTGTTGCTGTTTCTGTTTGATCTTTGCCGACTCGAGTCGTTGGACACAATAGGTGCATTTCTCCATGACACCCCGCATACGAACGGTCACATTCGGATTGCGCTGCTTTGATGGAGCCTCGCCAACCTGCTTCTCGCCGAACGGGCCCTTATAAAGATTACCTTTGATGAGTGGGTTTCGCTTGTTGTAGTCAAAGAAGTTGAAACGACGAGCCTTATAGGGACAATTGTTTGCACAATACCGGGTCCCAATACAGCGGTTATATGCCATAGAGTTAATACCCTCTTCGGTATGGACCGTTGCATTCACTGGACAAACAGTCTCGCAAGGAGCCATTTCGCATTGAACGCAGGAAACAGGCTGAGGAATTGACTCGGGGTTCTGAGTAACCCACTCCGGATTCTCCTTGGAATGGTTGACATGACCATGCTCAACCGGATGCTCTTGAGATGCGAAATAACGATCCATGCGAACCCAGTGCATTTCGCGACCCATCGCAACCTGACTTTTGCCAACAACCGGAATATTATTCTCCGCCTGACAGGCCACGAGGCAAGCATTACAGCCAGTGCAGGTGTTTAGGTCGATTGCCATTCCCCACTGGTGAATCTCATCTGCAAGGTGAGTCTTCTTAGCAAGCTCGGTTTTAGACCAAGTCTCGCTGCCCTCTGGCTTGTATAGTGAAATGTTGGGTGGAGCATGCGAATCCATCCCCTGCTTCTTTACATTTTCTAATTGGTCCTCAAAGCCACCCTTTCCAGCAACATCATCAGTCGAAATTTCGCGAGCAAGCGCGCGACCATACATCGAATTGTGCTCTTGGGTGAGCGCGACTGGATACTTATCTTCCGTGGTCTTGACAACACCGCCAGTAGCGAAGTAGGGAGTCTCCTTGGTCCTGAGGCTGTAGGCATTGAAGCCAGTATTGAGCCCAACGTGACCGACTACCGGCCTGTTTTCGACAAACTTGATTGCTCCTTGCCGACCATCATCGGCGGCTTGACCATAACCGACAGGGAGAGTGATCGCGTTATCAGCATGGCCATAAGCGATGAGCACTGGCACACGGATCTCGCGACCATTCACGGTAAGATCGATCATCGGAGAATGATTTCCCTCACCCTCACCAGTCTCGTAGCGCTTAGAAACTTTAACTTTCGTTCCGATACGCATCAAAGGAGTTTTTGGCTCTAAAGCGATCACTTTGTCGTAAATCCCAAGCTCCTTCGCAGTAATCGGCGAAATCTGGGCTGCATTATCCCAAGTTAACTTGGTGATTGGATCGGGCGCCTCTTGGAGCCAAGCATTGTCGATGAAACGACCATCTAAGAGAGAATGATCAGTCGCAAAAATCACCTCTAAGGCTTTTGGCGAAGGAGCCGGGGTCTGCTTGATTTCCGGCACAGTCGCGTTGACTTTACCTTCCTGGTAGGCTGTACCTTCAACAAACCCGTTGGTAAGCGCATTCCGCCAGTTTTCGTCATCTGCCTTGCCAGTCAACTCGGCCAAGGTCGTCTTGACTTCGCCCATTGCTGGGAAGAACTCGCCTTCTGGAAGGTCTCCTCCTCCAAGAACATGTAAAAGATCCAGCTCAGAAAGTCCACCATACAGAGGCAAAATCATCGGCTGGATGAGAGAATAAACACCGTTCTCGGTTCGAGCATCACCCCAACTTTCAAGATAGTGGGCTGCAGGAATGTGCCAATTACAGGCCCACGCCGTTGCGTCTGTGCGGAGACCAAAATGGATCGAAACTTTTGCTTTCGCAAGAACCTCAGCAAAGCCGTCAGCATCGAAGACAGGGTTTGATGGAGTGAGTAGCAAGACGTTCTCAATGGAACCATTCCCAAGCTTTTCGGTCAGGTCAGCTAGATCTCCATATTTTCCAAGATCAGTCTGAACCGTTCGAATTGCCGAGGCACCGAGCTTTTCGTTGAGAGCAGCTGCAATCTGTTTGACCACCTTACTCTGACGAGAACCAGCGAGGACCAAGGCACCCGTGCCAGCAGTTTCAAGATCGTTTTTGCACTCTGCAATCCAGCTTTCAAACTCGCCCTCTGGATCTTCAGCACCAGGAAAAAGTGCCTTTTTGTCTTCAGCCTCTACTTTAAAAGAGCCGATCCCAAATGCGGCAGCCATTGCACCAGCGATGAGTTCAACTCTACTTGGCGCAACCCTAAGTCGGTGATCCGCCATTCCACCAGTAAGGCTGAACTGGGTCTCAACCTGATAGAGGCGATTCATCTTGGCTGGATTGACGTCTCCTTCTTGATCGTAATTTTCGTTCCCGCCCTGGCGCTTAGCTGAAAAAGCCTTGGAACTTCCGATGGGATCAGTCTCAAGGAAGTCACAATCGAGAGACAGAATGCGGGACGCCTTCGCAAAATCGACGACAAGCGAAACTCCAGGCACAAGCGGCTCGCCTGAAGTTGCCTCGTAGGAAAACAAAGTAGCGCCCTTATCGGCTAAACTTTGTGCCAGGCGGTTGCGGGTCGGAGAATCATCATTGCCAAAAACCAAGGCCGTCTTGGTAAGATCTAGAGATTGAAGCGATGCCTTAAGCTCGCTCTTCGTAGCATCTTTCCCGTCCTTCAAGATCTTGCGCGAGCGAGAAGGAGAGTAGAGATCTAGAACCGAAGCTTGGGTGTGCGCACAAGTTCCGGAAGCATCGGGGTGGTCATGGTTGGCCTCGAGTTTTGTCGGACGACCTTCATGAGTCGTCACCACTAAAGGAACTGCTCCAGTAGCCGATGGGCGCGTGCTTGCATAGAAAAGCGGCGTTCCGGGGATAATCCACTCAGGCGCCTTCTTATAGGGCACAATGTAGGTTTCCGGACGTCGGCAGGATACAAGACCAAGCCCAGCAAGAGCGCTTGAAGCTCCCATGAGCTTGGTAAAGTTCCGGCGAGAGACCTTTTGGTCCTCCTCATCAAGAGTATCCCCTTGGGGAAATTCCTTATCGAGCAGGTTGCGAAAGCTTTCAGTGCCTTCCTTTTCGCCGACACTACGCCAAGCGGTGGTGGTATCTCCTTTGCTCGGAGTGACAGGTGGGTTCCAGACGCGTTTACTCATCTCGGGCAGGTTTTAACGGTGACATGTCGCACAGGACTCCTTTGGCTGAACTCCCCAGTGAAAGCGGAGGAATTTGCCAAAATCTTTAGGTTTTTCGATTCGCTCTCCTTTTCCAACGATTAAGCCCTCGGTGTCGATGACTTCGTTGTCTTGCAAATAAATCTTAGGGTCGTAGTTTAAATTGAAAACTTCTTCGAGTGGACGGAGGTGTTTTTCAGGAGCACGGTGACAATCTAGACACCAACCCATAGAGTGACTTTCGGCATGATAAACTTTCTCCATCTTGTGGACTTCGCCATGGCAACTTACGCAAGAAATTCCGCGGTTTAGGTGAGCCGAATGATTGAAGTAGACGTAATCTGGCGCCTTGTGAACACGAACCCACTCGATCGGCTTTCCGTCGACTGGACTTCCTCCCTCATCAAGAATCGGGCTGTGATATTCATCCACTCCCATCGCGGACCGTAAGGCCGCAAGCTTGGGGGAGCCTTTCTTCACGTGCTGGTGGCAATTCCAGCAAGTATTGGCAGTAGGAACGTTGGCGTGACCGGAATGCTCAACAAAACTGTGACAGTAACGACAATCTAAACCCAGCTGACTCGAATGAAGATTGTGGTCGAAGTGAATAGGTTGAGTCGGCTGATATCCAACTCTTTGGGCCTTAGGCGTTGCATAGTAGGTGATACCGGCAACTACGCCGGCTCCTAACGCTCCAAGACAAACCGCAATTTTCAGCGGCAATAAGTTTATCCAACGGGGAAAAAAGTTTGCCATCGCTGGAAGACTCTTAGAAGCATGTGAATTGTTTCACAAGGGGAATTTGTGAAAAATTTCACAAGCTCCATAACACACTAAATATAAGCGCTTTATTTTTTTAGATGACTCATGTTTTTCTGCCAATTCTTCAGTCATCCCTTCCTCCAAAACAACCAGTGCTTACTTCTTTGTCAATTCGGTCTTAAAATGGGTCGTTTCTCACCATTCCTTAACCTTATCTATCAATCCCATGGCTTTCTGAAACGTTAAACACGGCAAACTCACTCAATTCGCCTCTGATTTTTAGAGACTCAGATTCTCTCTCGTTTGACTCCCTATTCGCCCCCTAAATCTTGTTTTCTGGCCTCGTCGAGACCAATAACCCCCGCAGAATTCCCATTTCGAGGCTCGAATCCCACCTTGAAAACTCCATTCATTCCCGTGCCAGAAGGATGGAGCGTATGCCAAACACCGTTCATTGCCGCAATCATTTCCAGACACTCGAAAAAAATCTACATCTCAGCTCAATATCCATTTCACGGAACCGTCCCATTTATGCTAACAGCCTCCCCATTGGTTTCTGATAGAGGTAGCAAGGACCAGAAAATCTCCTACTTACAATCATGAACTGGACACTCATGAAGTATTTGCCCAAGGATGGCCGACAAGGATCGGTAACTTCCAAAAACTACTTACCGACAAAACCGTAGCCGAAATCGCCGTGAAATTATGAAACTTCTAGTATTTCTAATCGCTCCGCTCTTTTTGGCATCCTGTTTGAAATCTCTTCCACCGATTCAAACAGTCCAGAACTTTGACCTAAACCGCTATGACGGAGAATGGCATGAGTTGGCACGACTCCCAAACCGCTTCGAAAGAAACCTCATCGCGGCAAAAGCAACTTATGGGGTGGGCCTGGAAGGGCCTGTTCGAATTTTAAACGAAGGATTAAAATCGAACGGGGAACCAACCCGGATCACGGGCTCGGCCAAGCTTGTGGGCGATGGTAAACTCGAGGTCCGTTTTGATCCATTTCCCGCAAACTTATTTCCGGGCGACTACTGGGTTCTCTGGATTGATGAAAGCTATGAGCGAGCCATTGTAGGAACTCCTGGTCGCGAGTATTTGTGGATCCTCTCGAAGGACCCGGCTGATATCCTTTCAGACTTCACCGAACCGCTCCAGATGATAAAAGCCCAAGGATTCGAAATCGAAAAGCTCTTCGAGAACCCCAAACGTCTTGCTCCAAATTCCCGTCCAACACTCCTAGTCGAAGGGTGAAGGACGCCAAAATTATCAGTCGAATTTAGAATGACCTTGACGCGCTTAACCGAAACTGAGTGACTGCAGGCTGAGACAAAGGCAATTAGATATGATGAACGTTGAATACAAATTCTTTAAAATCCCCACAATAGCGGCAATCACCTTTGCTTATTGTTCTGCATCAGAAGCTATCGATTTACTAATCGAAAACTTTGCCGACAATGATGGCAGCTTTGTTCAAGAAGCGACTGGCAACACACCGATTCCGGCATTGTATAATGCGGGGCGCGGGACTTGGTCAATTGAAGGCGATGACTCAGGACCTGCGACAAATACCATTACAAGTCCAATAATCGAAGTTCCAAAGACAGCAGGAATTCAAGTAAGTTTTGACCATCGATATAGTATTGAAGCCGACGATTGGGATGGCGCTGGTCTGCAAATCTCAATCGATGGCAGTGAATTTACAAATGTCCCTCAATCAGCCTTTACTCAGAACGGTTATACCAACATCAACTCTCTCATTGGGAACCACGTCCTAAAAGGTCTCGATGGATTTAGTATGGAGTCACCAGGTTACCTAGACGGAACATTCATCACCAGTATCGCCAATGTTGGCGGCGTGGAAGCTGGCTCCACAATTCAGATTCGCTTTATCGGAGCATTTGACGAAGGAGCGCGCGGAACAAATATTCCGAATTGGGAAATTGATTCGATCAAGGTCTCGACTACCAACGATGCGGATGGTGACGGCATGCCGGACCAATATGAGGATGACAATGGACTGGACAAGACAGTAGATGATGCGACGGGCGATCTTGATTTGGATGGTTTAGTCAACCTTGATGAATACATCGCGGGGAGCGATCCTCAAGATGACGACACGGATGACGACGGGCTTTTAGACGGCGTAGAAACCAACACTGGGATTTACGTCAGCAGCAGCAATACCGGAACCAATCCTTTGAATGCGGACACCGACAGCGATGGATTATTCGACCTCGTTGAAACCAACACCGGCATTCTTGTTGATGAGAATAATACCGGAACCAACCCGAGTCTCTCTGACTCAGACGATGACGGCTTCAGCGATGGCTCTGAAATTAAATCATCGACCGATCCGAACGACGACGCCAGCGTTCCGACTGGATGGTCAGTTCGAAACGCCACTTCATTAGTGGGCCTAAATTCAATCGCTGATACCCGCGCCCTGTTTGAAACACCGGCGAATATTATCGCCGAAACCAGCACGGCCGAGATCTCGATTAACTTCCGAGACAATGCCAACGGCCCTTTCCCGAATCCACGCCCATTCCCTGTCTTGGGAACACAAGATCTTGCCGCCGATGACTATGGGTTGATCGCTACTGGCACAATCTTTATCAGTGAACCGGGAATATATACCTTTGGCTTTAACTCGGATGACGGTGGCGGGCTATTTATCGATGGCGAAATCGCCACGATTGACGATCGTAATCGTGGTTCAACTACCACACTCGGAGCAATTTCACTCGCCTACGGAAACCATGTAATGGAATTTGTCTATTGGGAGAGAGGGGGTGGAGCACAAGTTCAGCTATTCGCGGCGAAGGAACAAGGTGACAAGACTGCTATTCCATTCAATGTTGCAGATTATGAACTTCTGGAAACCTCTTTTAAAGCTGAACTTGATTCGGACATGGACGGTCTCGATGATGACTTTGAAACAAGCTTTTTCGGCGATCTTTCAGAAGGACCCGATGACGATTTTGACATGGATGGTCTAACAAACCTCGAAGAATCTGAAAGCGGGCTCGATCCGAGCAACGAGGACACTGATAGCGATGGGCTAAAGGATGGAGTCGAGGATGGCACAGGCACTTTTGTGAGCGCCTCCCAGACCGGAACGAACCCCCTCAATCCCGATAGCGACAGCGACGGACTTCTAGACGGAGTCGAAGACGGTGGGGGCACATTTATATCTGTTACCAAGACCGGATCAGATCCGAATCTTCCCGACACAGACGATGACAATCAAAAAGACGGATTTGAAGTTGAAAATTTAACTGATCCCAACGATCCCGAAAGCAAGTCAGCAATTGCTACGATCACTCTGATTAACGATCTCCTGGGAGGCGATCTGACCGATCCCGAAGATGATGGCACAGAGAGTGAAACCATCTTTGCTAATGGAGATGTCGGCCAAACTGCCGGAACAAACTTTAACTGGGTTTCAATCACTGCAAATGCTGAGGAATACTTCGGCAACTTTGGCGGGAGTGAGGGCTCATTTGACATGTTCGACAACCTAACCGGTGGCGGACAAAATAAACTCTGTTGTGGCGGAGCTCCGGTTTTTGCAACCGTTGAGTTTGAAAACCCAGTTTCGCTGACTCACTTCACCCTGACTTCAAGTAATGACACTCCTGCTCGTGATCCTCTTGATTTCCAAATTCAGGGATCAAACGATGGCATCAATTTTGAGACCATCTACGAGCGTATCGACAGTGCTTCTATTTGGGGTGCGACGCGGAATCAGACTGCTCGTATTGACCTTCCCTCTGCTTCGAATCCTTACAAATTCATCCGTTATGATGTGACCCGGACAGGAGGATCGAACCACGCCTTGGCAGAGATTGAGTATTTCGGTGAGGCCGGCTCCTTGGCTCCTCTGGAAGTCATAGCGTTCTCATACGACAAAGAGACAAAACAAATTTCTCTCACATGGAACTCACGAAACAATCAAACCTATTCGATCTTCACCTCTACCGATCTGTTCGATTTTGAAACCGATATCAATGACAGCATTGAATCCCAAGGTGAGACAACAACCTTTACCTTTACAAACTTGAGCCCGGAAATCGAAAAGCTCTTCTTCCGAGTCGTCGAAAACGAGTAAATCAAGGAAGCTAAACTTATTATTCTGAGGACCGTATTCTCCTTTTTGGAGACTGCGGTTCTTCTTTTATCGGCTCCTAGGGTCAAGACTTCTCCAACTCGAAAACCCCGCAGAATCACCCATTCAGGAGATCCCTGAAACGCACGTAGGCAGTCGCCCAGTCATCGGGATGAGCCGGCTCAAAGCGCCTTGTCTGAAAAGACTCTCGGATCAGATCGCGACCTTCGCCCAAACTCCGAAGCCCATCCAGGGCGACCTTTTGCATCATAACGTTCCCCGCTGCAGTTGCCTCGTACGGCCCCACCACAACTGGTCGATTAATACTACTAGCAATGCTTTTATTAAGCTGATCATTTTGACCTCCGCCTCCGATAATATGAAGGACCTCAATTCGGTGTCCAATCACCTCTTCTAACCTCTCTAAAACAAAGCGAATCTTCATCGCCAAACTATCAGTGACCAATCGGAGAATCTCAGCTGGCCCCTCTGGAACATCCTGCCCAGTTTCGCGGCAGTAGTCCTGAATCACGAGAGGCATGTTGCAACGCCCCGCAAAACGGACATCGTCCGGATCAATAAATGATTGTAATCGCTTAGCTCCCGCCGCCATTTCTCCGAGATCACGGTAACTCCAATCATTCCCCTGCTCCTTCCAAACCCGACGGCATTCCTGCACCACCCATAAGCCATTAATATTCTTCAGGAGCCGAATCGTATCGAAAACCCCAACCTCATTCGTGAGATTATAGGACCGGGCAAGAGAATCGATAATAGGTTTTTCAAGTTCCACCCCCAGCAGAGACCAAGTTCCAGAACTCAAATAGGCAAATCTCGTTCCTCTTTCTGCTGGAACAGCTGCGACCGCCGAAGCGGTATCATGCGCCCCCACCGTTACCACTCTTGTCTCGGCAGATAATCCAGTTTGATCCCTGACCGAAGCCTTGACCATTCCGAGATCAGTCCCAGGAGACACCAATTTCGGAGCCACCTCTAACGGAAGCTTCAAAGCTTCAAACAAAGTTCGCGACCAATCCTTTTTTGTAGGGTTATAAAACTGAGTCGTGCTTGCATTGGTTCGCTCACAAAAGGCCTGCCCAGTTAGCGAAAGGTTAATTAAGTCTGGCACCATCAAAAACTGATCTGCAAGAGGCAGTAATGAATCAGGATCCTTAACTTCTGCACACATCTGCGGAAGCGTATTAATGTTCATAAACTGGATCCCTGTCTTTTCAAAAATAACATCCTTGGAAACTCGTTTCGCAAGATTCTCATACATGTTTTTTGTCCGCGGATCACGGTAGTGCCTTACCTCACCGAGGAGCTGCCCGCTCTTATCTATAAACCCGTAATCGACACCCCAAGTATCTACCCCAATCGAACTAATATTCTCGGCCCCGTATCGAACCACAGACAACCTTAAACCTTCTAGCACCCCAGCCCAAAGCCCCCCGAAATCCCAATAAAGGTTTCCATTTTTTTCAACAGGTTCGTTCTCAAATCGATAGACCTCCTCTAGAGAGAGCCTTCCTCCTAACATCAAACCCGCAATGATCCGGCCGCTCCCTGCGCCAAGATCAACTGCCAAAAAAACCGCTCCGTCAGCCATTGCTCAAATAAGATTAAGGTCAGCCATCGCCTTCTCATGAATCTCGAGATACCGGTTCCGCGCCGAATCTACTTTTAGATCATGGTTCCAGTTTGGAATCATATCGCCCATCCGCTCCTTTGCGTCGTCCGTTTTAAGGAACTGGGGAAGACAACGCTGAATACACTCAAGCATCACTTGAGTTGAAACCGAAGCACCCGGTGACGCCCCTAGAAGCGCTGAAATAGTTTTATCAGCGCTCGTGAGCACCTCCGTTCCATAATGAACGATTCCAGGTTCTTCACCAGGCTCCTGTTTGATGGCTTGAACCCGAATACCAGCATCGATGATCTCCCAGTCCTTGGCCAAGGCATCCGGATAAAAATTACGCAATTCGCGCATTCGCGATTCCTTGGATTGCAACCCTTGCTCGACGAGATATTTGACGAGATCCAAATTATGCATTCCCACCCTCATCAGTGAGAGAATATTTCCGGGACGCACTGAAAGGGGCAAATCAAAATGGCTCCCTCCATTGTGAAGGAATTTGCCAGTCCAGGCCGCAAATGGCCCAAAGAGCAAAGACGGCTTACCATCAATCATACGCGTATCAAGGTGAGGAACCGCCATCGTCGGAGCAGCACCAAGGGCCTGACCATACACCTTAGCAGTATGCTTCGCCACAACCTCAGGATTCCGG
>Ga0233397_1001510_pt1 | contig 10838 bp, 9 predicted proteins | sample 35DmetaG_FD_189957 | JGI IMG/M metagenome (GOLD analysis project Ga0233397, IMG submission 189957) | Seawater microbial communities from Monterey Bay, California, United States - 35D | ecosystem: Environmental > Aquatic > Marine > Coastal | place: USA: California | collected 2016-10-20
AAGAAATTATAGTCACTTATATACAGACCCAACGCCAACGTCTCATGAAGATAAGGACTTTTTAGAGTTTTACAATAAAGAATCATTGGTCATCAATGACAAAGCGTTGATGGAACCAGCATTGAAGAATGCGAATGACGAAAGCAAGTTTCAGTTTATGCGTAAGGGTTACTATACAGTCGATCGTGATAGTACGAGTGATAAACAGATATTTAACTTGACCGTTAGCTTGAAAGATTCTTATAACAAGAAACAGAAATAGTAGTTTGCATTAGGCAGTAGGCAGTCGGCAGTGAGTAATTGGTAGTCGGCCGTGGTCAGTTATTGATTGAAGACTTAGAACTGCATACTGATACTAACGACGACAAATTGTGAGAGACTAGATACTTACATTTGCAGACTAATAACATTAATAATACATAAAGGCAATTGAGCCATTTCGATAAGAAAGAAATATGAAGTTTTTACATTCTATAGTTTGTAGTTTTTTATTCTTAGCCACTGTATCAGCACAGAAGGGAACTGTGAGAGGAAATATATTTGACAAAGATACTGGTGAGCCCGTAATCTATGCCAATGTTTACTTAGACGGTACTACTACAGGCACGAATTCAGATGTTAACGGATTTTTTACTTTGACAGATGTGGCTATTGGGAAGTATATTTTGGTAGCTTCATTTATTGGATTTGATACTGTCCGATCAGAAGTGGTTATCAAAAATAATAGAATAGAGAATAAGAATTTATTTATGTCGGAGAACTCTGTAAGACTCCAATCTGTAAACATTAGTGCAAGAAGAGAGAGGTCAAGATCTGAAGTGCAAGTAAGTACAGTCAGCATATCACCAAGGGAGATCAAAGCGTTGCCTTCAGCAGGTGGAGAACCTGATATTGCACAATATCTTCAGATATTGCCTGGAGTCGTATCTACTGGTGATCAAGGAGGTCAGATATATATCAGAGGAGGATCGCCTGTACAGAACAAAATCTTACTCGATGGATTGACTATTTACAATCCATTTCATTCAATTGGTTTCTTTTCAATATTCGAAACAGACATCATTAAAAATGTAGATGTTCTTTCTGGAGGTTTCAGTGCAGAGCACGGTGGACGTGTATCGGCTGTTGTGGATATACAGACAAGAGATGGTAATAAAAAAGAACTAGGTGGCTCTGTATCATTGAGCCCATTCCTTGCTAAAGTTGTATTAGAAGGACCATTAGCTACGTTTAATGAAGACAGTGGTAATAGTGCTTCATTTATATTGACATCGAAAAAATCACTTATCAATAATACATCTCCAACTCTATATGAATATGCACTGGATGATCCTGAGCAAGGTTTTCCTTTTAACTTCAGAGATACTTATGGAAAGGTATCTATAAATACTAGTACAGGAAGTAATTTCAATTTTTTTGGATTTAACTTTACTGATGATTACAATAATCCAGCTTTAGCCAATATAAGCTGGACTAATAATGGTGGAGGATTAAATTTTAGACTGATTCCTGCTAAGAGTAATTTAGTAATGGGAGGTACTCTAGGCGTATCTAATTATGGTATCAGTTTAATCGAAGATAATGATCCACGTACTTCAGATATCAGAGAGATATTAGGAGCCTTCGATTTTACTTTCTATGGGTCTAGTAGTGAATTTAATTATGGTATTGAGATTAGATCGGTACGTACAGAATTTGAATTTACTAATCCATTTAATATAAAAATTGATAATACACAGAATACAACTGAGCTAGCGACGTATTTTAAGTTTAAACAGAACTTCTCTAACAAAGTAATATTTCAACCTTCTGTTAGATTCCACTATTATGCCTCTCAGAGTAACTTGAGTATAGAGCCTAGATTAGGTTTAAAATATAATATTACAGACGATCTAAGATTCAAAGCCGCCGCTGGAGTATATACTCAGAATATACTTTCTACATCTAATGAGCGTGATGTTGTAAATCTATTCTCGGGATTCTTGACAGGTCCTGAGTCTCAAGTGTTTGGATTTGACGGTAAGAAGCTAGAAGATAAATTACAGAAGAGTAGTCACCTGATTGCTGGATTTGAATATAACTTTACGGATAATTTTGAAATAAATATAGAAGGTTACTTCAAAGACTTTCCTCAGCTAATCGTATTGAATAGAAATAAAACATCTAATACGGATCCTAACTATGCGGTAGAAACTGGAGATGCTTATGGCATTGATTTTACCGCTAAGTATACATTGCCTAGGGCATACTTCTATGCTACATATTCGCACGGATATGTAAATAGATTTGATGGTGAACAAGAGTATCCGACTGTGTTTGACAGAAGGCATAACTCTAATTTACTAGCTACTATTGATGTAAACGAAGCAGGTACTTGGCAATTTAGTGCAAGATGGAATCTAGGTTCTGGATTTCCTTTTACACAGACGCAAGGATTTTACAATTTCATAAACCTTCTTGGAGGTGTGGATACAGATGTGGTTACAGCTAATCCTGATGATGTTGGTATCATATACTCAGAAGAGCGTAATGGTGGGAGACTTCCATTTTATCATAGACTAGATTTATCAGTTAAAAAGAAGTTAGAAATTTCTAATTTATTTGGATTAGAGATAACCGCTGCTGTAACGAATGCTTACAATAGAGATAATATATTTTTCTTCGATAGAGTAGAGTACGAGAGACAAGATCAACTACCTATCATACCAAGTATAAGTGTGAAAGGGATATTTTAGAAAGTTCATGTTCAAGAATCAAGATCAAGTAAAGACAAATAAGGCGAGAACTTAAATAAGATCAAGGTCAGAAGTAAACTTTGTTCTAAGTATGTGTGCGTACCAATGCGGCAACAATTAATTATCCTAAAAAATGCCTTCAAGTTTAAAATTTTGAAGGCATTTTTATTTATCCTTTGATAATCTTGACAAGTATTTACAACGCTTGTATAATATCGTACTGCGTAATTATATGCATCTTACCAGATTCATCCTTTGTTATTACGGCAGGATTACTTTTAGATATATATTTGTTCAATTCTTTGACACTCATATCTGCATCTACAATAGGGAATGCATTACCCATAATTTCGGATATCGCTTTATTGCTATTTTTCATAGGGTTGCTTAGTATAAACTCCAGTAGTGCACTCTGAGTGATAGATCCGTGCACCTCATCACCTTCCACTACAGGAAGCTGAGATAAATCGTGCTCCTTCATCAGCGTGAGTACTGCTCTTGCTTTCTCTGTACGATCTATAGATATGAAATTATCTGAATGCTTTCCATTGATCAAATTCTTAACAGTAAGATCCACTTCTAACCATCCACGCTCTTTCATCCAATCATCGTTGTAGATTTTACCAATATACCTACTTCCGTGATCGTGAAATAATACAACTACTACATCATCCTCAGAGAGTTGATCTTTCATCTGGAGTATTCCACCCAATGCTGAGCCTGCACTATAACCCAGTAATAATCCTTCTTCTTTGGCTAATCTTCTAGCTAGTACAGCTCCATCTTTGTCTGATACTTTTTCAAAATGATCGATAAGGTCGAAGTCAACATTCTTCGGTAGTATATCTTCTCCTATTCCTTCTGTGATATAAGAATAGATTTCCTTTTCATCAAATTCACCAGTTTCATGATATTTTTTGAATACTGATCCGTAAGTATCTATTCCCCAAATCTTAATATTAGGATTCTGTTCTTTGAGATATTTACCTACACCAGATATAGTTCCTCCAGTACCTACACCAACTACAAAGTGGGTAATTTTACCATCTGTCTGCTTCCAGATTTCTGGTCCAGTACTTTCGTAATGCGCCTGCCTGTTGGCGAGATTGTCATATTGATTGAGCCATACCGAATTAGGTATTTCTTTACTTAGTTTTTCTGCTACAGAATAATAAGATTTCGGATCGTCTGGAGCAACGTTAGTCGGGCATACTATTACTTCTGCTCCTACCGCTCTTAGTATATCAAATTTCTCTTGAGATTGTTTATCGCTCGTTGTAAGTATCGTTTTATACCCTTTGACACATGCCGCAAGAGCTAAGCCCATTCCTGTATTACCGGAAGTGCATTCGATTATTGTACCACCTGGCTTTATTTTACCTTCAGCTTCGGCTACTTCTAACATTTTGAGCGCCATTCTATCCTTAGTGGAATGTCCAGGGTTGAATGTTTCAACTTTAGCAAGTACTAAGGCATTTACGTCTGAGACGGTCTTTTCAAGTTTTACTAACGGTGTGTTTCCTATAGTTTCAAGGATGTTGTTTTTATAATCCATATTACATTTTAGTATTGGGTACAAAGATAACTTTTCTTGTCTTTAGAGATAGCTAAAAAATTAGAGCTTGAGTTTAATTTTGTGTTATTCTTCGTATATCTCTAATATAATCTCACTACATATGACATTTACCAATTTAGGACAACAATATGATAATGAAGTATTGAATCCTTTGAAGTTTAAGTTTGCTATGTTCAAAAAGGTTTTTTTATACTCTTTTAGAGAGATAAAGTAAAAGCAATTGACTCTGAACGATGTGAGATTTACGTACCACATAGATGGTCGACACAGAATCTATTCAAATCTATTTATTTTGCCCCACAATGTGGCGTGGGGGAGATCTCAACTGGTCTCATGTTGGATGCCATGCATAGAGGTAGAGGTAGCTAGAGCATGTTAGTGATTGACTTCAATGCTAAGTTTACTAAAAAAGCAATAAGTGCTATTACTTATACTTATGAAGATGGGCATAAGACCCAAAATGCAATCAATGATGCAGAACGAACTGGTGAGCCTCAAATCATCAATATGAGAACTATCGGAAGGATGTTTGATGGTGTGGTCGTAGGATAGTTAGTTATTATATGGAGTGTTAAGAAAAGGTCTTGATTATATCTGTGCAGAATATGATTTAACTAGTTTTAATTGATATCGTTTTTTATTAAACCATTCTATTCAGTTGTGGTTTACTACATACAACTTATAAAACTATGTTCGGACTATTCAAAAAGAAATCACCAATAGACAAGCTTCAAGCTGAATACAAAAAGCTAATGGAAGAATCATTTCGCCTATCTACTACAGATAGAAGCGCAAGTGATGCTAAAAGGGCTGAAGCGGAAGAAGTTGCCAAGCAAATCGAGGAGCTTCAAGCATAACTTACTAGTTCTAAACACTATTCGATTATAGATACTTTCAGATTGTCGATAAAAACTACATTTTATTTGTAGTTAGACCTTGTAAGTACTTTTATTTCAGCGATATTGTTTGCTTGACTTTAATACCTACGTGTATGATTTTCCATTCTTTGTTACGAGATACATCTTGTATTCGAAGACTTTGGTATCTAAATACTTCGCCTTAGAAAGAAATTTAATATTATAAATTAGTAACGACTAGCTATTATTTTCTTCTACGTTCTTGGCTTTGATTAGCACAACCTTCACCATATCATTTTTATAGTGCTCCATATTTTGGGCGACATCTTCATCAAAAGCCCCAATTATTGAAGCTGATAATATGCCTGCATTCTTAGCGCCATTGAGGGCTACCGTTGCTACAGGAATACCATTTGGCATTTGTAGGATGGATAAAATACTATCCCAACCATCGATACTATTAGAGGACTTGATAGGTACACCGATTACTGGTAGGGTAGTAAGTGATGCTACCATGCCAGGTAGATGTGCTGCTCCTCCAGCTCCGGCTATTATTACATTGATTCCATTAGCTCTTGCCGCTCTCGCATATTCAAACATGCGGTCCGGCGTTCGATGAGCAGATACTACGGTCATCTCAAAATCGATACCCAACTTTGATAAGAAATCAGCTGCTGGTTGCATTACGGGTAGATCAGAGTCTGACCCCATTATGATTCCGACTTTTGCTTTACTCATGGATTATATTTTAGTGATGATTTTAAGAGTATCTTTCACAAATGTAGCTTTTTCAATTGCCTTATCTAGATCTTTGTCTACGATAGTTGCATGCCCCATCTTACGGAAAGGTTTCGTTGTACTTTTGCCATATAGATGTATGTGTGCTCCTGAGGTAGCAAGGCACTCATCGATGTTTTCGTAATGTGCTTCTCCAGTATGTTCTGGAGCACCTAATAGGTTGACCATTGCCGCAGATTGTATCAGTGCAGTATCGCCAAGAGGCATACCTAATATCGCTCTGAGATGTTGCTCATATTGAGAGGTGATATTGGCTTCTATCGTATGGTGGCCACTATTGTGAGGACGAGGAGCTACTTCGTTGATCAGTAATTCATTATCCTTAGTGAGAAACAATTCTACAGCTAATAGTCCGATTATCTTCATCTCTTTGGCTATCGACTCTGCCAAAAAGATAGCCTTTGTTTGGATTTCTTCGCTTACTCTTGATGGTGAAAATAAATACTCTACTAAGTTAGCAGTAGGGTGAAATTCCATATCCACCACAGGAAATGACGATATGTCACCTTGCGGATTTCGAGCAACGATTACAGCGATCTCTCTGTCGATATCTACTAAGGGTTCTATGACTGATTTGACATCTAACAAGTCTTGTAAATCGGATAAACTCCTTACGATATGTACACCTCGACCATCGTAGCCATCCGTTCTCGCTTTTTGCACAAATGGTATAGCAAGTTTACCATCTAACACCCATTGCTTGATCTCACTAGCTTCGGCAGCCAATACAAAATCGGAAGTCACCAAGCTTCGTTCTTGATAAAATTGCTTTTGCAAACCTTTATCCTTGATCATATCGAGTAGGTGTGGCTGTGGATATACCTTTTTGCCCTGCTTTTCTAAATCGTACAAAGCATCAGTATTTACCAATTCGATTTCTACAGTGATGATGTCTTTATCTGCAGCAAAAGCCATGATAGTATCATAGTCTTTGAAAGATCCTTCTGTAAATGTCATACAGGATGCAGCAGCAGGAAATGACTTGTCAGTATCTAGTACATGCATATGTAGACCCATCATTGATGCGGATTGGCCTAGCATTTTACCTAATTGACCTCCACCGAGGACACCTATTTTTTGATTTGTATAGCTCAAGAGTTATATTCTATGTTTAATCTTTTGTGATGCAAAGATATGTTTAGTACCTGTAATCTAATAGATTATTTAGATAACTTTAAATGCGAGTATTTGTCTTTTAGGACTGAGATAATTAGTTCTGGAAAACGATAATAGGTCATCGCACTCCACATGAAGCCAGGACTCATGCTTGAGGAAAAATTAAAATCTGTAAGGCCACATATCAGATAATTCCATGTATCCATTTAAAATCACAGAGAAATTAATTTAATAAAGTAGGGCTAAAACGAAAAAATCATTGCCCAATTTTTCAAAATAGTTATTACGAGATAAATGGCGTACATATTTTTTTGTTATACTTTATCACACTCCTAAGATACAATACAGATCCGTAACCAAAAAAAACAATGCGAATATTATCAGAGTATAAAATAAAGTTGTTCAAAAGAATATTGTAAATTGATATTGAATGAAAATTAAAGCATCTAAGCAGTACAAAAATAGAATATCACTGTATGGTGTCAACTGAGATAAAATATTTTTTAATCAGATTTGATTCATTGCTTTTTGCACTGATTGGATGACAATAAGACTTATCTCTATATCGAATAATATACTATCTTTCCGGTTGGCTTACATTTCAGTAGAGTAACAACAACTTATACTTTATGGATATATTGAAACTAGGATATACAAAAAAATGGATTGACTACGGTTTTTTAACTGAAGAGATACTATCTGATCAGATAGTTGAGTTTGAAAAAGAAGAGGGCAGATCCGCTGAACATTATCGATATATGTCATTTGTAAATTGGCTAAAAGGAAGGGAAGAGCTTAACAATGAAGAGGTAAATAACTTTATACTGTTATGTACGGATGATAAAAATGATCGTATGTCTGGATCAGCAATCAAAGATCTATTTGTTTCCGACAAGATATCAGATGAACAGTTTGAAATTATAAAACTCAAATTACCTCAATTTGGTGAATGGACTGAAAAATTAATAACAAGAGAGGTTTTAACCAGAAGAGTGAATCGTGAGAGAATGTCTCCAGCTCTATTTAAATTATGCTATGATTATAAAGTAAAATATAAAGACAATCGATTGCTTATTAATATAATTAAGAAAACTAATGACTCTCAATGTCTTGCATTTTTTTCGGAACTAGACGTAGGGAAAAAATTAAAAAAACTTGCAAAAAATAAATTAACTAAATTGAATTAGTCTGTTATTTAATTCTCTGCGGAGTTCCAAACATCAGTTTGTATTTTTCGCATAATTGCCAAAATCTAAAAACAATATTTAGCTATGCCTAATTCAACATTATTAATCAAAAATGGCCAAATTATAAATAGGGGAGTCATTTCTTTCGGTGATATCTTCATCAAGAATGATCGTATTGAGAAAATAGCTTCTACAATTGATATAGAGGCAGATACCGTAATCGATGCCACTGGAAAATGGGTGATTCCAGGGATCATTGATGATCAAGTGCATTTCAGAGAGCCAGGAATGACGTATAAGGCAGATATCGCGAGCGAATCTCGTGCAGCTATAGCTGGTGGTGTTACTACATTCATGGAAATGCCTAATACTAGGCCATCAGCTCTGACGCAAGAGCTGCTTCAAGATAAGTATGATATAGCATATAGATCTGCTTACAGCAATTATAGCTTTTTTATGGGTGCATCCAATGAGAATATTGAAGATGTACTCAAGACTAATCCACAAAGTGTCTGCGGTGTCAAGGTGTTTATGGGTTCTAGTACGGGTAATATGCTTGTGGATAATGAGAAAGTCCTTAACAATATATTTTCTAATGTAGATATGTTGATCGCTACACATTGTGAAGATGAAGCGACGATAAGAGCCAATATGGCCGCATTTCAAGAAAAATATGGTGATAATCTGAATGCTACACATCATCCATTGATTCGAAATATGGAAGGATGTCTCATATCATCAACTCTTGCATCAACTCTAGCAAAGAAGCACAATACAAGGCTTCACATACTACATATAAGTACAGCGGAAGAGATAGCGCTATTTACAAACAAGATCCCACTAGCTGAAAAACGTATCACTAGTGAAGCATGTGTTCATCATATGTACTTTACTGCTGATGATTATTCTAGATTGGGCAATAAGATCAAATGTAATCCAGCAATAAAAGCAGCGCATAATAGAGACGCGATACGCGCAGCTGTAATAAATGGCACCATAGACATTATCGCTACGGATCACGCGCCACATACTTTAGAAGAGAAAGAAAGACCTTATAGCCATGCGCCAGCTGGATTACCATTAGTCCAACACGCACTTAACATAATGTTAGACATGTATCAAGATGGTATATTTACTCTAGAGCAGATCGTTGAGAAGATGTGTCATACACCAGCCATTTGTTTCCAGATAGGAGATCGTGGATATATAGATGAAGGTTACAAAGCGGATATTGCTATCATAGATCCTGATTTAGAATTTACGGTAGCGCCAGATAATATTGCTTATAAATGTGGTTGGTCTCCACTAGAAGGAAAAACATTCAAAGGAAAGAATGTCAATACCATTGTGAATGGAAAAATCGTCTATGATTATAAGACTCAACTTTTCCGTCAAGGATGTGGTGAGCGTTTAACATTTACTAGATAGTATTATTTACTTTAATCATTTATTGTATCATACAAATTATCGATACTACGGGATACATCTACGTTTTTCCTATAATTAATATTATGTTAAGTAGAGTATAGCGAGACCATTGCTATTGAATTGCTAAGTTAGTTTTCTTTATGCCCTATTACTATGAAAATCTTTACTTTGAAATAATTAAATAACTAATTGAATATATCGCTCATATATAAATGAAATGAGTAAGAATAAATCCATGGCTTGTACTATTTCTATGCATTGCCTTGATAACAAAGGATACACGTTGAATTTGCTTACATTAACTACAGTACAAATGATATTAATGTAGTAATTATTGTTGTTACGATTGCTATCGAATTCTATGGGAATACAAAAGTTATAACTGTCTACCTTGACAATTAATCTGATACTTTGCTAGTGGTCAAAAATTGAGCTTTATGAAGTTTGTACGTTTCTATCTTATTTAGAGATAGTAAGCTTAAGTCTACAACTTCTTGACGGATATTAGCTTAGGATATGACGAGTTTTCCTCTTCCCCTATGCCGAGTATAGTGAAGTAATTCAATATCCTACTTAACATAATAAATAAGTGCCCTTCTAACTATGTTGTAATGCAATAAAAAGATATACTATTACCGTTCATCCAGAATTAATTGATAAGGCCATAATGATCGCCCCTTTGTTAAATACTGAACATAAGCCTATATTCTGGTTTTCCTATTTCGCTAAATGGCGTATGAAAAGATGGCTGTTGACTGATAATCTTAGAGTTTCTTTGACTGAGAAGTTTGAAAATGCATAGGCCTTGAAGGTTATAGAACCATATTGTTAGACCTTAAAATATATCCAGAAAAAGGGGATTTGATTTTGTGGGAATAATTTGAATGGACTATCGGCTTATTTATGGATATTATTTGTTACTTCTCTTTTTCTTCTCTTTAATTTTACTCTTACCAAAAATGTCCTTTTTTGCATCAGATCCTAATACAGGCATAGGTCGTGGAGCTTCGTCAGACGTTTGATTGAAGATTTTATCAACGTATACCCAACTATCAATCTCTTGTTTATAGCCGACGAAACTGCCATCTGGAAGTTGTGTTGGTCCTTGACCTTCTATTCTTCCCATTCTAGTAATTAGATT
>Ga0233397_1001513_pt1 | contig 10826 bp, 8 predicted proteins | sample 35DmetaG_FD_189957 | JGI IMG/M metagenome (GOLD analysis project Ga0233397, IMG submission 189957) | Seawater microbial communities from Monterey Bay, California, United States - 35D | ecosystem: Environmental > Aquatic > Marine > Coastal | place: USA: California | collected 2016-10-20
ATCTTAAATTAGATGTGTCATTAAAAATAAGAGATTATGTAGTTGGCGGTGGTTTTATGTTTGCCATGTGTAGTGCTACAGATAGTTTTGACATTGCTTTATCTGCAGAAGGCGTTGATATTTGTGAAACAATGTTTGATGACGATCCGAGCGATCCTGGTTATCAAGGTAAAATTAATTATGGTAATACTTTTGCGTTTAAAAATTTTATCCTAGAAAGAAGTCCAATGGTATACGAATTTTCATCAATAGATATGACGTCTAAACGAAAAATAAATAAAGAAACAGATTATTTTACCCTAATGGATTATTCTGCAAAATGGGATCCTATTCCAACAATGTTAATTCAAAATCACACTTCGCTAATAAAAGGGTTTATGGGACAAACTACTGCTTATGAAAGAGATCAAATTAAAGCAAATGTTTTGGTCATGGGAGAACAAAAAACGAATGGAGAGGCTCGATATATTCATGGAATAAAAGGAAAAGGTTTTTTTACATTTTATGGAGGGCATGATCCTGAGGATTATCAGCATAGGGTAGGAGATGCAAAAACAGAATTAGAGTTACACCCTAATTCTCCTGGCTATCGTTTGATTTTAAATAATGTACTTTTTCCTGCAGCTAAAAAGAAGAAACAAAAAACGTGATATTATTCTATACTTTCATAATAGCTTAAGGGTGGAAGTATAGTAATCTCTACTCTCCTGTTTAACTGCTTGTTTTCATGAGAGTTATTTGAGACCCTCGGTTTAGTTTCTCCATAAGAATTAATTAAATAGTCATAATTAGGATTACTTTGTAACAATAGTTTTAATCTTTGAGCTACCGAACGACATCTTTTATCTGATAAATCTAAATTATAACTTTCTTCACCATCACTATCTGTGTGGCCATCAACTAATATAGTAGCTTTATCTATCTTTTTGATTTTGGTGATTAGAGTTGCTAAAATAGAATCAGCTGATTTTTGTAATTTATATTCATCATATTTAAAGAGAATTTCTGTATTTATTGTCAGTCTTATAACGCAATTTATTGCTCCAATTGCGTCAATATCTGCTCCTGCAGTTTTACTTTTACAAACTGCTTTTTGATCAATTATTCTTACATAATAAAAAACTTTTTTTGTGGAAATGTTTTGATCCTCTAAATCAATTATCGACTTTCCTCCCGATATATTACCTGCAAATATCCAATCTTCTCCATTTTCTGAGATTTCTATTTTTGCAGCTTCTTTTGAGGGACCTACTTCAAATATGTATAAGTCGTTTCCTTTAAGATTCATAAAACCATTGTCTTTAAAAGCAACAGTTAACGTTCCTTTACACCCAAGGGAAACATAATCAGGCTTGTCGTAGGATCTATAATTAGGTTCGTTTAAAGCTTGTGTGCTGTCTTGGTATTTTTTATAGGGAGTAGGTTTACCAATTTTAAAATTAACGATGCTATCTGCAAAAGAAATTTTTCCAAGGGGAATATAAACAGATTCATGCCTGTTAATAACATAGGATTTGCCAGTTTGTGATAATAAAAGGTTGTTATTTGTAGATAAAATTATCAGTAAAAATAAAATTAGCATCCTCATAGTAATCTTTTTGACTAATGTACATAATCTTTAATCGTTTAATTATCATTTTTTAAAAATCATCATAAATTATTTATTTTTAATAGGTGAAATAGAAGGTAGTTCCTTTGACTAATTCTGATTCAAACCAGATTTTACCTTCTGAAGCCTCTATTAATTTTTCACAAAAAAAACCACTCATTGAGTGGTTTTTTTTGTGAAATAAATAATGATTAATGTCTTATTTTAATTTATTTACGATTGCTTCAAAAGCGTCAGGATGATTCATTGCTAAATCGGCTAAAACCTTTCGATTTAATTCAATGTTATTAGCTTTTACTTTTCCCATAAATTGCGAATAAGACATACCGTGTTGTCTGGCACCTGCATTTATACGAGTTATCCATAATGCACGAAATGTTCTTTTTTTAGCGCGACGGTCTCTATACGAGTACTGCATCGCTTTATCGACAGCATTCTTTGCTACTGTCCATACATTTTTACGTCTTCCAAAGTATCCTTTGGCTTGCTTCATCACCTTTTTTCTTCGGGCTCTTTTTGCAACTGAATTTACTGATCTTGGCATAATTTTGTTTTTTTGTAGAAGGCGATTCTTTAGAATTCTTTAAGGCCTTACTCCAGGGTTTATAATTTTGTTAACCAGTTAAGGATTACTTCATTCGAAGCATTTGCTTAACATTACTTTCGTCTGCTTTGTGCACAACAGTGTCGTGTGTTAAAGCTAGCTTACGTTTTTTAGTCTTCTTTGTTAAAATATGACTTTTAAACGCATGCTTTCTTTTGATTTTACCGGTACCAGTAAGCTTGAATCTCTTTTTGGCACTAGATTTTGTTTTTTGTTTAGGCATGTTTCCTAGTTTTTATCTATTTATTTCACTTGTATTATTTTTATCTAAAGATAAGTTGGTTTATTATTTTGCTTTTTTTGGAGCAATAAACATTGTCATTCTCTTACCTTCTAATTTTGGCATTTGTTCTACTTTACCAAAATCTTCAAGTTCTTGTGCAAGTCGTAACAGTAAAATTTCTCCTTTATCTTTATAAATTATAGAACGACCTTTAAAAAATACAAAGGCTTTCAATTTTGCTCCTTCTTTTAAGAACTTTTCAGCGTGTTTCTTTTTAAATTGATAATCATGATTATCAGTATTAGGCCCAAAACGTATTTCTTTTATGGTTACTTTAGTTGCTTTGGATTTTAAGTTTTTTTCACGTTTTTTTTGTTCGTAAACAAATTTTTTGTAATCCATTGCTTTACATACGGGAGGAGTAGCATTAGGTGAGATTTCAACTAAATCCACTTCGAGCTCTCTGGATATTTCTAAAGCTTTACTTAGAGTATAAACACCAACTTCAACATTTTCGCCAACCAATCTTACTTCTTGAGCGCGAATTTTTTGGTTAATCCTGTGTTTATCTTCTTTTATAATCCTTGCTGGACCTCTGCTTCTTTTTCTACGTATTGCTATGGCTATAATTATTTAATGTTATACAATAAATTCTTTTTTGTTTATGTTGATTTCTTTATTTAACAATAACGAAAATGCTTCAGCAGTCATTGACCCGAGGTCACCTTCACTATGTTTTCTTACGGAAACTGAATTTTCAACTTCTTCTTGATCCCCTAAAATTAACATGTAAGGGATTTTATTCATTTCTGCTTCCCTTATTTTCTTTCCTATTGTTTCACTTCTATTATCTACAAGGGCGCGAATTTCGTTATTTTCCAGCACATTTAAAACTTTTTCAGCGTATTTTTCATATTTTTCACTCAAAGTCAATATGCTAACCTGTTCTGGCATAAGCCACAATGGGAAATTTCCGCCTGTATGTTCTAATAAAATTGCTATGAAACGTTCCATACTTCCAAATGGTGCTCGATGTATCATAACAGGTCTGTGATGTTCATTATCACTTCCTTTATATTCAAGTTCAAATCTTTCAGGAAGATTATAGTCTACTTGGATTGTTCCCAACTGCCAGCTTCTTCCCAAAGCATCTTTAACCATAAAATCTAACTTTGGACCATAAAAAGCAGCTTCTCCTTTTTCTATAACATAATCCAAACCTTTTTCTATGGTAGCATTTAATATTGCTTTCTCAGCCTTATCCCAGTTCTCATTACTACCTATATATTTTTCTGGATTGTCTGGGTCTCTCAACGAAACTTGAGCAGTGAAATTTTCGAAACCTAATGACCCAAAGACATACAAAACTAGGTCGATTACATTTTTAAATTCTTGATCTAGCTGATCAGGCATACAAAAAATATGCGCATCATCTTGAGTAAATCCTCTAACTCTTGTAAGTCCATGCAATTCTCCGCTTTGCTCATAACGATAAACAGTTCCAAATTCAGCAAACCGTTTTGGTAAATCTTTATAAGACCATGGTTTAGAATTGTATATTTCACAGTGATGGGGGCAATTCATAGGTTTTAATAAGAATTCCTCACCCTCATTTGGAGTTTTAATAGGTTGAAAACTGTCTGCTCCGTATTTTTCATAATGACCGGAGGTCATGTAGAGTTCTTTATGACCAATATGCGGAGATACAACCATTTCGTAGCCAGCTTTTATTTGAGCTTTTTTAAGAAAATTCTCAAGTCTTTCCCTTAAAGCAGCACCTTTTGGGAGCCACAAGGGAAGACCCTGTCCTACTTTTTTAGAAAAGGTGAATAACTCTAATTCTTTTCCTAGTTTTCTATGATCTCTTTTTTTTGCTTCCTCTAACAAGGCTAGGTATTCTTTTAACTCTTTTTGTTTTGGGAAACTTACTCCATATATCCGAGTTAGTTGTTTGTTGTTTTCGTCTCCTCTCCAGTAAGCTCCAGCAATACTCATTAATTTAATAGCCTTAACAATTCCAGTGTGCGGTATGTGTCCGCCTCTACACAAATCGGTAAAATTATCATGATCACAAAAAGTAATGGTGCCGTCTTCCAGATTTTCTATCAGTTCTACTTTATATTGATTATCTTGTTTTTTGTAATAATCAAGAGCAGCTATTTTTGAAGATTCACGAACAGAAAACGTATGCTTGCCTCGAGCGATTTCTAACATTTTATTTTCAATAGTTGGTAAATCTTTTTCTGAAATGGTATTATCTCCAAGGTCAATATCATAGTAAAAGCCATTTTCAATAGCGGGTCCAATGGTAAGTTTTATTCCTGGGTACAAGTCTTCCAATGCTTGCGCAAGAATATGAGCTGACGAATGCCAGAACGCTTCCTTTCCCTTTTTGTCTCTCCAGGTATATAGTACAAGTTCACCGTTTTTTGTAATAGGTGTTGAGGTTTCTATTGTTTTCCCATTAAATGACGCAGAAATTACATTTCTTGCAAATCCTTCACTTATACTGATGGCAACTCCCATTGGAGTAGTTTCAGATTCGAATTGCTTTACACTACCGTCAGGTAGAGTGATTGCTATCATAGCTTATAAATTTAATATGCAAAGATAATACGAGTTTAGCTGTTTTACAATAGCATTTTAGTGTATTGTAATAAAAGTTTCAATGAATTTAAAATTAATTTTATTAATAAAAAATCGCGAATGCATATATTAAGGTACTACTTTTTTACAATGTAAGTTTTGGTTTATCAGCACGTTGCAAAGATGTCTAATAAATAAAGGTTGTTTTTTCGTTATTTATGGTAAAAAGAACAAATAAGTTTTTTATATTTGCACCCGCTTTAACCTAGACCAGATGGTCAGAAAAGGGTTAAAAAAGCTCTTAAAAATTTATTTTCAAATTATTTTCAAAAATGGTTGTGGGAATAAAAAACAGTTGTATATTTGCAGCCGCTTAGGTAAAAATAGGCGATAAATAAGAGTAAAATTGGGTTTAAAAATCCAATAAAAAATGTTCATTGAGATATTGAAATTGACAGCGTAGGTAGCTACATTTATGTAGTTATTTATATTGAAAAACTAAACTAAGTAAAATACCTGAGATTTTTTTGAGAACTTGATAGTTGTACTTAAATATTATTTAAGATTATACGATGAAGAGTTTGATCCTGGCTCAGGATGAACGCTAGCGGCAGGCCTAACACATGCAAGTCGAGGGGTAACAGAGAGAAGCTTGCTTTTCTGCTGACGACCGGCGCACGGGTGCGTAACGCGTATACAATCTGCCTTATACAGAGGGATAGCCTTTAGAAATGAAGATTAATACCTTATAGTCTATTTTTATAGCATTATATAAATAGTAAAGCTTCGGTGGTATAAGATGAGTATGCGTCCTATTAGTTAGTTGGTAAGGTAACGGCTTACCAAGACAACGATAGGTAGGGGCCCTGAGAGGGGGATCCCCCACACTGGTACTGAGACACGGACCAGACTCCTACGGGAGGCAGCAGTGAGGAATATTGGACAATGGAGGCAACTCTGATCCAGCCATGCCGCGTGCAGGAAGACGGCCCTATGGGTTGTAAACTGCTTTTATATAGGAAGAAACCTTTTCACGTGTGAGAAGCTGACGGTACTATAAGAATAAGGACCGGCTAACTCCGTGCCAGCAGCCGCGGTAATACGGAGGGTCCGAGCGTTATCCGGAATCATTGGGTTTAAAGGGTCCGTAGGCGGGAATCTAAGTCAGTGGTGAAATCTTGCAGCTCAACTGTAAAATTGCCATTGATACTGGATTTCTTGAATTAGTGTGAAGTGGTTAGAATGTGTAGTGTAGCGGTGAAATGCATAGATATTACACAGAATACCAATTGCGAAGGCAGATCACTAACACTATATTGACGCTGAGGGACGAAAGCGTGGGGAGCGAACAGGATTAGATACCCTGGTAGTCCACGCCGTAAACGATGGATACTAGCTGTTCGATCTTCGGATTGAGTGGCTAAGCGAAAGTGATAAGTATCCCACCTGGGGAGTACGTTCGCAAGAATGAAACTCAAAGGAATTGACGGGGGCCCGCACAAGCGGTGGAGCATGTGGTTTAATTCGATGATACGCGAGGAACCTTACCAGGGCTTAAATGTAGTCTGACAGCTTTAGAGATAGAGTTTTCTTCGGACAGATTACAAGGTGCTGCATGGTTGTCGTCAGCTCGTGCCGTGAGGTGTCAGGTTAAGTCCTATAACGAGCGCAACCCCTGTTGTTAGTTGCCAGCGAGTAATGTCGGGAACTCTAACAAGACTGCCGGTGCAAACCGTGAGGAAGGTGGGGATGACGTCAAATCATCACGGCCCTTACGTCCTGGGCCACACACGTGCTACAATGGCCGGTACAGAGAGCAGCCACTACGCGAGTAGGAGCGAATCTTCAAAACCGGTCTCAGTTCGGATCGGAGTCTGCAACTCGACTCCGTGAAGCTGGAATCGCTAGTAATCGCATATCAGCCATGATGCGGTGAATACGTTCCCGGGCCTTGTACACACCGCCCGTCAAGCCATGGAAGCTGGGGGTACCTGAAGTCGGTGACCGTAAGGAGCTGCCTAGGGTAAAACTGGTAACTAGGGCTAAGTCGTAACAAGGTAGCCGTACCGGAAGGTGCGGCTGGAACACCTCCTTTCTAGAGAATTTGTTACTTAGGTAACAGATAGAAAGTACGATGAGAGAGTAAACTCTTAAAAATCGATTTATTTTGCTTGGTTTAGCTGTCAATTTTAAAAATATATAAGTCTGAAGTATCAGATTGTTTAGAGGATTATTCATTTAAACACTATACTGCATACTGCAGACTGAAAACAAACAGTCTCATAGCTCAGCTGGTTAGAGCGCTACACTGATAATGTAGAGGTCGGCAGTTCGAGTCTGCCTGAGACTACTTTTTTTTTATAGATAATTAATTATTTATAGAGAAACGTTCATAACATATTGAAAGGAAATTCTAGAAGTTAGAGGATTCAACATTCACAATTCTGAATACAAAGATTCTGAATTTCACAAATGGGGGATTAGCTCAGCTGGCTAGAGCGCCTGCCTTGCACGCAGGAGGTCATCGGTTCGACTCCGATATTCTCCACTATCAGCCAAATGGTTGACAACGTTCATTGACATATTGAAAAAAGAAATACGAGAAAAGTAATAATAAATGTTATTAGTTAGCAATAACTAGTAACACATTTTGAATAACTCATTAAAAGAGCAAAAAAGTACAATAAGCAAAGTAAGGGCGTATGGGGAATGCCTAGGCTCTCAGAGACGATGAAGGACGTGATAAGCTGCGATAAGTTGCGGGGAATGGCACATACATTTTGATCCGCAAATTTCCGAATGGGGCAACCCAGCTAGTTGAAGACTAGTTACTCCGCAAGGAGGGTAAACCCGGAGAACTGAAACATCTAAGTACCCGGAGGAAGAGAAAACAATAGTGATTTCGATAGTAGCGGCGAGCGAACTCGAATTAGCCCAAACCAGTGTTGTTACGGCAATACTGGGGTTGTAGGACCACGACATTTGATGCACAATGAATTAGAACCCTTTGGAAAGAGGGGCCATAGACGGTGATAGCCCGGTATAAGTAAAGAGTGTTATTGATAGTGGTATCCTGAGTAGTGCGGGGCACGTGAAACCCTGTATGAATCTGGCGGGACCATCCGCCAAGGCTAAATACTCCTGAGAGACCGATAGTGAACTAGTACCGTGAGGGAAAGGTGAAAAGAACCCTGAATAAGGGAGTGAAATAGATCCTGAAACCATACGCTTACAAGCGGTCGGAGCCATTCGTGGTGACGGCGTGCCTTTTGCATAATGAGCCTACGAGTTACTGTTACTAGCAAGGTTAAATTTTTAAGAAATGGAGCCGTAGCGAAAGCGAGTCTGAATAGGGCGCCATAGTTAGTAGTAGTAGACGCGAAACCGTGTGATCTACCCATGGGCAGGGTGAAGCTTTGTTAACCCAAAGTGGAGGCCCGAACCCGTTGACGTTGAAAAGTCTTGGGATGACCTGTGGGTAGGGGTGAAAGGCCAATCAAACTCGGAAATAGCTCGTACTCCCCGAAATGCATTTAGGTGCAGCGTATACATAGTTTTATAGAGGTAGAGCTACTGATTGGATGCGGGGGCTTCACCGCCTACCAATTCCTGACAAACTCCGAATGCTATAAAATGTTTGTATGCAGTGAGGGCATGGGTGCTAAGGTCCATGTCCGAGAGGGAAAGAACCCAGACCATCAGCTAAGGTCCCAAAATGTATGTTAAGTTGAATAAACGAGGTTGGATTGCCCAGACAGCTAGGATGTTGGCTTGGAAGCAGCCATTCATTTAAAGAGTGCGTAACAGCTCACTAGTCGAGCGATCCGGCATGGATAATAATCGGGCATAAACATACTACCGAAGCTATGGACTAATTTATTAGTGGTAGGGGAGCATTGTAGTGGCGTTGAAGGTGAACTGCGAGGTTTGCTGGAGTAGCTACAAAAGAAAATGTAGGCATAAGTAACGATAATGCGGGCGAGAAACCCGCACACCGAAAGACTAAGGTTTCCTCAGCTATGCTAATCAGCTGAGGGTTAGTCGGGACCTAAGGCGAACCCGAAAGGGGTAGTCGATGGACAACAGGTTAATATTCCTGTACCTGCTCACGTTAAAAGTGACGGAGGCGAATAGTTAGTGCGCACAGACGGAATTGTGCGTTGAAGAGAGTGGTAACACCTCGATAGTACACTAAGGCTACGGCTGCGGTGATAATCTAGCGAATCGACTTCCAAGAAAAGCGAGTGAAGCAGCCCGTACCCTAAACCGACACAGGTAGTTGGGATGAGAATTCTAAGGTGCTCGAGAGATTCATGGCTAAGGAACTAGGCAAAATCGACCCGTAACTTCGGGAGAAGGGTCGCCCATCTTTTAGATGGGCCGCAGTGAAAAGATCCAGGCGACTGTTTATCAAAAACACAGGGCTATGCTAAATCGAAAGATGATGTATATGGCCTGACACCTGCCCGGTGCCGGAAGGTTAAGAGGAGATGTTAGCTTCGGCGAAGCATTGAATTGAAGCCCCGGTAAACGGCGGCCGTAACTATAACGGTCCTAAGGTAGCGAAATTCCTTGTCGGGTAAGTTCCGACCTGCACGAATGGTGCAACGATCTGGATACTGTCTCAGCCATGAGCTCGGTGAAATTGTAGTAACGGTGAAGATGCCGTTTACCCGCTGTGGGACGAAAAGACCCCGTGAACCTTTACTATAGCTTAGTATTGACTTTGGATAAGTAATGTGTAGGATAGGTGGGAGACATCGATCCAGCGTCGCCAGGCGTTGGTGAGTCATTGTTGAAATACCACCCTTTACTTGTCTGAAGCCTAATCCCTAACGGGAGACAGTGCTTGGTGGGTAGTTTGACTGGGGTGGTCGCCTCCAAAAGAGTAACGGAGGCTTCTAAAGGTTCCCTCAATACGGTTGGCAATCGTGTGTAGAGTGCAATGGCATAAGGGAGCTTGACTGAGAGACCTACAAGTCGATCAGGTACGAAAGTAGAGCATAGTGATCCGGTGGTTCCGCATGGAAGGGCCATCGCTCAAAGGATAAAAGGTACTCCGGGGATAACAGGCTGATCTCCCCCAAGAGCTCACATCGACGGGGGGGTTTGGCACCTCGATGTCGGCTCGTCACATCCTGGGGCTGGAGAAGGTCCCAAGGGTTGGGCTGTTCGCCCATTAAAGTGGCACGCGAGCTGGGTTCAGAACGTCGTGAGACAGTTCGGTCTCTATCTACAGTGGGCGTTAGAAATTTGAGTGGATCTGTTCCTAGTACGAGAGGACCGGAATGGACTGACCTCTGGTGTACCAGTTGTTCCGCCAGGAGCATTGCTGGGTAGCTACGTCGGGAAGGGATAAGCGCTGAAAGCATATAAGCGCGAAACCCACCACAAGATGAGATTTCTTTAAAGGGTCGTGGGAGACTACCACGTTGATAGGTCATAGGTGTAAGAGCAGTAATGTTTGTAGCCGAGTGATACTAATAACCCGTATAGCTTATGTACAAATCGTTTCTCCCCATGCAAATGGGGAGGACAACTCTTTTTACAAGCTTATTTAAAAATATTACTATTCTAATAATTCTTTTTTCTTTATGTTAAGATATTTTCCTATCCTAGATAGGGTGACAAAGACAGAACAGTTCTGGAATGTCATAAAACTAAGGTGGTTATAGCGACGGGGCTCACCTCTTACCTTTCCGAACAGAGAAGTTAAGCCCGTTTGCGCCGATGGTACTACTACTGTGGAAGAGTAGGTCGCCGCCTTCTTTAAAACCTTCATCTTTTGATGAAGGTTTTTTTTT
>Ga0233397_1001515_pt1 | contig 10821 bp, 9 predicted proteins | sample 35DmetaG_FD_189957 | JGI IMG/M metagenome (GOLD analysis project Ga0233397, IMG submission 189957) | Seawater microbial communities from Monterey Bay, California, United States - 35D | ecosystem: Environmental > Aquatic > Marine > Coastal | place: USA: California | collected 2016-10-20
CTTAAAGCAAATTTGTATTGATAATAATACAACTTTAATACCTGTTGATAGTGAGCACTCGGCTATTTTTCAATGTTTAAGTGGTGAGAATATTAATTCTGTTGACCGAATAATATTAACAGGTTCTGGTGGGCCATTCTTGAATACTAATCTAAGTGATTTATTGGATGTAACTCCAGAACAAGCAGCAAATCATCCAAATTGGAATATGGGAAAAAGAATATCTATAGATAGTGCATCTATGTTTAATAAAGCAATGGAACTCATTGAAACATATGAATTATTTGATATTTCAGCTGAAAAAATAGAAGTCTTGATTCACCCTGAATCAATCATTCACTCCATGGTCGGCTTTATTGATGGAGCAATCATAGCTCAATTAGGGCCTGCTGATATGGCTGGTGCTATTGGTTTTGCAATTAACTATCCAAATAGAGAAAAATTAGCTATTGAGCGATTAGACTTTGTTAAATTAAAGCGATTGAATTTTATAGAAATAGATCATAACAAATTTCCGGCAATAAATCTTGCAATTGATGCCATTGAGCTTGGTGGTTTAGCGGGGACAGCTTTTAATGCTGCTAAAGAACAATCTCTCGATTTATTTATAGAAGGTAAGATAAAGTTTTTAGATATGTTTAAATTTGTCGAAATTGCACTTATTGAATATAAAAATAATAAAATTGATCATTATTCAAATATTGAACAAGTAATTTGTCAGGATCAGAAAACACGTGATGTTGTTTATAAAGCATTCGAAAGTTTAGAACATGATTGATTTTATCGGATCTATACCAATAATTGGTGGTCCATTGGTTTCTGTTTTGCCATTTTTAATAATTATAACTATTGTAGTATTTGTTCATGAATATGGTCATTACATAATCGGGAGATTGTGTGGTATTCATGCTGAAGTTTTTTCAGTTGGAATGGGTCCCAAAATTTATTCATGGCAAGATAAACATGGTACTGTATGGCAAATAGCAGCAATACCTCTTGGTGGATATGTTAAGTTTTTGGGTGATGCAAATATATCGAGTATTGCGTCTAACATGTCTCATGAAAAAAATACATTTAACAATGCTAGTCTAAAATCAAAGGCCTTGACTGTTTTGGCAGGCCCCGTGGCAAATTTTTTATTATCTTTCTTTATTTTTACTTCATTATTTTTGTGGCATGGGAAGCCCTCAAATGAACCAATTATAGGAAATATTCATTCAGCATTTAGTAATGGCTATGATATTAAAAAAGATGATATTATTATCTCGATTAATGGTAGAAAAATATCAAATTTTTCAGACATTTATTCATTTATGTCCCAAGATACCAGCGAACAGTTTGCAAAATATGTGCTAGAGCGCAAGGGTAAACAAATAAATTCAATTGGACCTTTTCCATCTGTTGCAATTGTTGGCTCAGTTATGCCGGTATCACCAGCGAGTAGTGCAGGTTTAAAGTCTGGAGATTTAATTACTAGCTTTAATAATGTTTCAATTACTTCATTTAAACAATTGCAGAAATTAATTATTGCTTCGAAATCCAAAAAGCAAAATATAAATGTTTTAAGGGGTGGAGAAATAATAAGCTTATCCATTACACCTATGCTTAGAGAATTTCAAAATGCAAACGGGGATTTAGAACAAAAGGTATCTATTGGTGTATCATCATCTCTGGCAATATCACCATCTATTGAGGCTGTACCGCTTTTTGAAGCACTTAAAATCGGCATACAAAAAACATATTTGGTTATAATTCAATCTATAAAGCAAATATCAAAAATTATTTCTGGAGAAGTAGGTTTTGAAAACCTTCAAGGCCCAGTAGGTATTGCACATGTTTCAAGTGATATTGCTAAATCTGATATTTCATATTTTATACCACTTATTGCAATAATTTCTACTTCTATTGGATTTTTAAATCTTTTACCTATTCCTATTTTGGACGGAGGGCATCTGATGATGTTTGCTTACGAAGGTATCACGAAAAGAAAACCTAACCCTAAGTACCTTAATTATACAGCCATACTTGCAATTTCATTATTAATAACTTTAATGTTTTTTGTTTCAGTTAATGATATTTCACGTGTATTATTATTTTGGAATTAAAAAAATATGTATATGTTTTAAAAATAATCGTTCTTTATATTTTAACGTATATAATTTAAAATAAAATAAATTTTGTAGGATTCGAGCAATGGCTGTGTTTTTTAGATTACGAAGAAATAATATTTTTCAAAATTTAAATGTTATTTTATTTATTGTTATCTTATTATTATCATTTTCAATCTTGCCAAATAAAGCACATACTCAAGAAACTTTAGTATCTTCAATAAATGTAGATGGAAATAAAAGAATTTCTTCAGATACAATTTTAAGTCTTTCCAAGGTTCAGGTTGGAAGTGCATATAGCCCAACTCAATTGAACTCTGCTTTGCAAAGCATAAAAAAATCGTCATATTTTAAGACTGTTGATATCTCAATAGTTAATAATATTTTGAATATAAATGTTATTGAAAATCCAACCATAAATTCAATCAGTTTTGAAGGAAATAAGACATTAAGTGATATTAATTTAAATGAATTAATCACGTCAAAACAAAGACAAACTCTTTTAATTTCACAAGTAGAAAAAGATACTGACAAGATTGCTACTGCATATGCTGATACTGGACGTATATCTGCAATTGTTACACCAAAAGTGATTGAGTTATCGGATAATCGCGTAGATTTAGTTTTTGAGATTACTGAAGGTCGAATAACTGAAGTGGAAAAAATTACTTTTACTGGAAACCGGGTTTTTTCTGATTTGAGATTAAAAGGTGTTATAGCTACAAAACAAGCAGGAATATTCAGACGTTTTATCAAATCTGACACTTTTGTAAAAGATAAACTGGATTACGATATTGATCTTTTAAGGAATTTTTATATCAATAAAGGTTTTATAGATTTTGAAGTTCAATCATCCGTTGAGTTAACAAGAGAAAAAGATGCATTTTTAATTAATTATAATATTAAAGAAGGTCAAAAATACAATTTTAGTGAAATTAAATTTGATACATCTGAATTAAATATTGATGAAAAATCTTTTGTTAAAATAAATAGAATAAAAAATGGAAGTAAATATGACAGAAGACGCGTTACTAAACTTATTGACGAAATCGATATTTATTTAGCAAAAAATGGCTTTAGCTTTTTTGAGCCTGTTCCTGTAGTTTCCCGTAATGATGAAAATTTAACAATGGATGTTGAAATTCAGATAAATGAAACACGAAAAGTTTTTGTCGAAAGAATTGAAGTTGAGGGTAATTCCACAACTTTGGACGAAGTAATAAGATTGCAATTTGATTTTGTTGAAGGAGATCCTTTTAATCGCAGAAAAGTACTTGAAGCAGTTGATAAAATCCGCGGGCTTGGTTTTTTTAGTAATGTTGAAACAAGTACACGAAATGGTTCAGCACCAGAAAAAATAATAATAGAAGTTAAACTCACTGAAAAACCTACAGGTAGTCTTGGTATTGGTGCTGGGTATAATTCATCTGATGGAACGGTAGCTACATTTAATGTAAACGAAAGAAATTTTCTTGGTAAAGGCCAAACAGTCAAATTAGATTTATCAACAAGTAAAATTGAAAAACAAACGGAACTTGCCTTCGAAGACCCTTCGTTCTTAGGAAGAAACCTTATTGCTGGCATTAGTTTTGGCCAATCATCAACAACACCAAGTTCAGTTCCCTTAAGTACAGATAAATTGTACTTTGAACCTAAGATAGGTTTTCCTTTAAGTAGGGATTCTAAATTAACTATAGAATATAGTTTTGACCAAGAAGATGTTAAATTAACCAAGGCTTCAAATCTTGTATCTCCTTTAATAAGAGGTGATGTAGGCAAAAAAAATAAAAGTGCACTTATTTTTATGTATAGTCTCGATAAAACAAATTCAGTTGTAACCCCAACGGCAGGTTATGATTTTAGGATTATACAGGAATTAAATGGTCTGGGTGGGGATATTTCCTTTTCGAAAACTGACTTAAATTTTAGAACATATAGAACAATACTTCGCGATGATATAATTTTATCCTCTAATTTATCTTCAGGTGTCATTGTTGGATCAGATGCTAGCTTGATGAATAGGTTTACTCTTGGCGGTGATCGTTTAAAAGGTTTTAGAAATCAAGGTATAGGCCCATATGATAGTACATACGATACTCATCTTGGCGGAAAAATGTATACATCCCTTAGTTTAGAGGCTTCATTTCCAATTGGTATTCCAGAAGAATATGGAATTTATGGTGGGGTATTTTTAGATACAGGTTCTTTATGGGGACTCGATAATACTGACTCAGGGAGAATAGATGATAGCTCAGAAATAAGATCTGCTTTAGGTTTTTCTATATTCTGGGAATCTGCTATTGGTCCATTACGGTTTAACTGGTCTAGCCCTATTAAAAAAGAAACAAATGATGTAACAGAAAACTTTAGGTTCACTATTGATACTAGGTTTTAATTATGCATCTAAAAATATTTAAATATGTTTTTATAAATGTGTTATTAATTTGTTTTACTAACATAAGTTATGCGCAAACTTATCCTGTATATAAGAATTCTTCAGCAATAGCTGTTTTGGACCAAGATGCATTATTTTCTGAAAGTGAATGGGGTAAGAAGATATTAAAAAATGTTGAAAAAAAAGTTTCAAAATTATCTGATGAGAATAGATCTATAGAAACAGCGTTAGAGTTAGAGGAGTCCAAACTTACTAAAGTTCGAAAAACAATTTCAAAAATTGAATTTGATGTACTAGCAATCAAATTTGATGAAAAAGTAAAAAAAATTAGATTAGAACAAGCAGATAAACAACGCAAAATTAATATTTTTTTAAATGAAAACAGAAAATTATTTTTTGAAAAAGTAACACCCATATTACTAGATTATATTAATGAATTAGGTATTGAAGTGCTTTTAAATAAGGATACGGTTGCATTGGCAAGCCTTGGAAGTGACATAACAATATCAGCAATAAATAAAATAAACGAACAATTAAAAAATTAGTATAAAACTAATTATAAGGATTATAAGATGTCAAATATTGATCCAGAATATCAAAGTGCAGATATTCAAGATATAAAACGAATGATACCTCACAGATATCCGTTTTTATTAATAGATGCTGTTAAAGAAATAAAATTAAATGAAAGTGCTATAGGAATAAAAAACGTAACTTTCAATGAACCACATTTTCAAGGACATTTCCCTGAAAGACCTGTAATGCCTGGCGTTACAATCGTTGAGGCTATGGCTCAGACTGCTGCTGTGCTTGTCGTTAAAACATTAAATATGATTGATAATAATATGCTAGTGTATTTTTTGACAATTGATAAATGTAAATTTCGACATGTAGTATCTCCCCCTGATCAATTAGAATTACATGTAAAAGTTTTAAGAGGTCGTGGAAAGTTGTGGAAATTTTATGGTGAGGGTAAAGTTGGAGATCTTGTTGTTGCTGAGGCAGAATTTACTGCAATGATGGTTCCACCAGAAGAGGCATAATAGAATGTCTATTGATAAAAGTGCAGTTGTTCATCCAAGTAGTGTAATAGATAGTGGAGCTATAATTGGTGCTAATGTTACCATTGGACCATTCTGTCATATAGGCTCAGAAGTTACTTTAAATGATGATGTAGAGTTGAAATCACACGTTGTGGTGTCTGGATGGACGACTATTGGAGAGAAAACAACTATATTTCCATTTGCTTCTATTGGTCATATTCCTCAGGATTTAAAATTTTCCGGTGAGCGGACAAAATTAGAGATTGGTAAAAGAAATAGAATCCGAGAACATGTTACTATGAATCCAGGGACTGATGGTGGGGGTGGATTAACAAAAATTGGTGATGATGGACTATTTATGATGGGGGTCCATATTGGACATGACTGTATTGTAGGTAATAATGTCATTATGGCTAATAATGCGTCATTAGGTGGCCATTGTATTATTGAAAATAACGTTGTCATTGGAGCTTTAGCGGGTGTTCACCAATTCTGTAGGGTAGGGCGTGGTGCAATGATCGGTGGCTTGTCTGCGGTAGTTGCTGATGTAATACCAATGGGAATGGTTATTGGTGAAAGAGCAAATCTTGATGGATTAAACCTTATTGGGCTGAAAAGGGCAGGTGTTGATAAAAATCACATAAATGGATTAAGAGCAGCATTTAAACTTATTTTTCAGAGTGAAAGTACTGTTAAGGATGCTATTAAGCCAACGCTTGATCTGTATAAAGGGAACCCATTAGTTGAAGAAATGATTTCTTTTATCACTTCAGAAACTTCAAGATCCCTGACAATTTCCTCAAAGGATTAGTCAATGCAAACAACATGTTTAGCAATTGTTGCAGGTTCAGGTGATTTACCTATGAAAATTGTTGAATATTGTAAAAAACATCATTTAGATTTTCGAATAATACATTTTGAGGGAGTGGAATTGAATTGGTTGGATGATTTGCCGGTATTAACTGCAAAATACGAAAAACCTAATTCTCTATTTGCATCTTTAAAGGAAATGGGCTGCAATCAGGTAGTATTTGCTGGAGCTATGAAGCGGCCAAAATTAAATCCATTAAAGTTTGATGCAAAGTTTTTAAAGATTGCATCAAAACTTTTACCTGCTTTAAAAAGTGGTGATGACACAACATTGAAAATTATAGCCAAAATTTTTGAAAAAGAGGGATTAGAAATATTGTCAGCTAATCAAATTTTAAAAAATTTATTTGTTCCAGAGGGCAATTTAACCAATCTAAAGCCATCAAATAATGACTTAAGTGATATAATGCGTGGTTTTGATATCTTAAATTGCATTTCAAAGATTGATATTGGGCAAGCCTGTATTGTTGGCCAGGGTTTATGTTTAGGTATAGAAACCATTCAAGGTTCAGATGAACTAATTAAATTTGCTAGCACAAATAAACATAAATACCTTTATGATGAAAATGGTGGAAAAGGTGTATTCATCAAATCGCCAAAAATAAACCAAGATACTCGAATTGATGTTCCCTCAATAGGTGTAGAAACAATTAAAACTATAGCTGATGCAGGTTTTTCTGGCCTTGCAATAAAAGCAGATAGCGTTCAGATGATTGATAAAGATGATTGTATTGATTTAGCAAATCATCTTGGAGTGTTTATTTCATCCGTTTCGACAAATATTAAAAATGAATAATTTAAAGTGTTTTATGATTGCTGGAGAATTATCTGGTGATAAGCTTGGGGCTTCTTTAATTGAAGGATTAAAGTATGAAACAGATCAGAAAATCATATTTTCTGGAATTGGTGGTCCGCTTATGGAGGCTGCAGGACTTAAAAGTTTATTTAACATGTCGGATCTATCGTTAATGGGATTGGCCGAAATTATACCCAAAATACCAATGTTGTTGTCCCGAATAAATACGACAGCAAATTCTATAATAAATCAACGCCCTGATGTATTAATTACTATTGATAGCCCTGATTTTTGTATGCGAGTGGCAAAGAAGGTCCGTAAGGCTCATCCAAAAATAAAAATTATACATTACGTTGCACCATCAGTCTGGGCTTGGCGACCTGAAAGAGCTGCCAAAATGTCAAAATATGTTGACCATGTTTTAGCTTTGTTGCCCTTTGAACCGCCGTATATGGAAGCTGAAGGTATGACGAGTGACTTTGTAGGACATCCTGTAGTTTTTAGCCCTAATGTGACTGTAGAGGCTCAAAAAAAATTCAAGAAACAACATAATTTACATGATGGACCAATAATAACAATTTTACCTGGCTCTAGAATAAGTGAAATAAATAGAATGTGTCCAATTTTTGATAAGGTTACTAGTAATATTCAAAAATTGTACCCTAATGTACAATTTGTTTTGCCTGTTGCCTTAACAGTGGAAGAAGATGTTTTAAGAGCTGTAAATTCTTGGAATATAAAGCCATTATTGCTTTTAAACAGTGGTAAAGACTCGAAACAAATAGAATATGATAAATTTATAACTTACTCTATTAGTTCGGCAGCATTGGCGACATCAGGAACTGTTGCATTAGAGTTGGCTGCAAAAAAATGTCCAATGGTTATTGCTTACAAAGCAAATTGGCTTACTACTAAAATGGTTAAGCGTTTAGCGAAAATAGATACAGCTAATTTGATAAATATTATTACAAACACAAAAGTAATACCTGAACATTTGTTTGAAAATTGTACAGTTGAAAAAATAACAAATAGCCTTAACTCATTATTAAATAGTGATAATAATCAAATTTCGGCAATGTCAGAAACGATGAATAAACTAGGTATAAATCAAGAAGATAATCACTTATTAGCTGCAAAATCAGTATTAAAGATACTAAAATAGTTATATGATTTTACGTATTTTTATTAAATAGTGACGTGATTAAACTGTTCTAAATATTCAAACATTATTAGAAATTTATAGATGAACTAGGAAATTGGTATGGTTTTTAAAGGAAATCTCAGTATAGACCCACGTGGTATGATATTTGAGTCATATAGAATTGATGGAATAACTATTGAAGAATGCCGAATGATATTTTTAGATTGGGCACTTGAAGGTTCCAAAACTGATTTAACAGAAGATATCAATATTTTATTAGAGGAATACCAGGAAAAGTTTAGCAACCATCCAATGACCAGTGTACTTCGTTCAGGATTATTAAAATCTAAAAAAACTGGCAGACGTGGCGGTAGATCTGCAAGAAAATCAGTCACTTAATATGCTAAGCTAATGCATGCAAGATCCGTACCCAAGATCTTATACCTTTGTGAAAACTTCGTATATCGTACTTTTCGTTTGGTGAATGTATTGAATCATCATCTTGAGCAAATCCAATAAGCATTGTTTCTAAACCTATTATTTTCTGAAAATGCCCGGCAATTGGAATTGAGCCACCGCAACCCACGTATACACCAGAGTTTTCCCACTCTGAAGACAAAGCATTTCTAGCAATTTCAAATGATGGGTTATCAATTGCCATGTTTGATGCCATGGAAGAGCCATGTAATTTATATTCCAATGTACAATCTTCTGGCAAATACTTCTCAAGATGTCTATTAAATGCTGATTGAATTTTATCGGGGTTTTGTTTTCCAACTAATCTAAAGCTTACTTTTGCATGAGCTTCGCTTGGTAATACTGTTTTGAAACCTTCTCCTGTGTAACCTCCCCAAATACCGTTTATTTCAGCTGTTGGTCGAGACCATATCTGTTCTAAAACTGATCTGCCTTTTTCGCCAGCTGGAATTTTCAAACCTACTTCTGATAAGAACGAATTTTCATCAAAAGATAAATTATCCCATTGTTGCATAATTTTTTCAGGTATTTCTTCAACACCTTCATAAAACCCTTCAAGTGTTACACGACCATTATCGTCATGCATTGCTCCTAGAGCCTTTGTAAGAACTCTTATTGGGTTTATAGATGGACCTCCATACATTCCAGAATGTAAATCTTTGGTTGGGCCTTTTATCGTGATTTCTTGGCTTACCATTCCTCGAAGCATTGTAACAATGGATGGTGTGTTTTTTTCAACCATTCCTGTATCACAAATTAACGCAATATCAGCTTTAAGTTCATCTATGTGGTCGTTCAAATATGGAACCAATGAGGGTGATCCGCTTTCTTCTTCGCCTTCAAAAAAAACAGAAATTCTATTAGGTAATTCACCTGTAACTTCTTTGTATGCCCTACATGCTTCAATAAATGTCATTAATTGACCTTTATCATCAGATGCTCCACGACCTCGAATTACTGGACCTTTTTTAGTTTCCTCCAACTTAGGTTTAAATGGATGATTATTCCATAATTCAATTGGATCAATGGGTTGTACATCATAGTGACCGTAAAATAATGTATGAGTACCTCCTTTGCCACCAGTTGCCATAACCATAGGGTGTCCCGGAGTTTCCCTAATCTCTGCATTAAATCCAATAGATATTAAATCATCTACAAGCCATTCAGCTGCGGCAACACATTCATCTGAATATTGTGGATCTGTTGAAATGCTTTCAATACGCATTAAATCCATTAAGCGAGCTATTGAATTTTCAAGATCTCCATCAACATGGTCTAAAATTGCATCTAATGACATTATCCAACTCCATTTTTTACTCTTTTGATCACTTTTATTATTATGAGCAAGATTAAAGTAATATTTTATGATTTAAATTTTTCATAACTGATTTAAATAAAACACTAAAAGAGTTCCAAAAAAAACCATAGGTAAATATTTACTATGTTTCTTTCGACGTACCAAATCAGTTTTAATAGTTTATGTCAGAAAATTTTTTTCTTCATATTTAGTTCTACTAAGTACTGCCATAAAAAATCTTAATAAATCGTTATTTATCTGTGATCCATCCGCCGCCAAATATTCTGGTACTATCATTATCATAAAATACACATGCTTGTCCTGGAGCTATGCCTTCTTCTGCCATTATTAACTCTACGGATGCAGTTGTTTCAGATATTGGCCTAATAATTGCTTCTTTTGGTGATCGAGTAGATCTTACACGAACTGACAGTGAACGCTCTTTCGAGTCTAGAAAATTGTCTTCACCAAGCCAATTGATTTCTTTAATTAAAATTGTTCTGGTCGCAAGAGATTCTTTTGGTCCAACAATAACTTGCCTATTATCTGCATCAAGTTTGATTACATATAATGGATCTCCACCCCCAATACCAAGTCCTCGGCGTTGACCAACAGTATAGTTTATAATTCCTTTATGTTCTCCCAATACTTCTCCGCTTTGATTAATTATTTGACCTGGGTTTGCTGCTTCAGG
>Ga0233397_1001531_pt1 | contig 10765 bp, 10 predicted proteins | sample 35DmetaG_FD_189957 | JGI IMG/M metagenome (GOLD analysis project Ga0233397, IMG submission 189957) | Seawater microbial communities from Monterey Bay, California, United States - 35D | ecosystem: Environmental > Aquatic > Marine > Coastal | place: USA: California | collected 2016-10-20
AGTGCGTATATTAGAAAATGATTTTGGTGTTGCACCAGCAAGAATGACAGCAGCAGGGCGTAGTTTCTACATCCCAATCGCGGATAATGATACTGCAGCAAATCGTGCTAAAAACAGAAGAACTCGTATCGTTGTTCTTCCAAAATTAGATCAGTTTTATGACCTAATAGAAAAAGGAATGCAAGCTGCAAACTAAGCTAAACCCTAAAATAGATATAAGGGCTGCTAAATGCAGCCCTTTTTATTTATACAATGATTAATCCTCTAAACAAAAGTGAAAATTTCTTTGCAATGATGTATTTTTGCAGTCTATGGGTATAAAAGAAAACCTGAACAAACTACGTTCCAATATTTCTCCCGACATTACTTTGGTAGCGGTTTCTAAAACCAAACCTGTAAATGATCTGTTGGATGCTTATCATGCTGGACAACGAGATTTTGGTGAAAATAAAATCCAAGAAATGGCGTCTAAATGGGAGCAACTGCCCAAAGACATCCATTGGCATATGATCGGACATGTTCAAACCAACAAGGTTAAATACATGGCCCCTTTTGTTCATACCATTCATGCTATAGATAGCCTAAAATTATTGAAGGAAATACAAAAACAGGCACACAAAAATGACCGAGTCATAGAATGTTTGATTCAAATTCGTATCGCCGAGGAAGAAACTAAATTTGGGCTCCCCGAATCTGAATTAGATGAGCTTTTGGAAGTCGCCAAGAATTTCTCTAACGTAAACATTAAAGGCCTAATGGGAATGGCAACCTTCACAACAAACAATGATCAAATCCGAAATGAATTTAAGCAACTTGCCGGATGTTTTAAAAGACATTCAGATTTTGAAACCTTATCTATGGGGATGAGTGGGGACTTCCCTATCGCTATAGAAGAAGGCGCTACTATGATACGTGTAGGAAGTAAAATTTTTGGAGAACGCAATTATTGAGCATGTACGCTATTCTTGACATTGAAACCACAGGAGGGAATTACGATGAAGAAGGAATCACAGAGATTGCTATTTTTCGTTATGACGGAGATAAGGTTACCGATCAATTTAGCAGCTTAATCAATCCTCAGAGAGCGATTCAACCCTTTGTAGTTAAACTCACCGGAATCAATAAAAAAATGCTTCAAAATGCACCAAAGTTTTTTGAAGTAGCAAAACGCATTGTAGAAATCACCGAAAACTGTGTACTTGTTGCACATAACGCTGCTTTTGACTACCGCATTTTACAAACAGAATTTAGAAGATTGGGCTTTCCTTTTAAACGAAAAACACTGTGTACTGTAAATCTATCACAAGCTTTACTTCCTGAGCAACCTTCCTTTAATTTGGGAAAATTAATTCGAAATTTAGGCATCCCCTTCGCAGACCAACACCGTGCCCACGGAGATGCAAAAGTAACGCTAAAACTTTTTGAACTTCTCATAGAAAAGGATGCTCAAAAACAAATTTTAAAGGAACACATCCTGTCCCTAAATCCGAATAAAGCTCCAACAAAATATTTAACTATTATCGACAAGCTCCCATCTGAAATGGGAGTTTATTACATACATAATGCAAAAAACGAAATCATCTATATTGGAAAGAGTAACAATATTAAAAAAAGAGTTTTAAGTCATTTAACGGGGGTTCAGAAAAAAGCCCTTGCTATTCAAAAAGATGTTAATCACGTTACATACGCTTTAACTGGTGGGGAATTGGTAACCCTTTTAAAAGAACAAAATGAAATAAAAGTCAATACCCCAGTTTTTAATAGGGCCATGAAATTCCGTTTATTTCCAATGGGTATTAGAATAGATTTAAGCCAAACGTATCACAAGCTAATAGTAGAACAAATACAATCAGAGCATACCTACCTAAATGTATATAAAAATAAAAAGGCTGCCAAAGCTGCCCTTTTCCGTTGGAAGGATAAATTTGGTGTCTGTATGCAAAAAACGAGTATGATGCATACTGAAAAAGCTTGTTTTAATTACGATTTAAAAAAATGCAACGGCGCCTGTAAAGGAGAAGAATCTCCAATTATTTACAATCAAAAAATTCAAAATTTAATCAACTCCTTTTCTTATCCCTACTCAAATTTTTTATTAATCGAAAAAGGGAGAAAGAATGGGGAATCAGCATTTGTCTATATTGAAGATTCTGTATTTCAAGGTTATGGCTATTTTGAGCTAAACCATCAAATTAAAAATCAAAAGCAGATTTTATCCCGATTAGTCTCTATCAAAGATAATCCTGATACGCAAAAGTTAATTCACAGCTTTCTTTCACGTAATAAATACATTAAGTTAATACCTTTGCAAAAAGAAATTGAAAAGAACCTAAATCACAAATCATCCAATTTTTGAAGTTTATAAAATGAAAAAGTGGCAGCATCGTTTACACAGCATCATTTATGAGGCAGACACTAGGGAAGGGAAGCTCTTTGATGTGTTTCTTCTCATAACTATCTTGCTAAGTGTCATATTTGTAGCCCTTGAGAGTGTCACTTCCATAGATGCTCAGTATCACGATTTCCTATTTACAGCAGAATGGATTGTTACCATACTTTTTACAATAGAATATGTCTTGAGAATCATTTGTGTTCAACGTCCCTGGAGTTATATTTTTAGTTTCTATGGAGTGATTGATTTAATCTCTACTTTGCCCATGTATCTAACCCTGCTCTTTATTGGCACCCAAAGTCTTGTCGCTTTAAAAGCCCTTCGGCTACTTCGTGTATTTCGAATTTTAAAACTTACCCCATACATAGGAGAATCAAATACCTTGTTAATGGCACTTCGTTCCAGTCGCACTAAAATCGCAGTATTTATTTTTGGAGTGCTTGTCTTGTGTATTATCTTCGGTACCCTTATGTATTTAATAGAAACAAAAGAAAGTGGTTTCACAAGTATCCCAAGAAGCATCTACTGGTGTATTGTTACCTTAACCACGGTAGGCTATGGAGATATTGCTCCACAAAGTCCATTAGGACAATTTCTTGCCTCATTGATTATGATACTAGGATACGGCATCATTGCTGTTCCAACAGGAATCGTTACAGCAGAAATGTCAAAAAAATCAAAAGTAGATACCAATACTCAAGCATGCCCTTTCTGCATGACCAGTCAACATAAAGAAAATTCAATTTATTGCCACCAATGTGGAAAACCCTTAAACGATGTCAACTAAAACACTCATTTACATTGCCGGATCTACAGGTGTAGGAAAAACTAAACTCAGTATTAGCTTAGCAAAAGCTTTGGATACTGAAATCATTTCCTGCGATTCGCGTCAATTTTACAAAGAAATGCAACTAGGAACTGCTGTTCCTGCCCATGAAGAACTTTCAGAAGTCCCGCATCATTTTATTCAGCACAAATCTATTGAAGATCTTTATACTGTAGGAGATTTTGAAAAGGATGCATTAAAAAAGATTGACTCACTATTTAAAACCAAGGAGTCGCTTATTATGGTAGGAGGCTCTGGAATGTATGCCGATGCGGTAATGTTCGGAATGGATGAATTTCCTGAAGTTCCTATTGAAATTCGAAATCAAATCAACGTCTTTTACCAAACCCACGGACTAAAAGCCTTACAACAATTACTCCTGGAAAAGGATCCAAAATACTACAGTCAAGTAGACACAAACAATCCAATTCGTTTATTACGAGCCCTAGAGGTGAGTATCGCCTCTGACCAACCCTACTCCTCTTTTTTAGGGAAACCTAGAAAAGAACGCAATTTTGTTTCTAAAATGCTGGTGCTTCATTGCCCAAGATCCGTACTATATGAAAAAATTAATGCACGAGTAGATCAAATGATCGCAGACGGGCTAGAAAAGGAAGCTAAGAATCTTTACCCATTTCGAGAACTATCTCCTTTAAAAACAGTGGGGTATAAAGAATTCTTTCCTTATTTCGATGGAAACAGAACACTTGAAGAAGCTATCTCCGAGATTAAGAAAAATAGCCGTCACTACGCTAAAAGACAAATTACTTGGTTCAAAAAATATGACAACGCATTCAGCTTCCCTGCAAATACCCCAGTAGAAGAAGTTTATGATCTTTTAACAGAAGAATAATGCTCATTTTTTTAATTTAGTTTTCAACCAAAAATCGCCTACAATGTTTCGCCTAAAATATGTTCTTTTACACTTAATATTTTAAAGGAAATCAATTATGATTTGTACTAAAGCGCATTAAATAGCTTTCAACATTGGTTTGGATTCGACTAGCAGTATTTTCAAGTGAAGCTCTAACAAAATTTTCTCCAGTTATGTTTTCAAATAGTTCTATATAGCGTTCTGAAATAGAATTGATTCGATCATTATCCATTTCAGGAAGGGTCTGCCCTTCTAGGCCTTGGAATCCATTGCTAATAAGCCATTGACGAACAAACTCTTTTGAAAGTTGTTTTTGAGCTAATCCTTGATCTTGGCGTTCTTGATAACCCTCCTCGTAAAAATAACGAGAGGAATCAGGGGTGTGAATTTCATCAATTAGCACAATTTCTCCTTCCCCCGTTTTTCCAAATTCGTATTTGGTATCCACCAATATCAGGCCTTGTTTTTTAGCAATAGCCGTTCCACGTTCAAAAAGCTTGTAGGTGTACCGTTCTAAAACTTCATAATCCTCTTTACTTACAATCCCTTGAGCGATGATTTCTTCTCTAGAAACATCTTCATCATGCCCTTCTTCCGCTTTAGTTGCAGGGGTTATTATAGGTTGATCAAATTGATCGTTCTCTTTCATCCCTTCAGGAAGAGGAATACCGCACAAGCTTCGCAATCCACTATTATAGGTCCTAGCAGCATGACCCGTTAAATAGCCTCGGATTACCATCTCTACTTTAAAGGGTTCACAAGCTTTGCCTATTGAAACATTAGGATCCGGGCTTGCCATCAACCAGTTAGGAGCTATATCTGCCGTTGCTTCTAGCATTTGGGCTGCTATTTGATTTAGTATCTGCCCTTTGTAAGGGATGCCTTTAGGCAATACGACATCAAAGGCGGATAATCGATCGGTCGCTACCATAATAAGTAAATCGTTTTCTAAACGGTAAACTTCCCTCACTTTGCCTGTGTATTTTGATTGCATTCCCTCCAACTTTAAGTTGGTGTGCATAAGAGTCTTTGTCATAATTAATTGTCGTGTTCTATGGTTTTATAGGCATTGATAACTTTTTTGACTAGAGGATGTCTAATGACGTCCTTATCGTCTAAATAGATGATCCCAATGCCTTCGGAATTTTTTAATATCAGTAAGGCTTCCTTAAGTCCTGAAATCATTCTTCTGGGTAAGTCAATTTGCCCTGGATCTCCAGTAATCATGAACTTTGCGTTTTTACCCATGCGGGTTAGAAACATTTTCATTTGAGAATGAGTAGAATTTTGAGCTTCATCCAAAATCACAAAAGCATTGTCCAAGGTTCTTCCACGCATAAATGCTAAGGGAGCAATTTGAATGATTCCTTTTTCAATATGGCTTTGTAAAGTTTCATTAGGTATCATGTCCCTTAGCGCATCGTAGAGGGGTTGCATATAGGGATCTAATTTTTCGTTGAGATCCCCGGGGAGAAAACCTAAATTTTCGCCCGCTTCGACAGCAGGTCGCGTCAAAATGATACGCCTAACTTTTTTCTCCTTTAAAGCCTTAACAGCTAGTGCAACCCCCGTGTAGGTTTTTCCCGTTCCAGCTGGGCCTATGGCAAAAACCATATCATTTTCATGCATGGTTTCTACCAGTCGTTTCTGATTAAAAGTCTTAGCTTTAATGATCCTCCCTCCTACACCGTGTAAAATCATCACTTCCGTACCTCCTGTAAGAGCTTCCTTATCTTGCTCTCCAGCCATTAAGATTCGCTCTATGATTTCATCGTTTAAGATGTTGTATTTCCCAAAATGAGCAATAAGCATGTCGGTTCGCTTAGAAAACTCCTCAAGGATAATATCTTCGCCGTAGGCTTTTAGTGTATTCCCTCGTGCTACAATTTTAATTTTTGGAAAGTAAGTACGTAGCTTTGCAATATTTGCGTTTTGATCTCCAAAAAATTCTTGAGGATTTACCTCAGACAAATCAATTTTTATTTCATTCAAAGGCTACAAGTTTAAAATGGTTTATTTTTGTAAATAGGCTTGCTTGATGCATATAAAAATAGATAATTTTAACTTAAATAATTATATAAAATAGACTTTATGGCCATCGTAACTTTAACGACAGATTTTGGACATAAAGATTATTCTGTATCGGTAATAAAAGCTGCCTTATACAATCAAATTCCTGAGGTTACCGTCATTGATATTTCTCATGAAATCAGTCCTTACAATGCATCGGAAACAGCTTATATTTTAAAAAACGCTTTTAGGGCCTTCCCTGCGGGAAGTATTCATATTATTGGGGTTGAATCTGAATGGACACCCGAAAACAAACACCTTGCAATGGAGTTTGAAGGACATTATTTTATAGGGGCCGACAATGGTATTTTTTCGATGATTAAAGAAGATCTAAAAGCCGAGAAAATTGTAGAGATTACGATTCACAAAACCGTATTGAGTTCCTTTCCCGTTTTAGATGTTTTTATCCAAGTTGCCGCGCATCTTGCTCGAAAAGGTGCTTTGGAGGTCATCGGTAAAACAATTGCTGAAATTAAAGAACTTACCAATATCAATCCTGTCATCAATCCCGAAGGAAATCAAATTTTAGGAAGTGTTATTTATATTGACAATTACGGAAATCTAGTCACTAACATCAAAAAAACACTTTTTAACGAAATTGGAAAATCTAGAAGTTTTACCATCTTTGCTCGAACAGTAAAATTTAAAACAATTTATCAAGGCTATAGTGAAGCAATAGATTTTGGCTTACCCAAAACAAAACGAGAGGAAGATGGCAAAAAATTAGCCCTTTTTAATTCTGCTGGTCATTTAGAGTTAGCCGTTTACAAAAGTAATCCGCTAACAGTAGGAGGAGCAGGCTCCCTTTTTGGCTTAAATTATCGAGATCCTGTAAGAGTACAATTTGATTAGCTATGTGGAGTATCGCAAAAAGAGAATTACGTTTTTACTTTAGTCACCTCACAGGATATTTGGTCTTGGGGAGTTACTTAATTATCAACGCACTTTTATTATGGTTTTTTGATACCCCCTATCAGTTGCTAAACGCGGGCTTTGGAGACTTTAGTCCCTTTTTTGAAATCAACCCCTGGCTGCTCTTATTTTTGATTCCCGCCCTTAGTATGCGAAGTTTTTCTGAGGAACGTGCTACAGGTACCTTAGAACTTTTACTAACCAAACCCTTAAGACCCATTGAAATATTTGGGGGAAAATTTATTGGAGTTGCTTTAATCTTGGCAATTGCTTTATTACCAACACTATTGAATCTCATTGCTATTGAAGCCCTTTTAGAACCTCAATCACAACTGGATTGGGGGAGTTTATTTGCCTCCTATCTTGCGTTAAGTCTAATCGGTTTGATTTTCTTGGCTATGAGTTTATGCAGCTCACTCTTGTTTCGCAATCAAGTAACTTCCTTTTTAGCAGCCGCGCTTATTTGCTTTACACAATTTTTCTTGTGGAGCTTTCTTGCAGATGTAACGGACATTCCTTGGGTATATCAATTCGTCTCTCAACTGGGAATACAGAATCATTATTTGAGTTTAAGCAGAGGGGTTTTAAAATTGGAAGACTTGATTTATTTCGTCGGTCTCCTTTTTGTATTTACAGTTTTAGGTATTGAATTAATTAAAAAAGAGCAAGTATAGGATGAAACCGATTAAAAAACCATTGCTCTTGTTTGTTTTTGTCCTGGCCTTAATGAGCCTCAGTAGCAAACTTTTTTTTCAAATTGATTTGACCAATGACAAGCGTTACAGTCTTTCAGAAAACACTGTCAAACAGCTTGAAGAACTCAAAGAGCCCCTTAGGATTGATGTGTTTTTAACAGGAGATTTACCAACACCCTATTTACGCTTTCGCAACGAGTTAGACGCCGTTTTAGACCAGTTACAGTATTACAATGACAACATTATTGTCCAATACAATGATCCTTTTGAATTTGGAAATTCAAATGAGGTTGTTCAAGAGATGCAACAATATGGAATGCAAGGAGAAATTATCCTTGAAAACGAAAGTGGAAATCGAACAGAAAGCTTAATATTTCCTTGGATGATCGTCAATTATGGCGAGCGATCAGAACGAGTTGCCCTGCTGCAAAAACAATTGGGAGATACAGAAAACGAAAAAATCATTCGTTCCCTTCAGCAATTGGAATACCATATCATGGATGGGATTCACAAGGTAACGATTGAAAATAAAAAAAACATTGCTGTTTTAACCTCGCACTCTACCTCAGAAAATATTAAAATTGCTGATCTTCTTCAAAATCTTAGACCGTACTATAATCTAGGTCCTTTTGATTTAAAAAACGATCAAATTTCCCCGCAAAAAACTTTAGAGAATTTAAAACGATTCGACCTTTTAATGGTCTCTAATCCAAAGCAAGCTTTTACGCAATCAGAAAAATACATTCTTGACCAATACGGCCTTCAAGGAGGAAAATTGATGTGGATGGTCAATGGAATGGGAGTTGACAGGGACAGTCTTTTCAACAAGGCAGGAAAAGCTTATGGTTTTCCTTTGGAGTTGAATTTAGACGATTACTTCTTTCACAAAGGCCTCCGGATTGAAAAAGCATTAATACAAGACCTCTACTGTGCACCAATCGTTTTAGCCAGCGGAAGTGAAAACAACACTCAGTACCTTCCTTATCCCTGGGTGTACTATCCCTTAACAGAACCTGAGTTTAATCCTATTGGAAAAGATACAGGTCCTGTTTTTACCCGATTTGCCAGCGCTATAGATACCTTACCCAATGTGCTTTTTAAAACCCTGTTGCTACAAAGTTCAGACTTTACAAAAACCCCAAGTGTTCCTACAATCATTGAACTGGAACAAGCAACAAAAAAAATTAAACCTGCGGATTTTAATGAGGCCTCTAAGGCAATTGGGTATTTGGTAAGAGGTAAAAAGTTCTCCTTGTTTAATAACCGTATCAAGCCATTTGAAACTGAGAATCTTGAAATAGGACAACTCGAACTCGTTGTTTTTGGTGATGGTAATATAGCAGAAAATCAAATTGACAAAGGAGCCCCCCTAGCCCTTGGTTATGACAAATGGACCAACAATTATTATGCGAATAAAAGTTTGATTATGAATACCGTTCACTATTTAACAGGAAATAGAGAACGTCTTGCTTTAAGGGAAAAATCTTGGAAAGTCGCTCTTTTAGACACTCTAAAGATACAACAAAAAGGGAGCTTTTGGAAAGCAATTATGCTTTTAGGGCCACTGTTTTTAGGAATCCTCTTGGGCTGGACAAATCAAGCCTTTAGAAGTAAACATTTAAGTAACTGACTTGTTGATAAGTTTCTTTTAAGATTCAATGCATTTCAGATATATTTGAAGTAAGCATTCATTTAGAATGTATCGTTGTCAAAGGGGAAACTCCAAGCGATAGTTAACCAATTTTTTTAAAAAAACACAGATGAAATTCATTGTTTCCAGTGCCGCACTTCTCAAGGAACTTCAAATGCTTGGAGGCGTAATTAATAACACAAACACCCTACCTATTCTTGACAATTTTTTGTTTGAAATTAACGGCAACACCCTTACTCTTACCGCTTCAGACCTTGAAACCACTTTTTCAACGAAAATTACTGTAGAATCTGAAAGCAATAGTATGATTGCCCTTCCGGCACGCCTGCTTTTGGATACTTTAAAAACATTCCCAGAGCAGCCCCTCACTTTTTTAAAAACTGAAAAGAACACCGTTGAGATTAGCGCCAACAATGGAAAGTATGCCGTCGCTTATGTAGAAGGAGAAGAATTTCCAAAAGCCGCACAAGTTACTGATGCTAAAACCACACAGATTTCTGGCAACGTTCTCTATACTGCCATTAACAGTACCCTTTTTGCTAGCGGAAATGACGATTTACGGCCTGTCATGAGCGGGGTCTTTTTTCAATTTTCTAGTGAATCCTTAACTTTTGTCGCTACAGATGCGCATAAATTGGTCAAATACACGCGAACAGATCTTTCTGCTTCTGAAAGCACCGAATTTATTATACCCAAAAAACCCCTACAACTCCTCAAAGGAATTTTACAGGGAATGGAGGAGGAAATCAGCATTGAGTATAACGAAATAAATGCACAATTCCGATTTGGTGATTCTTCACTAACGTGTCGATTGATTGATGGGAAATACCCTAATTATGAAGCAGTTATCCCAAAAGAAAATCCCAATCAAATGCAGGTAAATAGAACAAGCTTTCTTAATTCAGTTAGAAGAGTCAGCATTTTTTCAAATAAAACCACCTTCCAAATTCGCTTAAAAATAGCAGGTGCTGCACTTCAAATTTCTGCTGAAGATTTTGATTACAGTAACAGTGCAGAAGAACGTTTAGATTGCGATTATCAAGGAGATGATATCACTATAGGATTCAATTCACGTTTTTTAATTGAAATGCTCAATGGTCTAGAATGCGATGAGGTAAAACTTTCCATGTCACTTCCCAACCGTGCAGGGTTATTGACCCCTTTAGATCACACGGAAGAGGGTGAAGACGTCACCATGCTTGTGATGCCTGTTATGTTGAATAACTAAAAAAGGGTAGTTTAAGAAGAAGATGTCATTACCGCTTCTGAAAGTCGCTTATAGGTTCCATTTTCCAATTTCTCACGAATTCCCGAAAACGCCTTTAGAGTTATTGTTACATCCTCT
>Ga0233397_1001541_pt1 | contig 10718 bp, 10 predicted proteins | sample 35DmetaG_FD_189957 | JGI IMG/M metagenome (GOLD analysis project Ga0233397, IMG submission 189957) | Seawater microbial communities from Monterey Bay, California, United States - 35D | ecosystem: Environmental > Aquatic > Marine > Coastal | place: USA: California | collected 2016-10-20
ATGTCAACTCTGGCAAACCACGCAGCACACTCCCCCCAAACATCACTCCAGACATGCTCTTTTTCTACAGTGCAGATGCATGTAACTACGAGAAGAGGAAGGAAGATGCCGACCCAACTAAGATAATGTCGAAAAAAGCATTAGCGCCAGAAGGTGAAAGGGTAAGGGCGAAATACAACCAACAAATACTCTTTGAATTTGTTCGGTATATTATGTTCAAAGCAGGATATCGTACCGACGGAAAAGTCGACAACTCAGTTGAAATCGAGGATATCGTGTTTACAAAATACGATGACGATGAGTAATCTGGATTGAAAAATTTCATCCTAATCAGAGGTAAGCATTCCGTACTGGTTTTTCATCAAGGTGGAAGAATGAGTAAGTAGCCCACCACGTAATCGTATCAAGAGCATCAACAAGGTTACTTGTGCCAGACTGCTCATCTCCGTAATCCTTACCGGTGGTGTCCATCCAATCTACCATTTCATCAACGGTATCGCAGGTTTGGTGATAACACCAATACCCATCGACAAGACCTCCAAAGCCCATAGTCACAGTCCCAAGATTATCTTGGAAGGTGGCGTGGTCGGAACGCGCCGTGGTATCTTCGTAAACGATAATTTCCGGTCGATCTTTCGCCATCCAATCATCGACTTTCCACGTCTCGACATCATAACCTTCACCAAGCAACGGCGCCATCTGTTCTTCAACACCGATTGCATCTGAACCAATCCACATTGCTAACCCTACCATACCTGGCTGGTTCATTACATCATGATCTAAACTTGGACCGATGTAAACGCGCATTGGCCAAACTTCAGAATCTTTAGGATAGCCAGTAGGGTCTACTTCTGGTTCAGGGTCGCAACCTGCAGCGCCACCACCATGCCCGTTGCCACAAGGAGCGCCACCGCCACCCGGCCAGTTAACGCCAGCCATGTCCAAATTAACATAATTTGTTACCTCCACATTCGGATTGTCTTCTTTCACCCAATAATCGGTCCAAAAGTCACTTCCGCGCTTCCCACCTTCTTCTCCAGACCACAAACAAAACACCATTGTGTTACGGGTACTGTATCCAGCCATTGCTTCAGCGACAGTCAAGACCATACTTGTTCCTGCTGTATTATCATAGGCCCCAACTCGCGTTCCATAAGTTCTGCCGAATATATGCGGGTCAAGCATACCGCCGTTAATTGGCGGAGCGATATCGAAGTGTGCGCCAAAAACCATCCATTCATCAGGATTCACTTCTCCAAACCGATAACCACAGATGTTGTATGCTTCTGGGTTTTGTGCACCCGTCATTAAAGAATCATAAGTGAATCTCTGCGTAATCACTTCTAATCCAAAACCTTCGAGTGTTTGGATGAGGTACTGTGCAGCATCCTCATATGCAACATTGCCTTGTCCAGCCCACCGGTCTAAATATCCAACAGCCCCATCACCTAGGTCAGAGGGGTCTGCGGTTTCATCCGAGATCACATTGATGTAATTGAAAACAGTTCTCCCATCGACCAACCCCATCGAATGTCGACCGCCATCTGCTTCGCTGTATGCGGCCGCCATCTGCCTTTTGACTTGTAGAGTTACAGCAATGGCCGAGTCAGCACTGCCGTTGTAAAAGTCAACAGTGTCTAGCGAACCGTTCACACCTACGACTCGAACAATCCCCTGATTCTCATCAGACTGCTGACCACCTCGTTCGTACCATGTTTTCCACGACTCGTCAATTGAACGGATTGGCCAAACATCTCGACCGTAATCCCCTATCAAAAGAAGAGCGGTGTCTGTTCTTGGTGGTGCAAGGACGTTCAGTAATATTGATTCACCAGCCTTCAAATCGACAACAGTAGAATTTTGAACATATCCAGAATCCTCATTTAAAATCAAATAAGGAATAAATACTGACAAATCCTTCTCAGCAGCTACAGTAAGTCCTTGGAAAACCCCTCCAGAAAGCGTTTGAGGCGTCACAACCACATCATTCTCAGAGCTCACGCGCTCATCCATATTTTCACCAAAGCACCCCGATAGCGGGGCTAAAAACATCACAGTTACGAGCATTAATGCCTGCAACCCTTTGGAGCCGTCCATGAACCCCCCTCCAACCCTCCCTTTCTCAAACCTACGCCCATTTGCTTAAGATTCAGTAAAACAAACCGCTTCCGGTAAAAAACAGAATACGGAATTAAATTACCACTTTCTAGTAATTTTGTCACAAAAACCATCGAAATCATACAATTCTTTGATATAGTACTCATTACAATGGTAATTTGATAACATGATTGGAGATGACAATAGTTCCTTCGACATCAAATTCGTAGTTTGCTTAAACCAGAGATTGAACAGGAAAAAACCCGCTCGAATACCCTACCTCTGGGCGAGAACTGTCTTGATTGACGATTTTGACAACAAATGTCCGCTTATTGAAGGATGACTTACTCATCTTGAGTGATTTTTTGAATTTGATCTTCACCATCACCAAACACATCTTGGCGTTCTTTTCGAATGCTGAGAAGAAGCATAAAGCAGCCTATTGCTGCAACAATCATCGTAATTTTAAGAGCCCCTTCCGTCGTAATCTCAAAACCATTTTCAGTTTGTACAACCTGTTCATCTTCACATCCAGCTCCAAAACAATCCCCAACCGTGGGCACACCAGGTTCTTCATGGATATCAGGATGGACAGTAACAGAATAATTCCATGTTTCAATCACTGTTCCGTTCAATGCACGCTGAATTTGATAAATATAAACTCCTCTTGAGGTTGAATTAAACACATATTCGTGTGAAACTGCGCATGAATCATTTACTAGCGAACCGTTACCGTCCAATTCACACGAACGGGTCAACCAACTTGATACATTATCTAAGGTACTGTTAAACAGACCGTCTAGGTTCAAATCAATTAGAACCCGCATCGAAACGTTTTCTGTATTATCCCGCATTCGAAAAACAAGACCATTACTTTCTACAAACGTCGGGTCAGTAACATTCCCTGGACGCACATCATCTTCGACCAATATGATGTTCAAAGTCTCTTGTTCATGGGCAGAAGCAGTTGGAGCCATAAGAAGTAAACACAGAGAAAGTAACAGCACGCTAAACTTTGATTTCTGCCCCATGACTTGCCCATTCAACCCTTACATAAAGACAAAACGGATGACCGCTTCGGCATGTTCATGGGGGCGAAAGAGGTTGGCCTTGGAATCATGCTTGCCATACTGATGGGCTCTGCAACCCTCCTCACTTTTGGCGCTAACTCCTCTTCGTCAAATCAACTTACGCAACCTTCTCAATCAGAAGATCCCCTGTTTCAAGGTGAAGGGCACGACCATTCAAACGCTTCACAACATATAGCCGGGACGGACAATATGGAATTGTTAGATTATAATTCCTTAACAACGACTGGAAATGCTGAAATCCAAGTTGCTACTACCCCAGATGGACACACTTACGCTTACTTGGCTGGATGGAATGACATGCACATTGTCGATGTGAGTGATCCGAGTAACACCACGGTAACAGGAGTTTACAATGACCCCAACACCCAAGTTCTCGATGTAAAATATCTCGAGTATAACGGTAGAGAATACATTCTCCAACAAAATCAACTTATTGATCCAGGTAATTCTGACCCCAATGTAGGGGAATGGAGTGACCCCGCCCAAGTCTCTGTAACCCTCATCGATGTTACCGACAAGACCAATCCAACATGGATTGACTCATGGTACGACGTCGATCATCCAAGTGGGCCACACAACCTTTACACCCAGATGATTGACGGGGAATGGTATCTTTTTGTTGCTAACCCGGATTATGAGCAGTGTAATGATGCTATCGGAGAGGCCTGTGGCGGCGTTACAATTGCTCACATGAATCTCGATGGTTCTGCGGCTCGAAACTTACAGGGCGTACCGGCAGCAGGACTAGGCCATACAATTGTCAAAGTTGGGGAATATGAGGTGGCGTGGGAAGCGACGAATGGTGGATGGATTTACATTCATGATATGACCGTACAGTTGTGGCCAGGGGAAGACCCCACGGACCCTCGTTACGGCCACACATTCATTTACGGTAGTTATTGGGAGGCTGGATTGAGAATCGCTGACGTCACGAATGTACCTCATCCAGTGAATTCTCCAGAAGAATATCTCGTTCACGCTACACTTTGTAAGACCGGTTTCGGTAATCCAGTTCAGTGCAGGTGGCGCGCTGAAGAGGTTGGCCAGTGGATGGAATTTCTGGATATGGATGACGACGGCCTCCCAGATAGCGGCACAAATGGAAACGAAAACGGTGGGCGAGTATCGTATATCCATTACGCTGAACCATTCCCAAATATGGTTGACCTTTCACACGTCGGTTACTCAGAAGAGCCCGTTCATTTGGTTACTGCAGCAGTCGAAGTTTTGTCGACAAATGTTGGAACTGGCATAATCTATCTTCTTGATACCACAGATTACACACTCATCGATGGCCAACTAAAATTCCAACCAAAACTAATCCGTGATTGGGAAATCCCTTGGGCTAGCGAGCATTGTTACGGTGCTGATTGTGAAGATTACCCCAACAGCGATGAATGGCTGTTGTTTTCCCCGCACAATCTAGACAGTGCGTATTTCGAAACGAACGATTCGACTGACCAAAGTCGCGGAGGTGGTTGGGACGGCCGGCTTTACATCTCCCATTATCATGCTGGACTGTGGGTTATTGACATTGAAACATTGGTTGATCCAACAAACCCTGATGACAGAATAGCCACTCATTTTGAGGCCACCGTTGGCTGGTATTTACCTCACGGTGAGGACGGCACGCCTCTTGATTCGAGTTTCTATGATTTCGGTTGGGTTCCGTTTTTGTGGGCCGTAGAACATCACAATGGAATCACTTATGCTTCATGTATATCTACAGGGCTTTATATCGTCCAACTTGAAGCGGATGTTGCTTATTTAGGTCAACTCATTTGAGGTGTTCAGATGTATATTCACAGAATCATTGTAGTTTTGTTATCATTAACAATGATTTCAGGGTGTATTGGTTCAGACGCCGTGATAGATGAGTTTCATGGAGAAGAAATTGCACCGCTTGTAGCAGTTAAAGACTTCACTCTTGTTGATAACGCAGGCAACGACTGGAATTTTGCAGAACAGACCGAGGGCAAAGTAGTCGTAGTTGCATTTTTGTTCACCAATTGTATTGATATTTGCCCAATCGTTACTGAGAACTTAAAGTGGGTACAGAGCCAATTAACCGAGGACGAGTACAACAATACCCAGTTCCTGACCATTACAGTTGACCCATGGAGTGATGACACGGCGGCACTGTCCGAATGGATGTACTATCGTAATCTTACTTGGCCCCATGTAACCTCTTCGTCAACAGACGAGGGCTCTCCCACTTTCGATGCAATTCAATCCGTCTGGGAGAACTTTGCAGTTGGCTTGTGGATTGAAGACACCTCGAGTAACCAGTCCAATACCTCTGCTCGCCACCACCCAGATGCATACAGCGTCAACCATTCGACAGGAACCGTCTTGGTTGACTCAACTGGAAACCAACGTGTTTGGTGGGGGGACAACGATTGGATTGTTGACCTTGTTTTAGCAGATATTCGGGCTCTTCTTGATGAAGACAGCTAAGATTATTGGCACCACCTCTTTGGTTAGAGGGGTATTTTTTCATTCACAAATCAGTACACTTCCATGTGCATAGTTAGGTGAACGCTATCAATGAGAAACCATAGCAAGGAATGGGCGTATCAGTGGGAGTCAAAAAATACGGAGACAGAAAAGTCATCGATTTATCGGAATGGGGCCGCCCATTCGCTCGGGTTATAGCTCGATTCCTCAAAAATAAATCGATATCAGTGATGCAGGTAACGAATCTCCATTTACTTCTTACCATTTTCTGCGGTTGGTTGATTCTACAGGGCCAGACAATTCTGGCATGCGCCCTCCTAATTCTCAAAGGTATTATCGATGCTGTCGACGGTGAACTTGCCCGAATCCGTGAACGACCATCACATGTTGGTAGGTATTGGGACACCATTGCAGACACAATTGGATTGATTGTCATCATGTGTGCTTTCGGAAGTCTTTTTTCTTGGAGAGTCTCTCTCACATGTATTCTCATTCTGGCAACTCTGTTCCAATATTCACTGTTCAATCATTACTCTATACTAATGAGGGCTCTTGGGTCTGGTGATGCTACGAGCCGTGTTGATGAACGAGTGCGACCAGTCGCCCACCCTTGGGAAAAACAATCCAACGTCAATCTTCTTCATTTGGCATATCTGTATTTCTTTAGTTGGCAAGACAGTATTATTGCAGGTTTAGCCGGGAAAGGTTCGAAAAACTTAGCATTTGAATTAACTACCTCATCAGCATTAGGGTTTGGAATGCAATCATTAGCCATTTTTGCTTTAGCTGTTAGTGAGAACCTCAATTATCTCCCAGAATTAATTCTAGGAGTTAACATGGTATTGTTTGGCCTGGTACTTCTGCGCAGTCGGATTTGAACAGTCACTCGAAGAACCTACATCACGTCTTAATCTAAGGTGGAAACGAATGTAGTCGTGCTTTTTACAGCAAAAATACAGCTTCCAAAAAAAGGCGAACCGTTAAGGGGGGCTGAGCGGCCGGTTTAATCATGGCAACGGTTCGATTGGACCAGAAGAGCCGGGCATTAACCCGTGCGATTCCCACATCGTTTGACCGTGCATTGGCGAAATTCTTTGGTTCTGGACCAACAGATATTGAACTCGCCAAGCTTCAACATGCCGCATATAGGCAGGCTATGGTCGATGCAGGGATTGAAGTTACAATCCTGCCCCCTGACAATGATCACCCCGATTGTACTTTCGTTGAGGATCAGGCTGTTGTCATCGACGGACATGTACTTCTCCCCGTCCCAGGCCATCCATCGCGAGTAGCTGAACAGCCACCAATTGCTGAATTCATCACACGCCAGTTATCTGGCACAAAAGTTTGCAGAATGCAAGGCAATGCTCGTATGGATGGCGGCGATATTCTCAGGCTTGGAAACCTGTTTTATGTTGGGCGTTCTTCTCGAACGAACGATGCCGGAATTGAAGAACTTCGAGACCTCCTTGCACATTTGGGACACGAACTTCGAGTAATTGACATCCCAGGGCATGCTTTACATTTGACAAGCATCAGTTCGACACCAACAGACTCAGTCATTTTGGCACCTGAAGGATTCCTTCCTAAAGATGCGTTTGGAGAACTACCGAGCGGATGCGAGGTTAAGTGGATGCCATCCGATGAAGTCTACGGCTGCAATACTATCGGATTACCAAACGGCAAAGTGCTAGTTGCAGATGGTTACCCTACTGTTTTACAGACACTTGTTGACATGGGATTAGAGCCGATTGTTTTGGACATGAGTCAGATTCGGGAGGCTGATGGCTCACTTACTTGTTGTTCTCTTTTCTTCTAAATTAGTTGAAACGTGCATTTTTCGAATACACGATTGAAAACCAATCCATGAGGGTTTTCGCAGTCTCGCTTTCCTCTTCACACCTGAATATATTTTCTTCAAGAGCCCCAGTGGCGTGATTATCCACAATCAATAATTCGTGTTTATTCGGAACCACTTCAAGAGTTTTAGTGTGGTCTTCATATAACCCTAATTCAAGACCAATCCAAGCATCGCCTTGGCGGAAAGAACTTGAAAACATTTCCGAGTGAAGAAAGCTAGCGAGGTCAGGAGCACTGAGAAAAGAACAGAGCATGCCTAATGTGTTCACAAGTTGTTTTGATTTCTCATCTAGGCCACTCGGAATCGCCCCGAACTCTTGTGATTTAACCAATGTAAACATCGGAGTACCATCGCTCATAACCTTCGCATACCGGCATGAGACATAACAATAACCAAGTTACCAAGGAAGAATCTCGCCGTCAAATTGAACAAATTCCCCGGAATTTTGCAAAGTTCGAGTGTCTAGAACCCTCATCATCCCAGCAATACTGTCAGGAATTTCTACAGGTGCCCTATCTCCACCCATGTCCGTTTTTACCCACCCTGGGTGGAGTATGACAAAAGCGATGTTATCTTCAAGAGCCTCTTTTTTCATTGAAACCGTGAACATATTCAATGCTGTTTTACTTGCTCTGTAGGCATAGGAGCGCCCGATATGACAATCATCAATAGAGGCCATCAAACTACTTACCATTCCAATTTTTGTTAACGAATCGTGCGACATTTTACCGTATAGTGCCTTAACAACTCGAACTGGACCCAATGCGTTAATATCCAGGACTTCAAGCGCCCATCGGTCGTCAATTTCAGTTAAATTTCTCCATCGTCCATCAGCAACACCTGCGTTGTTAATCAGCAGATCAATGCGTTGAGGCGCATTGTTGGCAAATTCTTCCACAGAAGTGTTTGAAACTACATCCAGTTGGTGAACGGATAAATTTTCGTGCTCAAGAACTGCTAAACGCCCTAAATCCTTTCGATAACCAGCATAAACCTTCCATCCGGCTTCGAGTAACTGATGCACCCATTCTGCTCCTAATCCTCTGTTTGCGCCTGTTACAACTGCAACTCCCATACAAGTTCGCTGGTTGACAGGCCCAAGAACTTTTCAAGAAGACCAACTCACTTCATTGTCTCTTTAAAGACCAATTTTTGCGCATCAAACCCTCAAGTGCAACACCACATAATACACCCCACAACAGAGGTGTAAAAATTTCTATCAGATATAGAATGGTCATTGAAGCAGAGCCAAGGACCTGTGGTGAATCCACCACCGTTTTGTGCGTAGATGAAACCTTACATTTCAACAAACCATTTTGCGAGGACGAACCCTGCCATCTACTGCCAGAGTATTCTGTGCTAATGCTTCTTTCATGGAGGTTGTAAACGGTTTGTGATAGAACTTTTTCTTATCAGTAGTGGCTACATATCGAATCAAAACTAATGATTTTAGGTTCAAATCAAGAATGGTGTTCATGAGGACAAAGGCTGAGAATTCTCTATTGATGACAAGTCTTGAATTCCGAATCGAAATTTATCTTCTTCCGCCACCACTTCTTCTTCCGCCGCTACTACCACCGCCTCGGGAAGAACCTCCTCCACGAGACGACCCACTGCTTCTTGAGGACGAATTGCTACTTCGCGATGAACTACCCCCGCGTGAAGATGAAGTTCGAGAAGAACCCCCACCTCTTGAAGAACCGCTGCTGCGAGAGGAACTCCCGCTACGAGAAGACCTACTGCTTTCTTGTTGAGTTTGTGGCGTTGGGGTGTTGTAGTTTTGTGGAACGTCTCCACCCATGTAGTAGTTGTTTTGTTGGTATCCGCCGTTGGGATGATACCCGTTATGAGGGTGATATCCTCCTCCGTTGTAATTTGGATGATACTGAGTATTCCCTCTTGAAAATCTTCCGTTGGAGCCTCGATTAAGGGCGAAAAACAACAACCCCAACACACCTAAACATCCAAAACACGAAACAAGGGAAATCAGGCCTTCACCAAGCGATGAGGCGTAAACATCCTCTTCGTCGTCAGCGCCTTCTAAAACCGGCTTCGTCGACCAATCGTCAAAATTTCCCCCGTCAAACCCAAAGGGCTCGATATTTGGGTTTTCATCCCAGAAGGCAACTACATTATCAGATAATTGATGCATCATTGTGTTTAATGAATCCATCCAATTCGATTCGTTCAATTGCTCAAATATTGAATCGTCTAACTTATCCTCCCATGATTTCAGGACTCCCCAATATTCTTGCCAATGGTCGCCACCAGTGTAGGCCCAGTCGTAACCGTTCCCTGACTGATTAACGGCAAGTATGATCAGTAAACCATCGCGGTATTCCTGGTCTCCAATCTCCCACTCATCAAACATCATACCAGCATAAGTTCCCAAGGATAGGTTTGCATTTCTACCTGAAGTGTAATCGCTTGTGGAATTAATGATAACAACCACGAGCACCGTTCCAGTCTCGGCTTCTAAGACATTTGAGACCTCATTTAATTCCGCACTCTCGCTGGAATTGAGTACGTCTACAACATCAGTCAAAAAAATACCAGAATCAGTGGGGTATGTGACTTCAGCACCGACAATAGACGGCCCAGCAAGCAAACTCACAATGAGAAGAGTTAGGAGCATTGCCTGACGACGGCGAGGAAAAATCATAGTTTCACCATTAATGCTAACAGGCCATATAGATTAAATGTTGAGTCGAATATATCCGCCAAGTGAGATAAAACCATCCTTAAGATTACACAGAAATAAATCCCCAAAATAGGATGACGTGGTGCAGAGGGCAGGATTCGAACCTGCGAACTCATAGAGACTGGGACCTCATCCCAGCGCCGTTGACCAAGCTTGGCAACCCCTGCTTTAACCGACCGTTATAATGCGCGTATATCAACACCGCGACTTAACCTGAAGCGTTACAGTCCATAGGAAAGACGAAAACGAATCAAGGAAATCATTGAGGCATTCTGCCGCGCATCCTCAACCATGTCTCACTACCAAACATAAGCCCGTACATCGATGCAAGCCAGAGGGTTGGACGGCTCCATGCCCCACCATCTTCGATTGGAAGTAACCCTTCATACAATACGAGAAGAACACATAACCAAACCAAAGTAATTCCATGCAACCCCCACCTCACACCAGACATAATTTGTGAGGAATTAGCCTTCATTTCCGTCACTTCAACTTTGGTGAGAACGGCAGT
>Ga0233397_1001547_pt1 | contig 10697 bp, 8 predicted proteins | sample 35DmetaG_FD_189957 | JGI IMG/M metagenome (GOLD analysis project Ga0233397, IMG submission 189957) | Seawater microbial communities from Monterey Bay, California, United States - 35D | ecosystem: Environmental > Aquatic > Marine > Coastal | place: USA: California | collected 2016-10-20
GAAAACAGATTAGTTTTAGGATTGAGGTATACAGAGGATGAGTTTGCTAGCGATGTTACTAACTTCTTCGGTTTGCAAAAATATCTAATACAAGATGAATTAGATGAAACAACAGGAAGACTTGCTTATGAACATGATATTGATGCAGACACTATGGTTTACGTTTCATACACAAAAGGATTTAAACCTGGAGGAAGTAATCTTACTTTTGGATATCCAATGGATAATGAAGGATTTGGCGCTGCACCAGCACCGCAATTAATTTTCCCTTTCTTTGAGAGTGAAATGATAGATGCTTATGAAGTTGGTTTAAAGACTGATTTTATGGATGGTCGAATGAGGGCTAATGTATCTGCTTTTGCCTATGATTACGAAAATTTGCAATTCCAATCTACAGATCCAGATATATACAGAGGAGGTGTGGCAAACATACCTGAATCTGAAATGAAGGGTATAGAGCTTGAGTTAATTGGACTGGTTTCAGAGTCATTATCGTTTGATTTAAGAGTAGCATATCTAGATACTGAGATAACTTCTTCATATGAAGCCCTAGACAACTTGCAAGCAGAGCTATACTTCTTCGGAGAAGAACCAATACGTTATTCATTGAAAGAAAACTTAAGAGGAAATGAATTAGCAAAAAGTCCTGAATTAACTGCTAACTTAGGTATTGAATATAATACAGATACTCGATACGGACTTCTTACCACAACAGCTGAATTCATTTATCGTGGTGATTTTCAACAAAGGGTTTTCAATAATTCTATAGTGGATCAAGTAGATTCTTACTCAATAATGAATTTCACAACAAGCTTAGATCTCATTGGTGATCAATGGGGTATTGATTTAATGCTTCTCAACGCAGGGAATAAGGATGGAATGAACTCAAGTATGACAGATGTATTTGGAGTCGCGGGTACTGGTATAGAGTACATACCTCCAAGACAAATCATGGGAAGAGTAAGTTATAAGTTTTAATCTTTTAAAAAGCCTTCTTCTTTTTCACAAGTACGAAGAAGGCTTTATGATTAACCCTAAATCAAAGTAGTTAATGTATTATTTCTTTCTATAACGTTATTGAATTATGGAAAAGCATTACATTGGAGCAACTGAACTCCTAGAAGACTCTTTTAAGCTAGCTTGGAAAGTATATGAAAGTGGCTATCGTCCAAATTATATCGTTGGAGTTTGGCGAGGCGGTGCACCTATTGGTATTGCAGTTCAAGAATTGTTTGATGTCTTAGGAGTGGATTCTGATCATATTGCCATAAGAACTTCCTATTACTCGGGAATGGGAGAAAGAAACGACAGCGTCCAAGTATACGGTTTAAGTTATTTAATTAAAAAACTTGAATCAGAAGATTCTTTACTGATCGTTGATGATGTTTTCGATACAGGAAAATCAATCAATCAAATCATTCTTGATTTAAAGACCGCTTGTAAAAAGAATACTCCTGAAATTCGCATAGCTACACCATATTTCAAACCTTCACAGAATAAGACAGAAAGGAAACCAGATTACTATCTACACGAAACCGATAAGTGGTTGGTTTTCCCTCATGAACTTGAGGGCCTTTCGGCTGAAGAAATTATCCGCAATAAACCCGAACTCAAAGATCTTTTAGATAAAATAACCCCAAAACTTTAGCTTCTTTCTCTTTGAATGCTAATATAGCAACAGGGGGAAAATATGACTTACGCACCAAACAATAGAAGCTTCTATGACGCAGATAGCCACGTTATGGAGTTACCAAACTTTATCATTGACTACGCCGATAAAGAATTTAAAAAACTAATACCACCAGTTAACTATAAAGCGAGTTTAGTCACTGATGAAGAAGTTGATGCAATAGTTCAAAATGGAGGTCAGCACAGTAAAGAGCATGTAGATGCCCAAATTGCTCTCGGCGATAGACTGATTGTTGAGTCTAAAGAAATCCAAGCTTTAGGTGCTTTCAATAGAGATGATCGCAGTATAGCGATGGATATGCTTGGATTTAAGAAGCAATTAGTTTTTGCTACTCACAGTGTTGTGACTCCCTTCAGAGATTTGAGAGGTAAGGCAAAATACGTTGATAAGCAAGGTATACAAATTACACCTGAACTAAGATATGGCGCAACAAGAGCTCATAATAGAGCCATGTCTGATTTTTGCTCTACAGATAAAAGATTGATGGGTGTCGGGGTAATTCCGCTTCATGAACCTGAATTAGCTATGATTGAATTAGATTTTGCTATCAAAGCAGGCCTAGAGGCTATATGGATTCCTCATTACGCGTGTGGTGATAGGTCGCCTGGACACCTTGCTCTAGATCCCTTTTGGGAAAAACTTTCTGAAGAAGGTATTCCATTTCTGATGCATGTAGGAGGATCACCTTTGCAACTTGATAAGAGTTGGTCTGATAACGGAAAGCCGCCTAGCAAAGATTGGATGGGAGGAGGAGAGAATGTTCGTGCTAAGGACATGGTCGTCATGCATCAAGGTCCCGAGGTTTTCGTTTCTATGATGGTTCTGGATGGAGTATTCGAGAGGCATCCTAAACTGAAAGGAGCTAGCGTTGAATTGGGCGCAGGCTGGGTTCCTGAAATGCTCAAAAGATTAGATTATGTAGTAAGGACTTGGAGTCGAGTTGATAAGAACTTAAGCGAGATTAAAAGAAAGCCTTCCGAACAACTAATTGAGCAAATGGCTTTTACCCCATTTCATCATGAAGATGTAGGAATGCTAATGGATTTATCCGATCCCGAGCTGTACCTTTTTTCAAGTGATTATCCACATGTAGAAGGTACAACTGATCCCATTGGTAAATTTGAGAGATTTTTAACAGATCGCAATGAGTCTACTAAGAATTTATTTTACTCGGAAAACTTTTTAAGATTATTTCCTAACGCAAGAGTGTAAAGCTATGATTACTTCTTATAATGCTTTAAGGGTATTTATAATTTCTTTTATTTTAATCAGCTGCTCTAATGAAAATCCAGTTATAAAAGGAGAGCCAAAAGCCATTTTAATTGATGGAAGTGGTACTTACAGCAGGAAAATATCTACTAATATACCCTTGTCTCAAACTTTCTTTGACCAAGGACTCCGTTTTGCTTGGGGCTTCTACTTTCCTGAATCTATTGCTTCCTACCAAGAATCTTCTAGATTAGATCCAAATCATCCTATGCCTTATTGGGGAATGGCTCATGCCATGGGTCCAAACCCTAATTCTAGATACGCAAGAATGCCAGATGATCCTAAAGGTGAAGGATTGAAGGCTATTAAAAAAGCTTTAAAAAGAATTCAAAAAGCAGATCCTCTAGAAAGAAGAATGATCGAGGCTATGTATATTTTTTATGACAAAGAATCTATCCCTGATCCTAAGAAAAGAGACCAAGCTTATTTAGCTGAAATGAGAGCACTAAATAATGAATTTCCTGATGATCCGGATATAGCTGCTCTCTATGCCGGAAGCTATATGTCTATAAGGCGATGGGACTATTGGGATAGTGACGGTAGACCTAAAGGAGAAACAATAGAGGTAGCTGAGGCGTTAGAGCGCATAATTAATAATGGCCATGCTCATCCAGGAGTTTACCATCTGCACATTCACTTGATAGAGGCTTCTATGGAGCCTGAAAGAGCTTTAGTTTCTGCAAATGCATTAGAGGAAACGGTACCTATTGTGGGGCATGTTGTTCATATGCCAGCTCATATATACGTAAGGCTAGGTAATTACCAAAAAGCTATTGAGAATAATATAAGATCACAGAAAGTCGATCGCGAATTAGCTAAATTATGGGGTGATATGCCTCTACCAAACATTGGAACTTATCCTTTATCTCATAAAATACATGCAGGCCATGCACTTGATTTTGTAAGGTATGCAGCAACTGTGCAAGGTAATTTTGAAATTGCAAACAAGGCCGCTTGGAATATGGCTAATAGAATTAAAGGAGAGGCTGTTATGGTTATGGGGGGACAGAAAAGAGTATCTGCGCCTTGGCTGGTATTAAAGATATTCGGAAAGTGGGATGAAATTCTCTCGCTAGAACCTGAACACCAAGGAACTCCTTACCTTGATGGTATTTGGTCATATGTTCTTGGAAGCGCACATCTTGCTAAAGGAAACTATGATTTAGCTAAAATTGAACTCGATAAACTTAATAATTTAGCTAATTCTCCTAATGCTGATCAGTACAGAGTTGGAGCAACTCCAGCTTCATCAGTATTAAAAGTTGCAGCTTATGGTCTTCAGGGAGAATTTTTTTCAGCTCATGGAGAGCATCTTAAGGCGGTTAATTCTTTTCAAAAGGGTGTCAATCTTGAAGATAAGAATAATTACACAGAACCACCAGATTGGGCACAACCTATGCGCCATTATCTGGGTGCAGCATTATTAAAATCAGGTAAATTTCAAGAAGCTGAACAAACTTATAGAAGAGACCTTAAATGGAATCAAAACAATGGTTGGTCTCTATACGGTTTACACCAATCCCTTGAACTTCAAGGCAAAGAAAAAGAATCAGAGGAAATTTATAAACAATGGAATATAGCTTGGAAAGCTTCAGATATCAAAATCAAAGCTTCTCATCTTTAAAGATATTAGGACGATTAAAATGAATAATAAAATAATTTATGGCGTGCCTTTCTCGCAGCCTGTTAGAGCTGTCTTATGGTTAATGCTAATTAAGAAAGTACCTTTTGAGTTGAAGTTAATTAATCCTGGTTCTACTTCAGAAGGTGGAAGTCGTAATCCTGATTATCTTAAGAAATTTCCTACTGGCACTATTCCAAGTTTTGAGGATACAGAAATAGGATTACTTATCTCAGAATCACATGCCATTATGAGTTACCTATGTAATAAGTATGGTTGGAATGATTTATATCCAAGTAATGCTGAGTCTAGAGCGAAGGTAGACTCTTATCTTCATCTCCATCACAGAAATGTAAGAGAGGCTTCTATTGGGTTAGTTGCTCCAAAAGTTAGAAAAGATCTCAATTTCTCAGAAGATTTTCTAGCAACTTCAAATGCAATTATAAAAAAAGCATTTCAAGCCATAGAGGATGGTTGGCTTTCAAATTCACGGTTTTTGGCTGGAGATGATTTCACAATTGCCGATTTATCAGCTTATGTCGAAATAGGCCAGTTACAAAGTATTTTTACTAATGTTTATAATTTTGAAGATTACCCAAATATACAGAGATGGCTTGATGATATGAAGAAAGTGGATTCTCATGATGATATCCATGCTGCTCTTTACGAGCTAGGCGATATAAGTGAAGAAGCCCCTCCAATGGAAAAAATAATAAATGCTAATAAAAAGGCTTTAATAGTTATCCAGGAAAGGCTAGCCAGCATTAATTAAAGGAGTTTAAAAAATGAATGAGTTTGAAGGAAAAACAGCTGTCATAACAGGTGCAGCAAGTGGAATTGGGAAGGCTTTAGCGGAAAGATTTGCACAAGAGAAGATGCAAGTAGTTCTGGCAGATATCGAGGAAGAAGCTTTAGAGAAGACGGTTGAAAGTTTAAGACAGTATCAGCATCGAGTTATTGGAGTTAAGACTGATGTGCTTGTGGAAGAATCTATCAAAGAATTATTCGCAAAAGCAACTGAAGAATACGGAAATGTTCATATTCTATGCAATAACGCAGGGATAGGAGCTAATTCAGGTAATAAAGCGATCTGGGAAATTGAAAATTATGATTGGGATTGGGTTATGGGTGTCAATTATCAAGGCGTCCTTCAAGGTATACAAACCTTTCTTCCGCATATGATTGAACACGGCGAAGATGGACATGTTGTTACAACAGTGTCCATGGCTGGATTGCTTCCAGGTGCAGGCACTTACGGTGTCAGTAAGCATGCTGTAATGGCGCTAACAGAAGCTTTAAGTCGAGATCTGATTACTAGGAATACAAAAATTAATGCTTCAGTCTTATGCCCAGGCTTTGTAGACACTAACATAGATAAATCAGAAAGAAATCGACCGAATCATATGGGTGAGACCCCAGAAGTTGTACCTGAGATGGGAGCAGAAATTATGTCAGCCATGCTTCGTCAAGGTAAGAAGCCTGAAGAAATTGCGGATATAGTCCTTGATGGTATAAAAGAAAATATATTTTATATCTTATCTCATCCCGCATGGGACGATACTCTAAGATCGCATTTTGACAATATCCTGTCTAGAAAAAAGATAGAACGAAATTCAGAAGAAGAAATAGCAAAATTCTTTTCTCCTAGGGAGGACGGAGAAAAATACTAAAACTATGACAGTAATAACAGATAAACTCGATCTTCCTTGTGGTGTAGAAATAAAAAATCGTATTTGCAAAGGTGCAATGACCGAAGGACTTGCAGATGCACAAAATAGAGCAACCTCTCACCATGTAAATTTATATGATCGATGGTCTTCTGGTGGTGCAGGAATATTACTAACTGGAAATGTGCAAGTTGACCATCGTTTTCTTGAACGACCCGGAAATGTCGTGATAGAGGGACAACAAACAAACGAACAATTATCAAGATTAATTTCTTATGCTGAAGCTGGTACTAAAAATGATACTCACTTATGGATGCAAATATCTCATGCTGGAAGACAAACTCCTGCATCAGTTGCCGAGACGCCTGTGGCGCCTTCTGAGGTTCAACTTCAAATGCCAGGAGCTCAATTTGGGAAGCCACGGGCTTTATCTCATGAAGAGATTCTGGATATCATCCAGAAATTTGCGCACTGCGCCAATATAGCTCAAGACACGGGATTTACTGGTGTGCAAATTCATGGAGCCCATGGATATTTAATTTCTGAATTCCTTTCACCTGATATAAATTTGCGCGAAGATGAATGGGGTGGAACTCTAGAGAAGAGAGCAAAATTCTTAATTGAAACCGTTAGATCTGTAAGAAAAGCGGTAGGTGTAAATTTTCCAGTATCACTAAAATTAAATTCCGCAGATTTTCAGAAAGGTGGATTCTCGCATGAAGATGCTATTCAGGTTGCTACTTGGTTAAATGAAGAAGGATTAGATCTTCTTGAGATCTCTGGCGGCACCTATGAACAACCTCATTTAGTTGGAATTGATATGGGCTTGAATCCCGAAAGAGCTGAAAAAAGACGTGAAAGCACCATTGCGAGAGAAGCTTATTTTTTAGATTATGCTAAAGATATTAGAACTATTTTTAATGGTCCATTAATGGTAACGGGAGGGTTTAGAAGTACTAAAGGAATGAATAATGCTTTAAATGAGAATGCCTGTGATGTTATAGGAATAGCTAGACCGTTTTGTATTGATCCTGATATAGCTAATAAACTTTTAAATAGTAATGTATCTGAAACTCCAACCCTGGAGAAAACTATGCAACTTGGGCCAGGTTGGCTGGGACTAAACTCTCCTTTCTCAGTCATAAAAGGCATCAATGGATGGGGTCAGCAGGCGTTTTGGTGTTTAAACTTAATTAGAATGGGAGAAGATTCAGATCCAGATCTTAATCTGGGTATTTTTAAAGCATTTCGTGATTATCAAAAAAATGAAAAGAATGCTGCCAAGCAATATAAAGCTCATTTACAAAGCATCGAATTATAAATAATTAGAGCTAATTCTATCCTTCTTATATTAATGATCTTATTGTTCAAAATGTTGTAAGATATTTAGAAATAACTTAAATTTTTAATATGAATATTGAAGCAGATTTTAACTACAGAAAACCCTTAAAAGAAAATGAGGCTAAACCTGCCTTTGGCTTGGCCGAGGAAGATCCTAATTTACCAAATCATAAATCATTTAAAAAGATTGTTCATAATGCCAGAGAAGCAGACTTTGACATCACGATGGGTGGATTTGAGTTAATAAATCATGTCTCTTCTGTACAAGATTTTTATAACGAAGAAGATGTAGTTGGTACTTATTACGAAGAAATGGCCAGTCATGTTAAGGAAAAAGTAGGGGCAAACACCGTACAGATTTTTTCTCACATTACTAGAAATGAAGCTCAGGCTGAGTCTGGTGAAAGAAAAGGCGGACACAGACTAGTCCATAACGACTTTACAACAAGTTTTGGGGCTACACTGGATCCATTTTTGAAAGAAACAGGAATCAATCCAAAAAGAATAGTTGTTTATAATCTTTGGAGAAGATTTGATAAGGATGGAGTCGATACACCTTTTGCAGTATGTGATAAAAGATCAGTTTCTGAAAAAGAATTAATACCTACTGATTTATTTAATTATTTACCTGATCAGCCAGAAGCTTTAACAGTAGAGATTTGTCAGTCATCTCATAGTGATTCTCATAAATGGTACTTTTATCCAGAGATGAATAGAGATGAAGTTCTTATGTTCAAAACATATGACTCTGATGAACAACCTTTTATTCCTACTTTACACAGTGCGTTTGATCATCCTGAGACTCCTGAAGGAGTATCATCTAGAGAAAGTATAGAAGTCAGAGCTGTTTGTTTCTTTGATTAATCTTGAATGAAGAATTCTACCTACGAAGTAAAAAAATCTGACGAGTATCTAACTAAAGCTAAAGAAGTCATTCCAGGCGGTATATTTGGACACTATAAATACGCTATACGTGATACTGGACCTAAGTTTTTTTCAAGATCTGAAGGGGCTTATTTCTGGGATCTAGATGATAACCGTTATGTAGATTTGATGTGCGGTTATGGCCCGTCAATATTAGGATACAACCATCCAGAAGTGGAAGAAGCTTTTAAATTATCTTCTGATAAAGGTAATACTGTCAGTCTTGCCTCACCTGTAATGGTTGATTTAGCTACAGAGCTTGTTGATATGATTGATATTGCTGATTGGGCCTTGTTTGGTAAAAATGGCGGTGATGCCACTAGTCTAGCTGTCATGATAGCTCGTGAACATACCGGAAAGAAAAAGATAATCAAAATTGACGATGGTTATCACGGAGTAGCACCTTGGATGCAAGACAAAAGTAGACCTGGAATTATCTCCTCAGACAACGAACATGTATTAAAGATAAAATGGAATGATTCGGAAGCCCTTGAAGAATTACTAGATAAACATGGCAATGATATAGCCTGCTTTATTTCCTCACCATATGATCATCCTGTCTCAAGAGACAATTCTTTACCTGAAGATGGTTATTGGGAAAAGGTTACATCTTTATGTAAGAAGCATGAAGTTTTAACCATAGTAGACGATGTGCGAGCAGGGTTTAGAATAAATCTACACGGCTCCAATGTAGCTTTCGGTTTTTCTCCTGACATGATTTGTTTTGGTAAAGCAATTGCTAATGGTCACCCTTTAGCATCTTTAGTAGGATCTAACGATATAAAAAAAGCTGCAGAAAAAGTTTATTTTACTGGCACTCAATTTTTTAGTGCTCCGCCCATGGCAGCATCTTTAGCAACTCTTAAAGAATTGCGTAAAGCAGATGCACCAAATAAACTCATTGAATATGGTAAAAAACTTAACGAAAGATTAGTCAAAGTAGCAAAAGAGGAAGGATTTAACTTAATAGCATCCGGTATGCCTTCTATGCCTTATTACCGACTTGAGGGTGTTGATTTCGAAACTCATTTTAAGTGGATTGATGAGTGTGTAAGAAGAGGGGTTTATATGCTGGGCTATCATAATCATTTCATCTCTCTTGCCCATACCGACGAAGATATAGATTTTGTAGAAACCATAGCAAAACAAGCATTTAAAAGCCTTTAAAGGCTATGTACACAAGAAGAACCTTCCTAAAAATTTCAGGAATACTAGCTACTCTTTTAGCAGGAGGTTATGTATTTAGAAATTCAAATAGTTTAGAAGTAAAACATATTCTATCTTCCGCAAGCCATGAAAAACTTGCGGTTACTCTATCTTTATCTAAAGGCACTTCTAGTTTAGGGCTTATTTTAAATAATAATGTTTTAATAGAAGGTAGACCAATGGATCGGGAGGGCAAGCATTGGCAATTTATAGCGAATGATTTATCACCCAACAGATCTTATAATCTTGAACTGATTTCAGAAGGCGAAACTATTTTTGAACCATGGGATTTAAAGACTTTTCCAGGTCCTGAATCTGAGATTAATAGTGTTGCTATGATGGCTTTTACGTGTGCCGGCGGTGGAGATGGTTTTAAGGCCTCAGGAAAAGAATTCTTTAAGCCTCATAAATTTAGACAAAAGATTTTTGATGAAGGTTTGTCTAAAAAACCTGATTTCGTAATTTCGATTGGAGATCATATCTACTTTGATCTTAGGGGTGAAAATTTCCCCCCAGTTGGAAGAAATAGTAAGTTGATTAAATTCTTCGTAGGAGGTTATTTAAAATTTAGGTACGGTGTTTTCAATAGGCTTGAGAGTGCAGGCAGTGAAAATAATGAATCAATACTAAAACTTGTGGGTAATGATCAAATCGCTTCTTTATACGGAACTAAATTTAAAAGTACTCCGATTTTCTTTATACCAGACGATCATGATTATTTTGAGAATGACGATGCAGAGGAAGATTTAGTAACTTTTCCAGCAGACGATTTCAGTAAAGGGGCTTTCAAGAAAATGGCAGATCTCTTTTATCCTCCGTTACTTGATACTCCTAACAAAAAACCAGGAAGAAAGACTGGAAGAATCAGATACGGTAATGCCTTTGAAGGTCTCATAGCTGATTGTGCTGGCAATATGACTTTAGGTGGTAATAAAGCAGTCCTAATATCTGATGAGGATGAAAAATGGATCAAGACTAG
>Ga0233397_1001590_pt1 | contig 10530 bp, 7 predicted proteins | sample 35DmetaG_FD_189957 | JGI IMG/M metagenome (GOLD analysis project Ga0233397, IMG submission 189957) | Seawater microbial communities from Monterey Bay, California, United States - 35D | ecosystem: Environmental > Aquatic > Marine > Coastal | place: USA: California | collected 2016-10-20
CCCCTTATTGGTTATCAAGCGGTCGTATTATTGGTCTTGTAAAGTGCAATAAATGCTTCCTTAAGATCAATAACCAAATCTCTGAATAAATTAACTAAAACTGTAGTTCTACGATTATTATCACTATTACTAGAAACAAACATGCCATTAATTATTACCAAGAAAGCGCTTGCTTCATGCATAGCAATACCTGCTGCAATACTTGTATTGAAACCTGCCAGTGTAGTCATAACTAGTAATAGAGTAACTATTACTGAAATTGCGATATTTATGTTCACAATGAGCTTTGTTCTTTTTGCAAGTTGAATTAATCTAACTATTGCTATAGGGTCATTACCTGGAATCAATACATCCGCTGCTTCTAGATTTACTTGGTCACCGCTACCAACAGCCACTCCAATATTTGCTGCTGCTAAAGCACCTGCATCGTTGAATCCGTCACCTGCCATCAAAGTTCTACGCGCCTTACCTCTATCCTTAACCCATTGAGCTTTACCTTCTGGATCAACATTACCTCTACAAATAGTTGGATCAATTCCTATTTTTTTAGCAAAAGACTCAACAGATGATTGCTCATCACCACTGAGAATCTCCACAATTATCCCTTCTTCTTGTAATGATTGAACCATTTCTGCTACACCTTCTCTAGCATCATCATGAATAAAGGTGAATGCGGCTACTGACTTACCATCCAGAGATAATACGCTAACTCCATGTCCTTTTTTCCTTGATGAATCTAAAACCTGTTGTACTTCATTAGAAATCTCAACATCCTGAGATATCAACCAATCAGCTCGACCAAAAATCAACTCTCTACCACTTAATTTACCAAATACTCCAGCGTCACCATCTGTAATTCCAGTAACTCTTTTTGACTTTATTTCCAATTCCTCTGCTAAGGAGATTATTGCTCGTGCATATGGGTGATTAGAGCGCTTTTCTAATGACGAAACAATAGCAAGTATCTCATCTTTATCTTGACCATCATTACATACAAACTCACCAATTTTAGGGCGACCTGTAGTTAGTGTACCAGTTTTGTCTAACAATGCAAGTTCAATAGAGGCTGCTGACTCAAGAACATCTCCTCCTCTTGCCACTAAACCTGAAGCTGAAGCGGCTGATAGCGCTGTTGCATGAGGAACTGGAGCGGCCAAAAGTAGTGCACAAGGGCAAGAAACCACCCACAACACTAGAGTTGTGACGAAATCTTTGGTAACAAAACCGTAAGCAAGAGACCCAAGTAATACAAATGGAACCCAAACAGCTGTAAAACGCTCAATTGTAGTTTGAGTTTTGGTAGGCATCTCACGGAAGTTTCGTACTAAATCAATTAAACTGGCTAATCGGGTTGATTCTCCCACGGCTTCACAATTCACAATAATTGGTCCTCTAACCAGTACTAATCCAGCTTCAACATGATCTCCCTTGGAAACCTCAATTGGTATTGGTTCACCTGTTAATGGGGCACGATCAATTTGTCCATTACCATCAATTATGATGCCATCGACAGGAACTACTTCTCCTGATCTGATTTCAACAATATCTCCAACACTTAATGCTTGGATTGGTACCCAATCCTGTTCATTAGAACCTGTATCTAAATCAGAAGAAAGTCGGGCTAGCCTAGGTAATCTATCTAATCCGCCTTGCATAGCTTTTCTAGCTCTTACTAATGCAATTTCTTCAAGATGTGAAGCGAATGCGACTAAGCCTGTAACTACAAGAGCTTCTACATATTCTTGCATTATCATAGCGCCAATTACAGCTAAAGAAGTTAGAACTTGGAACCCAAGAACTCTATTTCTGATACTAGAGGCTGCTTTTCTAAGCATTGGTAGACCTGCAAAAGAAATCCCAATTACTGCCAAGAATAATGCAGTATTATTGGGGATAGAGGATGATTCTTGAATTGCTATTACTCCAAATAGTAATGGGATTATGAAAACTGCTGAAAGTAGTTGAACCTGATCTGGCCTGAGCTTTGAACTGATAGAGTCTTCTAATTTCAAATCTTTACCAAGTAGTTGAGATATTCTCTCATCAGAAATTTCTTGTAACTTCACCGAATGGAATTCTATCATCTGAAGTTCTATTTTTCCTTCTTCAAATCGGGTATTGATAATACCAGGTACATCAAGCAACGCATGTTTGAGTGTATTTCTATCAATTCCAAGATTAGTAGCGGCTCGACCAGGGGTGAGTCCTGAAACCTCTTTCCATTTTATCTTTGGATTATGACCTAAACTTTCCATGACTGAATTAACACGAGAAACTCGACCTTTCGCCATATCTAGATTGAATCTAACATTTCCTTCAGTAACAGATACATTTACTTCATGGATACCTGGTAATCTACTAACTGCACGTCTGGCTTTCATTGCACAATCTGCACAGTCCATACCATCAATTTGCCATTCAATTTCATAAGTACCATCGATTACTAAATCTGTATCTAATATATTTACAGCACTTTTGGAAAAAGAGATAAGATTCTCTTTACCTTCGTCTAGAATTTTCTTCAATTCATTGGACTCTTTAATTCTAGAGAACCTTCTCTCAACAGTCTTTGAGATACTGGAAATAATATCTTTAGAGTCAGTATTAGATAATTTTTCAGTAGTAGATTTTTTTTCTGGAACGGATGATTCAGACTCTCCATCATCATCAAGAAGTAAAAACTCCTCATCTTCCATAGCACTGGGAGTAGTATATCATCCTTGAATATGACTCGATAAAGTATGAACGATGAGATGATGAGACAGAACCATTACGGGAGGATATGAGTGAGTTACCGGAGGGCGATGATTGGGAGATGATTGTCTTCGATATTGATGGTACTCTACTCGATTTCGATGGATTTCAGCCTGAGTTAATCCCACTAATTAGAAAGATAGAAGAAATGGGAATTACAGTTTCTCTAGCTTCTGGAAGAACTCTACCTAATGTCACTCCGATACAACAAGTATTGGCTATCAGTGGCTTTGTTATAGGAGAAAATGGAGGGATGGTTTGGGATACTAAAGCAGGGTTTCCAATCAGATGCCTAGCTGATGGGAAAAGAGCTAAAGATGCTGCAGAATGGCTAGCTACGCAAATAGAAGGATTAGATCCTAAAGGCATTGAAACTAATCGCTGGAGAGAAACTGAATGGTGTCTACTAGATACTGAGAATTATAAAAAAATGAGAGATGCTTTGAAGACCTCCAGATGGCCTGATTTACAAATTGTTCCAACTGGATTTGCAGTCCATATTACAGAAAAAGGACTTGACAAATCTAGCGGTCTAAAGGTTGCATTTGAACAAAGAGGTATTGATCCAAAGAAGGTTATTGCAGTTGGTGATGCATCAAATGATATTCCAATGTTTGAATTATGTGGATTTGCAGTTGCAGTGAATAATGAATTCAAAGGAGTAGCTGAAGCAGCAGATCATTTGACTGAATCAAAAGGCACTCTAGGTACAATAGAATTCTTAGAGCAATTCATAAAGTCCAGAAGTTAGAGATGGTGCAGGAGGCAGGATTCGAACCTGCGAAGCTCTACGCATCGGAACTTGAGCCCGACCCCTTTGACCACTCGGGTACACCTGCGAGCCTCGGAGAGGTTTTTTCTTATTGAGTTCAACGGATGAAGAGGCTAGAAAGAAGATAAACAAAGGAATCATTCATGGCCTTCCTCTGTCTGCCGTAACTCAGGTTGCTCACATGATTGACGAAGTCGCTTCATCAAGATTGACAAAGCAACAACTAATTGTTGTAGAAAAGGCACTTTTTGAATTAACAAGACAGCAAAAATCTAGTCCAAATGTACCCAAAGAAATTACAATTCCAAATTTTTGGCCTTCAATTCGTCAACTATTAACTAATTTAGAAAATGAGTTGGCTGAGACCATAAGGAACGAAGGAATGAATGCTAAAACTCAACTTCAATCTCGTAGACTGGGTGTTGCTAGAACTTCTGTGTCGGATTTGACAAGATTGAGAATGAATGCATTTGCTCAACATGCTATATTGAGTAATCTGATAAAAACGCCGAACAGAAGGCAAAACGAGAATGCAGTACCACCATTAAATTGGCAAAGACACGATCCTTCAGAAAGAATTTATTACACAGGTGTTGAAAGATTAGTAGAGAAATACAAGAAGGATGTTTCTTGGGATGGTATGCTTCACGGAGGGAAACCTGAAACTATCAATAAATCTAGTCTTGGAGGGAATGCGGCATTAACCGAATTTAATGATTCAGAAGAAGATGAGTCAGAACAAAAAATCTCTACACCTTCTCCACCGCAAGAAATGTGGAATGAACCTGAATTAGACGAGGAAGATAGAATAAGACAGATGGATGAATTCCCAGAAAGAGCCACTGGGGCAATGTCTGCAACTTCTATAGAATCGCCCAACCCTATTGGTAATCTTTCCGATATGAAAAGAATTAGGATGTTACAAGACCTTGTAGACCCAATCATAGATGAAGATGGGACAGAAATTCAACTTACTGCGGGCGAAGTTGCAAACTTTTCTTCCTTAATGGCGGACACATTAATCGCTGCTGGTTTCGCCGAATCTGCTGAGATATGAAAAGTAATGACTTAGAGGCGTCATTATCCGATACAGTCTACCGAAGGTGAGCCAATGGGAGAATCAGTCACAGATAAACAACTAAAAAAATTCAGGAAAAACTTTGCTAATGATCCTGCAGCAAAGGTTGCACAAAATGCAGTTACTAATGGAAATCTAATTGATGTAGCATTAAACAGAGATCTAGTACAAGCAATTGATTCATCTTTTTCAATAAAATTAGATGATTGGAAAGTAACGAATCAGAAAAGTAGTGGAAGATGTTGGTTATTCGCAACATTAAATCTTTTCAGGCCTGGAACAATGAAGAAACTTAATGTAAAAAACTTCGAATTCAGTCAGTCACATATTCACTTTTGGGATAAATTTGAGAGAAGTAATCATTTCTTTGAAGCGGTTATCGATACTGCAGATAGACCATTAGACGATAGAACGATTGGTTTCTTACTAGGTGATCCTATTGGAGATGGTGGACAATGGAATATGGCAATGAACTTAATCAGAAAACATGGATTAGTTCCAAAAACCGCTTATCCTGAGAGTATTTCTTCATCTAGTACCCGATGGATGAATGCTATATTGAAAGATATTCTAAGAAGTGGAGCGAGTGAACTACGAGAAATATTAGATAATGGTGGATCTGTAGAAGATGCCAGAGCTCACAAAGATAAGAGAGTGGAAGATATCTGGAAGATTCTATGTATCCATTTAGGAACTCCTCCGGAAGAGTTTGATTGGCAATGGGAAGATAAAGATGGAGAATTCCATAGAAAGGGAAGTATGACTCCTCAAGAGTTTGCCAAAGAGTATGTGGAAATGGACTGGGAAGATTATGTTTGTATTGTTAACGACCCAAGGAATGAATACTACCAAACTTACACTGTAGACTATCTACAGAATGTTGCTGGAGGCCCTCCAGTAGTCTACCTAAATGTACCAAGTCAAGAAATGAAGAATGTAACTCAGAAACTGTTGGAAGATGGCTTACCAGTTTGGATGGGATGTGATGTAGGTAAACAGATGCATAGAGAAAGAGGACTATGGGACGCTAAATTATTTGACTTTGCAGAGCTATATGGTACAGAATTCGGTATGGATAAGGCAAATCGTCTAAGGTATAGCCAGACTATGATGACACATGCAATGTTATTCACAGGAGTTGATGTGGTTGATGGAGTTCCAAGAAGATGGAGAGTTGAGAATTCATGGGGTGCTAAAAAGAGTGGTGAAGAAGGATTCTATACAATGAATGATTCATGGTATGATGAACATATGTTTGAAATTGCAGCACCTACTAATTATCTTACAGAGAAGATGAAGAAAGGACTCAGCACTACTCCAGTAGTGTTACCTGCTTGGGACCCAATGGGTAGTCTAGCTAAAGATGAAGCCGCTCTTTAGAAATGCTTCCGCTAATTTCAATTGGAAAAATATAATCAAGATCAAAAATCTTATCCAAGGTTTCTTAGTGAAAGCTCGATAGTGACTGAATCTGGATATTCAATCATCATTATTGCTTTCAATGCCTTCTCATCCTTTGAACTGTTAGTTACAAGTTCAAGAAGACGCTTGTGGAAACGCATTTCCCAGTGATCCCAAGTCTCTGCACCTTCTCCATCAGGAGCTTTTCTGCAAGGGACTACTAATTTCTTAGTAGGTAGAGGTATAGGTCCACGAAGTGCAACACCAGATTTATCTGAAATTGCCTTAATTGTAGCACATACCATGTCTACATCTTTGTGATTATCACCGGTTAACTTGATAGTAGTGACGACTGGCATTTAATTCACTCACCAATCTTTCCACAAATCTAAGCTTTCTTCTCGATCTTCATGCAAACGCCAGCAGCCACGGTCTTACCCATGTCACGGATAGCGAATCTTGCAAGTTCAGGGAATGCATCCATCTGTTCGATTGCCATTGGCTTGGTAGGTCCGAAACGGATTAATGCTGCATCTCCTGTCTTTAGGAACGGAGGGTTTGCTTCCTTGGTCTTGGAGTTTTCAAGAAGTTCAACGAATCGAACAGCTACTTGGCTGGTGTGGCAATGGAATACTGGTGTATATCCTGTACCGATAGCCTTTGGAATATCCATTAATTGAATCTGTCCAACGAATGTTTCGTCGTGACGTACGAAGTTAGGTGCGCTCTCTGGGTAACCAGCAACGTCTCCACGGCGGATATCTGTTGCAGCTAGGCCACGTACGTTGAATCCAACGTTGTCACCAGGCTCAGCCTTAGCGTGGACTGTGTGGTGCATCTCGATTGACTTAACTTCAGCAGATTTCTGACTTGGGTTGAAAACAACAGTCTTACCTGAGTTTAGAACACCAGTCTCGATCTTTCCTACTGGAACAGTTCCAATACCACTGATTTTGTAAACGTCCTGAATAGGAAGTCTTAGTGGACGGTCTGTTGGTTTAGGAGGCATCTGAATCTTATCAATTGCTTCGAATAGAGTAGGTCCCTTGTACCATCCCATATTCTCGCTCTTGTTGTAGATGTTCTCTCCATAGAAAGATGAACCTGCAATCATTGGAACATCAGCTGGGTTAAATCCAGCCATCTTCAATAGATTTGAAACTTCAGTCTTAACTGAGTTGAACTTATCTTCTGAGTAATCAACACCACTAATATCCATCTTGTTGATATTGACAATTAATTGTTTTACACCCAAAACACGTGCTAAGAAAGCGTGTTCCTTAGTTTGTGCGTTAACACCGTCGTTAGCTGCAACACAAAGAACTGCTGCATCTGCTTGACTTGTACCGGTGATCATGTTCTTTACGAAATCACGGTGACCAGGTGCATCAATTACAGTGAAGTAATAATTTGGAGTGTAGAACTCTTTATGAGCAACGTCGATAGTAATTCCACGCTCACGCTCTTCCTTCAAACCATCCATAACATAAGCAAGACCGAAACCAGCCTTACCTTGCTCTGATGCAAGTTTTTCATTCTTATCGATAACGTGTTGTTCGATATGACCACTATCTAATAGTAGTCTTCCAACTGTTGTCGATTTTCCGTGGTCAACGTGACCAACGAATACAATATTCAAGTGCGGTTTGCTTTTATCTTCCCATTGTGAACCCATATGATACACCTCTAAGTAGCCCGCCGACCGTAGAGGTATATTTGAATCCATTCATTACAATGAATATATTATTATGTTCTAAAAACACTATAAACAGCGCCGCAGTTCATCGATATTGAAGTTCAATAATGAAATGTTTTATCTCTGTGTTATGAGTTTTCTCATTTTGTATGTCTGCGGTCCATTGACCGGGTAATTCACCCTTAACTTGAGATCCCCCAATCACACTCCAAACACAGTGATCATCTGAATCGCAATCGCCAGAATCTCTGTTCTCAGCACCGGTCGCAGATGTATTAGTTACTTCATCATCAGTTGAATTGTAAACATAGATATCAAGTATATTTTCAGAATCTACAGTTATTCCACCAGCACCATCATCTTCTTTAGGATAGATCAATTTAACTCTCAGATAACGAATCTTATCATTTGTCTCTGAATCATATGTTATAGGATATTCCCATGACATAATGATTGGGTCATTACCCAAACGACGATCTATCTCAAAATCAGACCAAACACCACGATAACTGACATATACCTTAGCATCGTCAGATGATGTTAATCCATTATTATCAACTACTGTCAAACGAACTTCCCAAGCGCCTGCTGTAATTGCATCACCTGTAGAAGGAAGAGTTTCCCATTCGATTGATTCGCCAGTAGCGTCAATATCATTCTCGGAGTTACCATCATTATCTGAATCATAACTTGTATCTAAATCCCAATTCCATTCAACAATGTATTCTTCTGCATAGCAATCAGAATCATCAGGATCGCAACCTGCCCAAGAATCTGTAGCGTCCAAATTGATTTTGGTAGTAAACTCAACTTCTCTATCACTAATTTCTTTATCCTCTTCACAAACCCAGACTAAAACAAAACTTCCTGCTGGTGCTGATTCTCCTTCGCAATCGTCATCCTTATCATCTGTAATCTTAGCTTGTGGTTCTCTAGCAGAGGGATCAATAATATTCAATGTCTTTTTTGTTGTAGTTTCTAATGAACCATCACTGACAGTTAATCTTACAGTATATTCTCCATCTTGAACATAGGAATGAGTTGTGGTTAATCCAGAACCAGTATTTCCATCACCAAAATTCCAAGTAAATGTTAGTGAGTCACCATCTGGATCTGACGAACCCGCAGCATTGAATGTTATCTCATCACCTGATCTAACGTTAGAATCTGGAGTCATTGAAAAGGTCGAGGTAGGGGCATTATTGCCACTAAAAGAGTCTAAACAACCAGCTAGGGGGGTACTAATCATCAATAAAACCAACAAAAATGCAAGTCCACGGAGGCGCGTCATCATAAGGACCGTAGTATCGATATCTCATCAATCCTACGGCTTCCCGTAATAACGACTAAAAGTCAAATAATGACTTCTGTGTGGAAGGATTCTTGGCATAATCTTTCAGTTTAGACTCATCAAAATTCAAAGCAGAAGTAATTCTTCCAAGTGATTTTGCTAATCTATTAACGTAGTATTGAGGGTCTGGTTTAGGAGGTTCTCCTCCTATTTCATCGACTAACCAAGCCTTTACCTCCATCGGACTTGACTTAGAATTAGTGATAATATATCCAACTTTCATACCGGGAGTAAATTGTAATCCTCTACTTATCCTTTCTTTTGCTGCTCTGACATATGGTAAACTATCCGGGTTCGCATAGATTTTATCGAAAACCCATTTAGCATATCTTTTGTCCCATGTTCCCTTACATGAACGGCTAACAATTAAATCAGAGGGAGGGATTTTTCCTTGTTGAACTTCAGTGATTACCGATTTAGCAAGATCAATAGCGCCTTCTTCATCTCCTTCAAGAATTAATTCAAACATTTCAGTCATTGTTGTACTAAGTATACCAAAAGAATCTGTTCGCCTGACTTCATAACCTCGTATTAATAATTCTTCACGAGGCCAAATTACTCTACCAACATATCTTTTCTTAGCACCGTGAGAGAAAAAGGCGGAGAGTGCTGTTTCAAATTCCAACTCTGCTCCTTCTTTGGTAAATTGACTTGCTAATTGCTCTCCAAGTTTGATCGTCTCTTCTTTTGCAGATTCCCAAGCAAATAGTTCACTACCTGAATCTGGTTTCTTAGCTGGAGTATTATCTTCACCCATAGTACAGACAAATATTGAATCAGTATCAGAGTATACCACATCGTAACCATCCTTCTCAAGATTAGAAATAATTTCTGTAATATTATATCTAGCCCATTCAGTTATACTAGCCCCTAACTTCTCATGTGTGAAGCGATAAAAACTAGAGGCGAATACTCCATAGAAAGAATTCATAAGAATTTTAACCGCATATTGTAATTGATCGTTTAGGAATGCTTCGTCTTCATTTCCATTCTCGAGGGCTTGTGAATATGCTTTCTTGTATTTATCACGACTATCCATTAAATCTTGTAATAGTAATGGAACAAGCCCTATTCTTTCATTTTTCGACAGATATCGCGTATTAGTTATTGGAGAAACAAAATGTGAAGAATCAACATTTGAATCTCTAATTAATGTCGTTGAGCATATATTATTTGATATCATTATGGAAGGGTACATGGATTTGAAGTCAAGTACTGCTACCCAATTTTTCACCCCTGGTTCTACTTCGTGAACATAGCCACCTGCTATCTGCTCTCTCCTACCTGTAGTTCTATTTGTCATCGGTATGGCAACACCATTTCTATCTGCTAATCTTACAACAAGAGAATCTATCCATTGACTGGTTGTGCCTGCAGATGCAGTTTCTACAGTAGTGGAAGATACCGATGCTAATGCTTCTTTTCGTGGGATTGATTTCAATTTTTCAAGAATATCCAAAGGCAAGATTGTATCTCTT
>Ga0233397_1001610_pt1 | contig 10448 bp, 10 predicted proteins | sample 35DmetaG_FD_189957 | JGI IMG/M metagenome (GOLD analysis project Ga0233397, IMG submission 189957) | Seawater microbial communities from Monterey Bay, California, United States - 35D | ecosystem: Environmental > Aquatic > Marine > Coastal | place: USA: California | collected 2016-10-20
TTATGCTGCTATGGATGTCATCATCCTAGCGATACCCGTTGATGCTTCAGTCACAAAAGTAATTCCCTTGCTTGCTCAAATGAACGATAACGCTCTGTTACTAGATGTGGGTTCAACAAAATCAATGATTTGTTCTAAAATAGAATTACACCCCAAGCGTAATCAGTTTTTAGCGACGCATCCTATTGCAGGAACTGAATTTTCTGGTCCCTCCGCTGCTTTTGAAAACTTGTATACTGGCAAGACTCAAATTTTGTGTGAAACTCATAAAACAAGACCTGATCTTTTGGAATGGGCGGTGCAGTGGTTCAATAATATGGAAATGCAACTCCAAGAAATGGATCCTGAAGAACATGACAAACACATTGCATATGTATCTCATATTTCCCATATCTCTTCATTTATGCTGGGAAAAACCGTTATGGAAAAAGAGAAGGATGAACGAACTATTTTTAATATGGCAGGAAGTGGTTTTGAGTCTACTGTGCGTTTGGCAAAAAGCTCTCCAGCCATGTGGACCCCTATTTTTAAACAAAATCAAGAGAATATTTTAGAAGTACTGGAAGAATACATCGCAAATTTGCAAGAATTTAAATCTCTTATGGAGCAAAACGATTATATAGCGATCAATAAAAAAATGGAACAAACTAATGCCATAAAAGCAATTTTGGCAGGAATTAATTAAACCAAATAACAATTAGAAATACCTTAAAGATGGAAAACAAAAAAGAAATGCGCCAATGGTTGGATGACTTTGGATTAGATCACCCCCTTGTCATTGGAGGCCCTTGTAGTGCAGAAACCGAAGAACAAGTACTTAAAATTGCTCGTGAGCTCAAACACAGCGATGTAACAGTTTATCGTGCTGGTATTTGGAAACCTAGAACCCGCCCAGGGATGTTTGAGGGGGTAGGCGCTATAGGTCTGGGTTGGCTTAAAAAGGTTAAAGAAGAGACTGGGTTATTAACCGCAACTGAGGTGGCAAACAAAGATCATGTTAAACTCGCTATAGAAAACGATGTAGATATTTTATGGATCGGAGCGCGATCTACCGTTAGCCCTTTTATCATGCAAGAAATTGCAGATGCTTTAGAAGGAACAGATAAAATCGTTTTAGTAAAAAATCCGGTAAACCCAGATTTAGCTTTGTGGCTGGGTGGGGTAGAGCGGCTGTATTCATCAAATATTAAAAAATTAGGTTTAATCCACAGAGGTTTTTCTACTTATGAAAAAACCAAATACAGAAACATTCCCGAATGGCAAATTGCCATAGAAGTAAAGAACAGATTTCCGGACCTTCCTATGATTTGTGATCCCTCACATATCTCAGGAAGAAGGGATTTGATTTTTGATATTTCTCAAGCCGCACTGGATTTAAATTTCGACGGATTGATGATTGAAACGCACTGGGATCCTGACAACGCATGGAGTGATGCAGCACAACAAGTTACCCCTACACGCCTGATTGAGATCATGAAAGATTTGAAAGTAAGGAAAGAAACTACCCATGAAGAGAATTATCAAAATGAATTGAATAACTTAAGAGCTCAAATTGACGTCGTGGATCAAACCTTGCTCGATACCCTAGGTAAACGTATGCAAGTTGCCGGTCAAATCGGAAAGTTAAAAAAAGAGAATAACGTAGCCGTTCTTCAAAACAAGCGTTGGAATGAAATCTTAGGCAGGATGATACTCGAAGGGCAAGAGCGCAAATTGTCTGAAGAGTTTATACTTAGAGTGTTTAAGGCTATTCACCAGGAGTCTATCAATCAACAAGAAAAAATATTAAACCCATAAAATAAAATTAGATTTATGGATTTGTCAACGCTGATGAAAAACTCCCAAATACAATTAAAACCTTTTTGGGTTTTATCCACAGGTGTTTGTTTTGTTTATGGATTATTGATTGGAGTTCCCTCGGAGTTGAATGCTTATGGAGAGTTACTTTCCCTTTTAATCGCAGGGCCATTACACCTAGGGCTTTGCATGTATTTTTTAAAGATTACCAAAGGAAACACCCCCTCATTTTTTGATCTCTTTAAGGGGTTTAAGCCACTTCTCAATGCCTTATTGCTTTTTTTTATAATTAATGCATTGACAATTTTAGGGCTTTTGTTCCTTATTATTCCAGGGATTATCATGAGCTTGGGTTTTTCGATGAGTTATTATATCCTTTCTGAAAATACAGAGATGTCATTTAGCGAGGCCTTAGAAAAGAGTTGGAAACTAATGGACGGAAACAAAATGGAATTGTTTATACTGCATCTTCGTTTTATTCCATGGTATATATTGGGCTTGTTGTTTTTTGTCGTGGGTATTTTTATTGTGATACCTTGGCAAAACCTCACCATTGCGAATTACTATCAGGAGTTAAAAAATAAAAGTAAGCAAGAGGGTGATCATACTTCTTAGGATTACTTTTTTACAGCTCTTTTTAAACGATCATTAATGGTTCTTCCCAGATCATTTTCAGGAAAGTATTCTGTTATTATTAAGTCAAGATCCAATAGATCTAAATGATTAAGTGCAGTATATAATTTTTTTGCCGCTTCTTTTAAATCCCCTTTTGGTGATAAAATTTTGACCTTATGGAGCTTATCAAAACCTTGAGCATCCTTAAAAAATAGAAGACCTAGTTTTTTTAAACGATAGGTTTTAACATCTTTTGCTATTTCTGTACTGAGTACAATAGGTGTTTTAGGAGCGTAATGTTTCGAAAGCATCCCTGGTGCTTCGGGGCTTTCTTCATTGTTATTTTTTACATGTATTTTTCCGACGATCACTTCTATTGCTTCCAAGCTTATCGCTCCATGACGATAAAGAACGGCTTGATCATTTTCAAATCCGATAATAGTAGATTCCAAACCTCGTTCACAGGGTCCTCCGTCTAAGACATATTTTAATTTATCTTGAAATGCATGGCTCACATGAATTGCGGTGGTAGGACTTATAGCGCCAAAAGGATTGGCACTAGGCGCAGCAAGAGGAAAATCGAGTTGTTTTAAAAGCTTCAAGGTTAGTGGGTGCTTTGGGATACGAACGCCTACTGTATCCTTCCCAGCTGTTACTCGATCTGGAATGACTTTTTGTTTTTTTAAAACTAAAGTTAGCGGGCCAGGCCAAAAAGCTGAAGCCAAACGCTTGGCACTCTCAGGGATTTCACATGCTATTTTAGACAGAAATTCGTAGTTGGGGATATGTACAATCAAAGGATTGTTTGCAGGACGTTGTTTTAAGTGAAAAATTTTATCAACGCTAGTTGCTTTAAACGCATTAGCTGCAAGACCATAGACCGTTTCTGTGGGAATTGCTACGGGCTCCCCTTTTATGAGTTCTTTTTTAACTAAGTTTAAATCTGTCGTAATCACTAAGGATTCATTTTGAATGAATATAGGTAGAAGAGATTGTACAGAGAGGAAAAACTATTGGAGCGCTTTAGCAATTCGATCTATTGCTGTCCTAATGTTTTCTTCTGACGCTGCATAAGAAATTCTAATACAGTCTCCATTACCGAATGCATCTCCAGTAACAGTTGCCACATGAGCTTCTTCTAAAAGATATAAGGCAAAATCTGAAGCGTTTTCAATTTTTTTACCTCTTAGCGTTTTCCCAAAATAGGAGGAAACGTCTGGGAAAACATAAAAGGCACCTTGGGGTTGATTAATTTGAATCCCTGGTATGGCTTTTAGCAACTCAATAATGATTTCTCTTCTTTTAGCAAATTCGTCTATCATATATTGAATATTGCTTACAGGAGCATCTACAGCAGCAATCGTTGCTCTTTGAGCGATACAATTGGCACCTGAAGTGATTTGACCTTGCATTTTATTACAGGCTTTTGCCAACCATTCTGGCGCACCGATGTACCCAATACGCCATCCCGTCATCGCAAAAGCTTTGGCAACCCCATTAACTGTTATCGTTCGGTCATAAAGTTCAGGAATAGCTGCGATGCTAAAATGCGGTGTACCATAATTGATATGTTCATATATTTCATCGGACAGAATGAAAATATCAGGATGTTTTTCCAATACTTTCCCTAAAGCACGATATTCATCTTCGGTATAGATTGTACCGCTGGGATTGTTGGGCGAATTAAACATCACCAACTTTGTTTTTGGTGTAATAGCAGCTTCCAATTGCTCAGGGGTGATTTTAAAGTCTGTTTCAATGGAAGAAGAAATAATCGTTGACTTTGCTTCTGCAAGAGTAGCTATTGCAGAGTAGCTTACCCAGTAAGGAGCGGGAAGTAAGACTTCGTCTCCAGGGTTTAACAATACCATACAAACATTTGCGATGGATTGTTTAGCTCCAGTTGAAACTACAATTTGAGAAGGTTTATAAATTAAGTTATTATCTCTTTTAAATTTATTGCAAATGGCTTCTTTAAGATCTGCATAACCATCTACCGGGGAGTAAGAATTCCAATTGTCTTCAACCGCTTGAACAGCAGCGTTTTTAATAAATTCTGGAGTATTGAAATCGGGTTCTCCTAAGCTCAATCCAACAACGTCTATACCGCTATTTTTGAGTTCTCTGGCCTTGGCAGCCATTGCTAGAGTAGCTGAAACTGGAAGGCTGTTTATTCTTGCTGAAAGTAAATCCATTAAAATATATTAGCTGGGTTGCATTCCCATTTGTTTTAAAAACTTAAAGTGTGAAAAAAGGGCACTTCGCGTTGTTTTGTATTCGTTATAAGGAAGGTTGAATTCTTTTGCTGTTTTTTTTACTATAGCTCCAATTTTGGTATAGTGAATATGACTTATATGAGGAAAAATATGGTGCTCTATTTGGTGATTTAGCCCCCCCGTAAACCAATTGACAAACTTATTTTTTGTAGAAAAATTTACAGTAGTTAACAGTTGGTGAATGGCCCAAGTGTTTTTCATTGCGCCCGTTTTATCGGGTTCAGGCATTTCAGCATCTTCAATGACGTGGGCAAGTTGAAAGACCAAACTCAAAATCAATCCTGCGGTGTAATGCATGGCTACAAAGCCAATAAGTATTGCCCACCACGGCGCATTGAGAAAGATGATGGGAATAACAATCCAGATTGAAAAGTAAATGGTTTTTGTGATGATTAGCCCTATCCATTGAAGATTTGGACGTTTACTGTTTAAATATGAAAGTTTTCTCGCAGTATAACGTTTCATTTGTTGAAAATCAGTAAAAATCGCCCAATTGATCGTTAATAAGCCATAGAGAAATACAGAATATAAATGTTGAAATTTATGGTGTGGAAACCATTTAGCATGTCTTGAAAATCTTAAAATTCGCCCAGCCTCTAAATCTTCATCATGCCCGTGTATGTTGGTATAGGTATGATGTAAAACATTGTGTTGTATTTTCCAATTGAAAACATTTCCCGCCAAAATGTAAATACTGCTTCCCATAAGTTTATTGACCCAAGGATGTCTGGAAAATGAACCGTGATTACCATCGTGCATCACATTCATCCCAACCCCTGCCATTCCGATACCCATAAGCATGCACATCGGGAGTTTATACCAAAGGCTAATATCTAAAATGAAAATAAGGACATAAGGGGCAAGCAGTAATGAAAACATGATAACTGTCTTTAAATAGAGTTTCCAGTTCCCAGTTTTTCGAATTTTATTTTCTTTAAAATAGTTGTTGACCCTTTGGTTTAAAGTTTTGAAAAATTTTTTGGAGTCTTTACGAGAAAAGCGAAGGCTTTGTGTAGCTTGCATAGATTTTTTTTATTAAGCTAAAATAAATTAAAATTTGCTTTTAATTCCTTTGAAACTAAAAAAACCTATTGGAAGCGTTGTTAAAATATTTTCCGAACCTAAGTTTGACTCAACAAAATCAATTTGAGTCACTTTTAAAATTGTATCTAGAATGGAATGCTATGATAAATGTCATTTCTAGAAAAGATATGGATGCTTTTTATGTACGACATGTTTTACATTCTTTAGGAATTGCAAAAATAATACAATTTAAGCCACAAACTCAAGTACTTGACGTGGGAACCGGGGGAGGTTTCCCTGGAATTCCACTTGCAATAATGTTTCCTGATACACAGTTTAATTTAATTGACAGTATTGGAAAAAAGATAAAAGTGGTAGAAGGGGTTAGTTCAGCTTTAGGTTTGAAAAATGTCTTTTCGGAACAAATGCGTGCAGAGCAATATTCAAAAAAAGTTGATTTTGTGGTTAGTAGGGCTGTGACACGTATGGAAGCTTTTGTCCCTTGGGTGGCAATAAATATAAAAACAGAACAACGTCATCCGATCAAAAATGGGATACTTTATCTCAAAGGAGGTGATCTTTCAAAAGAATTAAAAGATTTTCCTATGGCGAAGCAGTATGACTTGCTAAGTTTTTTTGAAGATCCTTTTTTTGAAACAAAAAAAGTAGTTCATCTCCCGCTTTAGAGTACTGCCTTTTTCTTTTTTTGGGCTTCCTCTTTTTCAAAGTACTTTTCAAAAAGATTCTCCATTTTGTTGAAGTGATGATCCAAAATAGAATCTATACTTCTTTCAGAAGAATCAAATTCAAAGTGAAAATCATTAGGTGCTAAAGACTCTATCATAGAATCCAATTTAAGAATTCTTAATCTTGGAGCGTATTTATGAGAAATAATACTGTCTAAAAAATCACTTTTTTTATAAAAGAAGGTTCTTTTATCATTCATCAATGAGTCAAATTTAAACTTCACAAAGGGGAGGGAATCGGAGTTGAAGTTAAAATGGAATTTTTGATGAAAGCCAAGTCTTTTTTCGACTTTTGAGGAGTCGTAACGGATGAGATTTCCATTTTTATCATATTCTTTGTAAACACTGTATTCAACTTCATCATCGGAATTAAGCGCCTTTTGACCGAAACAGATTAGGCCAGCTAATAGGAATAGCGAAATGATAATTGCCTTTTTCATAATTGGGGGTTTTAGTTCAATCTATAAGACGAACTGAAGAGGTCAACTGTTACACTAAAACCAAAGTCTTTAGCCCAAAAAAGGATATCGATAATCTGATGCAGGAACAAAGGTTTCTTTAATCAATCTAGGAGATACCCAACGCAAAAGATTTGAAGCGGACCCTGCTTTATCATTTGTACCTGAACCTCTAGCGCCTCCAAAGGGTTGTTGACCTACAACAGCTCCAGTGGGTTTGTCATTGATATAGAAATTTCCAGCGCTGTTTTCTAAAGCTGTTAACGCCTCTTCTAGAGCATAACGATCTTGAGAATAAACGGCTCCAGTAAGTGCATATTCTGAAGTTTGATCTACCAGTTCTAGAGTACTACTCCATTCTTTATCGGGATAGATATAGATTGTTACTAGAGGACCAAATAATTCTCTTACCATAGTATCGTATTGCGGGTTAGTAGTTAACACTACGGTAGGTTCTATAAAATAACCTTTAGAATCATCATAATTACCTCCTGCAATGATCTCTGCGTCAGCATCTTTTTTCACTTGTTCTATAGCTTGAGCCAATCGTTCGAAGGCTCCTATGTGGATGACGGCAGTTACAAAATTTTTAAAGTCTGCAGGGGAACCCATACGAATGGTTTTCAGCTCAGCTTTTACTTCTGCAATAACCTCATTTGCTATAGAATGCGGTAAATAAACACGAGAGGCTGCTGAACATTTTTGCCCTTGAAATTCAAAGGCACCTCGAATGATTCCAGCGGCAACTTCTTTAGGTTTTGAGGAAGGATGTGCAATGATAAAATCCTTTCCCCCGGTTTCACCAACAATTCTAGGATAGGAGCGATAACGACTAATATTGGTCCCTATTTTGCCCCAGAGATCTCTAAAAACTGAAGTAGAACCAGTGTAGTGTATCCCAGCAAAATCAGGACTCTCTAGGACTGTATTGGTAATCATTTCTGGGTCACCAAAGACCATATTGATCACTCCATCGGGCAATCCAGCTTCTCTAAAGATTTCCATTAACACATTTGCAGAATAAACTTGATGATCGCTAGGTTTCCAAACGACTACATTTCCCATCATGGCTGCACTAGCTGGGAGGTTTCCAGCAATTGCAGTAAAATTGAACGGGCTTATGGCATATACAAAACCTTCAAGAGGCCGATAACTAACCCGGTTCCAAATTCCCGAACTGTTTTCAGGTTGATTTTCATAGATTTCCTGCATAAATTGAACGTTAAAACGGAGGAAGTCAATGTATTCACATGAAGCATCAATTTCTGCTTGAAAAATAGTTTTGGATTGGGCTAACATGGTAGCCGCATTGATTTTCGCTCGATAGGGACCTGCGACCAATTCTGCCGCTTTTAAAAAGATAGCGGCTCGAGATTCCCAAGGCATTTGACTCCAGCTTTTACGAGCTTCTAGGGCAGTTTCTATTGCGTTTTTTATGTTGTCTTTAGTAGCTCTATGATAACTTCCCAACAGATGTTGATGATCGTGAGGGGGATGCATAGTTGCTGTGTCTCCAGTTTTCACATTGCGATTTCCTATGCGCATGGGAACCTCAATTTTTGATTTGTACAGGCTCTCATACATTGCCAAGACTTCTTCTTTTTCTGGGCTGCCAGGGGCGTATGATAATATAGGTTCGTTAACGGGATAGGGCACTTGAAAAACACTGTTAGCCATAATTGAATTTTTGCTAAAAGTATTGATTTATCTTGAAAATACAAGACGGTTCAGAAAGGCTTAATTTAAGATGTAAGGAACGTTTAATTTAAAACATGGGACTTCAACATTAAACTTTTTTGCAGTTGTAAAGTTGATCATGATGAAAGTGCCTGACATGGAGCCCATTGGAGAAGTAATCAAACTTCCTGACTGATAGGTATGGGTCTCTCCAGGTCTTAAAACAGGTTTTTTTCCAACAACACCCACCCCATTAACATATTGGGGACGACTGATTGCCTCTAAGATTTTCCAATGTCTCGATAAGAGTTGTACTACATTCTTACTTTGATTTTCTATAGTGATCAAATACATAAAGGCATGGTGCGGAATATTCTCTTTGAGAAAACTACCCTCAAATTTTGTTTCCACTGAAATTTTAATTCCTCTTGTAATTTGTTGTATCACAGATGTTTGATTTGTAAAAAAAAGAATAATAAAGATAATAAAAAATTAATAGTAAAACACAAACAGTGGCTAATTCTGTAATTCGAAAGAATTGGTCTGTCCGATACCGATTAATGCATCGTATTGTGCGCCAATATTTCGATAATAGACCAAAATTAAATAATCGTTTTCCGAAAGGGCATGAGAGCCACTCAACTGGTTTTTGTTTAGAGTGTCTCCCTGTTTTAGTACGTATTTATAGTTGTAAAACCCTTGTTTTAAAATGAGTACTCCTTCATAAATTTCTAAAGCTGGATTAAAATACATCCTGTTTAGTTCACTAAGGTGGTAGTTGTTAAAGCTTCCATAGATGTATATTTCATCATCGTTTAATTCGTAATCCGCACCCAAACGGAAATAAACATAGCTGTAATCAGCATTAGAATTTGGGTTCCCTTGACGCATTATATTGCGAATCTCAAAACCTCCATTAATGTCTGGTGCATAAGTGTAGTTTTCATAAAGTCTAGGGATATTTGCGCTCAAAAAAGTCTCATAAAGTTCCGCTTTATTAGTATAGCTTATATTGGGTCCAGTAACTCTAAGGTCCTTAGTATCGAAAAAATAATACTCATTACCCCCTTCAAACTGAGTAGGGTTTTCATATCGATATTCAAGGGTTCTTCCAGAAAAATACTGAGGCTTAGGTGCTAATAAATCAGTATCCCACTGTCTGTTTTGAATCAAGTGGACATAAATATTTTGTTCAGGATTTCTAAAGACTCCTTGGTAGGGCGTAATGGCAAAATGCAGGGATTGGTGGGTATTGAATTGACTCATGTTTTGAGGGCGATATACAGCAGCTTGAACACTGGCTTGAGAATCATATAAACAAAACCTACGGGAGAAAATAAGGGTATCCAATTCATCGTAAACTTCAAGTATATAATTTCCCGAAACTTTAAATTGTATATTTTCGTTGGGAAGTTCCAAACGATAATTCGTAAATGTTTGTAATGTATTGAAAGAAGTTGAGTAATCATTAATTCGCAAGTTATCGTAACCCTCAATATATTCGTTTTGAAAGAGATTTGATGGAGTCCAATTGTGATTAAAATGTTTGATTTTGTAGTAATAATCTGCTTCATCACCATTTAAATCATCGAAGAGTAATGTTATTTTATCTCCAAGGCTTACCACAGGAAAGTTGTCAATTTTTTCCGATCCAAAAAATTGTACAGTTTTAACGTTGTCCGGAGGAGCATACTCAAAACCTTCTTGAGCAAAAGCTGTTAAAATATAAAACAGGCTAATGCAAGCCCCAAAAAAAAACTTTCTTTTCATCTCAAGTAAATGTAAATGTTCACTTTGTGATGACCAAATAGCGGGTTTATTAATGAAAAGGTTCAACACTTATTTAGAATGAGTAT
>Ga0233397_1001615_pt1 | contig 10438 bp, 17 predicted proteins | sample 35DmetaG_FD_189957 | JGI IMG/M metagenome (GOLD analysis project Ga0233397, IMG submission 189957) | Seawater microbial communities from Monterey Bay, California, United States - 35D | ecosystem: Environmental > Aquatic > Marine > Coastal | place: USA: California | collected 2016-10-20
TTTTGTATGTACTTTGTGTTACATCTGAAACACTATTTTGTATTACAACTTTTATTGTAGTTGTATCTGCTCTATCACTAGGTATTAAAAATCTTTGATCTATATCTTGGCTGTCATATGTGTAAGCATAGGTAACATATGTACCTTCGTAAACTTCTAAACTTTGTGCTGTATAAACGCCATCAACTGGTTGTACAACTTTGTCTGATACTGAAACAAACGTATAAGTTAAACCATCTATAGCTGAAGTAAATTTTGTACCTGCAGGAATTGTAATTGAAGCACCTGTACCATCGTTGATTACTAATTTTAAATCAGCGATTGGTGCTCTAGCAGAGTTAGGTGTGTAACCTACTAATTTAGCCAATGACGCAACACTTGATCTTAATTGTGCTGTGTCCATAAACATTTCGTTTGCTACGAAGTTTGCATTGTAAGCCAAGTAGTGTGTATTGTAAGCAAGTAGGTCAAGCAATATTGCCATTGAACTACCTTCAAAGTCGTAATCTTTAAATTCGTTTTGATTTGCTAAAAATCTTTTAAGTGCACCTTTTATATTTTCAAAATCTAATTCTGAAATTTCTAGGTTGTGTTGTCTTGCCATTTTATCTTACTCTTTGTAAAAATGTTGATATTGAAATAGGAGCTTCTGCACCATTAATTAAAACAGAAACCATAATGTCTATGCCATTATTATTTTCATCTTCCCGAACAACTACATCTTCTACTGAAACTCTAGGTTCGTATTTCTCAATTGCCATTGCGACTCTATCTTTGATGATTACCATCATAGGTTCGGTCATGTTCTCAAATAAGAAACCTCTTAAATTACAACCAAAGTCAGAATTAAAAGGTCTTTCATATTTGTTAGTTAAGATTATATTCTTAACAGCTCTCTTAATTGCCTGTACATCAAATAATCTTGCAACATCTTTAGTAGCAGGATTTTTAGTAAAGTTTAAATTCAAATCTTTGTAAATACGGTTTGATCGTTTACTTTGATTCGTTGTACTTGCGTCATAGTTTGAATAGGCCATAACTATATTTATATGACTTTACAGACCATTTACTAATACATTTAAAGAAGTGAGTATCATTGCACCTGAATCAGCACTATCAGTTGTACGACCCCAAGGTATACCACCTATCTTTACATTTGTTGATCCTTTGTTTAAAAAGGCTACGTGAATAGAACAAGGTGGAATAATAGGTGGAACTTCATGTGATACCGTCGGAGTTCCCATAACAGCACCATAGATACCGTTTGCCTTTACTGTTCTTACTAAAGAGATTGCTAAATTCGTGGTTCCTGCACAAGCATGACCTGTAGTTAACAAATCTCCTTCTCTAGCTGCCATATCTTTGTTTTGCCTCGGCTTGCCTTTGTTCTCTTTCGGCTCTTTCTTTTGCTCTTCTCTTTTCTATCTCAATTGATTGACGAATCTTCCGTCCTACTGGTATTTTTACCGAATCTACGATTTTTTTGCCTTTTTTACTAATATATTCAACGCCAATAAACTCATCCTTGAAATCCCCTTGTACAGACATGGTGGCTTTCTTCAAACTCATGGCTTCCTTCTCTTTTTCGTCACCTGATTCGTTCCAGAACTTAAAAATTCTCATTTTTTTCATAATTTCCTCAATTTTTGTGTTTTTCTACTATTTATAAGGGTTTTTAGAGAACAAAACAAGAACATATGCCATTTTTTTCCATTTTTTGCTTGATTTTTATGTAAAAATACGGTATTATAATAGTATGTACAACAAAAAAACAAAGGACAACACAATGATAGACAAATTAACAACATTTTCTGCCGTTATATTCGTAATGAGTATGATCGGTGCTACTGGTGCTATAGAAACCGATCAATATTTACTTGGTGCTACAATGACACTTATTGGTGTTATTACAGGATTAACAACAATCAGTTTATCTAACAAATAATGAATAATAAAAAGTTAAAAACTGCAATTAAGAAACTTGAAAAGAGAGTTGCTTACGGAAACAAGTTATTAAAGACAAAATCTCTATTTCAAGTAATACAAATAATGAAAACTAAAAAGGATATATAACACTATGGCTAATCAAAACATTATGGTAAACAATTTATCAATCGTAAGAAACATTGCATATAAAAGAATCAAAGATATGTCTAAAGATGTGAAGGAAATCGTTCAAGTTGAAGATGATCTTTTAAAAAGAATTGACATTAATATGAAAAACGCTATTAATAAAATTATCAACGACTATAAATGTGAAAGATTAACAGGCGTAGTTAAAATTAAATAAGGAGACACTATGAAAGATACACAATTAAAAAAAGATATTATGAACATTGCAAAGGCAGAGTCTGCTGATGGTATTACAATTTGTTGTGGTACCTTGTTTACGAAGTTTAATGTATCTGTACATCAACAAATGGCAGATAGTTTAAAACTTGCTTTACAGACTTTCTTTGACAACAGAAAGAAAAATGATTGCGTTGTTAAGATGTCAGGTCCTATGGGTGCTGATGAAGAATATGCTTACGACTTTGTACCTGTTGTAGATTTTAGATTAGAAGGGATGGGAATATAATATGTTTAGACTTTGGATTTTTATTATAGTAATTCACTCAATATTAATGATCGGCGTAGTATTTGCTGGTGAGAAATATTGTTTTGATTGTATGCACAAATATAAAATAGGTGATAAGAAAAATGAAACCTATGATTTTGAGATTGATTTACAGGAGAATAATTTATCTGTAAAAGTTAAAGAACAAATTAGTGATAAGAAAACTGGTCTTGTATCTTATATCTTATTTGAAAACAATAAAATTTTAATTGATGAAAACAGAAAATCAAAATATACAGGACCTTATCCTTCACACTCGGTTGGTAAATCTTTAGTATCTTTGGTTACAGGTTATGCTGTATGTGGTGGTTATATAAATCATACGGTTTTTGATTCAATAGATTACCCAACGGTTGCAGGTACTTTATATGAAAATCAAAAATTAATTAACTTACTTAATATGCAGGCAGGTGATGGTGAAATAGTAGGTGATAGAATACACAATAAAGATAATAGAATAAAAGGTAATGGTAAAAATATTAATACTATACCTATTAAATCTGCTATGAAAGCATACTTTAAAAATAAAGATGGTTTAGAACCTGGTGTTTATTTTAACTATAGTGCCATGGCAACCAATGTTATTATGAACTATGTTATTTACAAAACTGGTGATGATTGGAATAAGTTATTACATAAGATATTTGTAGAAGACGCTAAAGTTGCTAAAAAAGTTTATTTTGGTAAGTCATTAGAAAAACACAATACAGGTAATAGATCAAAAGGTGAGTACGGTAGATATTCTTTCTATGCTGACAGATACGATTATGTAAGAATTGCTAACTTAATGTTAAATCACTGGAAGAATGATACTTGCGTTGGTAAGTATTTAAAAACAATGTATGAAAATAGAATTGATAGAGATTATAAAACAAATAAGTTTAATGGTAACCATAGAGTTGCATTAAGATATGGTGGTCAGTTTTTATGGGATGCTGTTGGTGTTGAAGATAGACCTATCTTAATGATGGATGGTGCTTGGGGTCAACAAGTAGTAATTGATTTTGAAAATAACAAAATTATAACTGCCCATTCAACCGACAGAAATTACGACTACTATGCTCTGATCTATCTACAATTAACTTCAGACACTTTAGATAATGGTAGACCAGTTTGTAGAAAATATAAAGATGACGGAAACTTTGTTTTAGAACCTTGTTAAAATACGTCTTCTCTTTCTCTTTACAACCTTGGGTACTTCTTTCTTTTCAGGCAATATTGCACCTGTTGTAATATAGTGTTGAGTTAAAGGACTATTAGGTTGATAATTTCCGTATTCGCTACGAGTATATCTTTTTTTAGACACGGTGTTTTACATTTATTTATAATCGTAAAACTCTATGAGCGAACCATTTTAGAAATCTTTTTATATGTTCGTTAATATATCTATTAAAAAAGAACCGAATAAATCTTACAATAATTAATATAGGACTAGATAAGACATCAAACGCAATAAGTCCAACATCAACAAACATATCAATCCAATGATCTACGGAAGACCACTCTTTAAATTTTTGCCATTTGTTTTTAGTCCATTTAATCATTAATAAGTTATGGGCCCTACACAAAATGCTAATAAGCACATCATAACAATTAGTAATCCTGTAAAGTAGTAATTCATAATTACCTACCTTGTTTTTAATAAGTGTTTTAATTTTTCATACCAATAGATACCACCATCTCGTAGTTTATCATTGGCGTCCCTTAATTTCTCTAAACGTTTTGTTAAGTCTTTTAATTGTTTCTTATCTAACGTTTTTTTCTTATCTACTATCTTCTCTAATTTACTTATTACATTGTCAATACTTATACACGTCAAAGGCGGAATTTTAGGTGCCTTTTTCTTTAATGAAGATATAGATATTTTCTTTGGCTTTTTAGCCATAGTCTATCTCCTAGTTGTCTGCAATGTTCGGTAAGTAATATAAGATTATAATGTAATATTTATATTGTTAAGAATAATATCTGCTATTTTATTATGGCCTGATTGATTAGGATGATTGTCTTGTCTAAAATCATTTTTTTTTTCATTTAAATTAGATATAAAGTCTTTTTCTCTATCTAGTTTTTTATACAACGAAGAATTTAATATTGGCCAATTTATAAAATTATTTTTATCAATTAAATTGTACATAGGAAACTGTGACAATTCTTCAGCCAATTGTTGTCTAAAAATAGTTTTAACTTCTTTAGCACTTTGTAATGATCTTTGTGGTGTACCTAATGTAAGACCTAAATTAAATTCTGTACCTAAATTTGGCAATTTTTCTAAAGGCAGAGATTGTACCATTGTATAAGGAATATTATTATGTTTTAAAAACGTCTGTAGCATGTACATATATCTAATACTTTGTTTTACCCTATAAAACATATCACCTCTTAAAGGGTCTGTATATAATATACTATCCCAAATATATTTTGGATTATATCTATATTCTTTATATTTGTTTTCAAATAAATTTTTTACGTAGTAATCATTTTCACTTTGTCTAAATTCAAAATCTGTACGTTTAGCCTCACTCCAAGCAGGAATAACTAAACCAATGTTACTTTTTTTCTTTTCACCCATTGCTGATATGTTATCAATTAAAGAAGAACATATATATTCATTACCTGAAGAATATTTACCAAAATTTATTAGTTGCATATCTAACTTATCAGCTAATATATTAAACCATCTATTATAACCTTTTACAATATCATGTGAAACCCTAGGATCTTCAGAATCCGTATATGGGTCAGCCCAACTACAACCACTTACTATTAAGTATTTCTTATTCACGTTTTTATTTAGATAAAAATTTTGAGGGAAATATTTGTTACTCATGTTTTTATTTATCTTATAAATATCAGTATGAAAACGGTTATATTACTAATTGATTTTGATGGTCATAAAATACTTGCTGATGAGTATGTAAACAAATTACGATACAGCACACTTCAACATATCATAGACGACACGAGCATAGATAGAAATGCTAATATCATATTATCTATTGGTAATAGTGTAAGAGATAAAAAATTACAAGAACTAAAAAGTATGGCCATAGAGGATAAGTGGCAATGGCTAGAAATACCAGATGATAGTTTAAGTGTAGAAAGCATAGAAAAGTTAGTACTTGAAAAACTTAACTTTAGTATGAATAATACCGATACTCAAATAGTCATAGGAGGTTGCAATACTGCAGGATGTGTGATAAAATCTAAATTGTGTAGTGCAAAATATTTTTCATGGAAACAATATAAGACAACTATACTATTACCTATGTGTGCTGAATATGCCCACCATGGTATAAATGATATTGAAAAAAATATGAGAGCGTTTGGTAAAGTGTTTACTTTTATAAAAGATAATAAGTTAAAAAATATTCATATAGCAGAGGACGTTATGAGAGTTAACTTTATCAAATATGATAAACAGATAATATAGAGATAAATAATTTTATGGAAACTGATTTAAATAAAAAAGTGGTGAAAGATATTGATGACATGCACGACAAACAAGTTGAGGACATGCTCACAAAAGGTGGCCCTGGTGACCGTTCTTCTCCTGGTAATGTAAATACTGAAGAATGGTGGAAGTGGAATAATTTATCAGACTATACTAAACTTAAAGCAGGTAAAACCGTACGTGGTCAACCACCATCAGACAAATCAATTCTACAACAAGCAAAAGATAAAGATATATGGTTTTGTACAATACCATTTACACAAGTCTATAATGAGATAAGTGGTAAATATAGAGCATGTTGTTTTGGTAAAGACGCTGAACATGAAACTATTAAGAACACATCATTAAAAGAATGGATGGTTGATAGTGAATACATGAATAGTATTCGTAAAGAAATGCTTGATCCTAAATCAGATCATAAAGCAGTAAATGATATATGCCGAAGATGTAGAAGTGATGAGGAAATATATGGTAGAAGTAGAAGAACAAACTGCTTAAAAATTCATACTAACGATAAAGAGTTTTGGGATAATATTCAAAAGAATGTTGAACTATATAACGCAAGTGGTCAGTATGCCTTTGATGAAAGAATTTTAGAAATACAATTAAAAGTATTTGGGTCAGAATGTAACCTTGATTGTTTTATGTGTGTACATGCTAATTCTACAACTAGACAACGTGTTGCTGAAAAAGGTGTTTGGAATGACGCTGTGTTTGGTGAACGTGGTAAAGTTAGAGAAGATTATATGAAACTTGTTATGGCAGATAAAACTGAAGGTGTTACTGAACAAGTTATGGAATTATTACCATATGTTAGAAGTATTAAAGTAATTGGTGGTGAACCATTGATTATGAAAAAACATTATGAGTTATTAGAAAAGGTTATTGAAAGTGGCCATGCAAAACATATCTATTTAAAATATCAAACTAACTTAACTAAAACTAAAAAAGGTAGACACAATATATTTAATTACATTCCTCATTTTAAAAATGTATCTATGGTTGCTTCAGTAGATGGTATTGGTAAGACTATTGAATACATGAGAAGAAGAACTGAATGGGAAGAAGTTGTAGAAAATATAGAGATGTGTCGTCAACACCCTAACGTTGTTGTTGACTTCAATGGTTTAGTTTCTAATCTTTCAGTTATGAGATTTTATGAAGTTATTGATTGGTGTAAAGACAATCCTGTTATTGATCAATTGAATTGGGCAATGATTGACAAACCTAAACATTTAAGACCTAATAACTTACCAGAAGAAATTAAGAAGTCATTAATACCAAAATATAAAGACTGGCCTGATATAATAGCTGCATTAGAAAGACCTGCTGATCCAGATGTAGATTTACAAAACGTATTTGATTATATGTTAAAGGCAGATAAATTCTATGAAGGCACAAAATGGGAATCACATTTGTTTGAAGTGTTTCCTGAATTAGAACCATATTACGATCCTACTAAACATAGAGATCATAACGAACAAGCAAAAATATTTCAAACATGGGATAAATCAGTAAAGGAAGCTGAAGAAACTTCAGATACAAATATTATATGATATACGAAACAGTAAAAAAAGCAAGACACGTACATGAGTTTTATACTTACAAAGAAAAACCTGTTGATAAAGAAGTATTAAAAGACTTATTAGAAAAGACTTATGAAATTACACCATCAAAAAATAATATGGCTGCTTGGCAAGTACACGTTTTAGGTCCAGAACATCAAAAATATAAAGACGCTCTTTTTGAAGGGTCGGCAGCAAATGATACACTCTCTAATATAGGTAATAAAGATTATGTAGATATAGGGCACGAAAATGAAAAAAAAGGTATACCAAGAGAAAATGTTATGTATAGAAGTTTGAATACCGCCCCATATGTTTTAATTGTAACACAAAGAAAATCTGAACTAACAAGTCCATATCAAAAAGACGCTTGGAGTAGAGGTATATTTTATGACCCTTGTACAGAAAAAGGTCTTGCTGATAGTAGAGAAAATATTTGTGTTGAATGTGGATTATTTGCAATGAATTTTAGAAGTTTAGCAATTGAAAAAGGTATTGATACAACATACACTTGCAATTTTAATAAGCAATTAGATACAAAGGTATGGAAACAATTACCTTTTGTTGATAGACGAGTTAATGTAATGATATCCGTTGGTTATGGTAAAAAATATAGACGAGATATACACCCAATTACATATGACTATAAGCCTTCTATTAATAAGATAATTAAATGGCTACCTGCTTGACTTTAACAATAGATATGATATAATGAAAGATGAGCAAATTTAGTAGTAAAGAAATAGATCCTAAAGATATTAAAATTAAACCTCGTTGTTTAGTATATGAGCCAAAGAGTTATCATAAGCCTGCAGCTTACACAGCAGATGGTTATATGTTACCTTGTTGTTGGTTAGATGATCCTAAAAATGATCATGGCGTAGAGGAAGTATTTCATTTAAAAGATGAACACCTTGCATTAAAGAATAACGATAAGTTAGAAGACATATTTGGTTCTGAAGAATGGGAACACTTCTTTGATACACTAATAAATAATCCTAGTTGTGCTTTGAAACAATGTCAATATAAATGTGGCAATAGAGAAAAAGATAATTATAAAATATGAAGGAAAAACATTCAGATTTCTATATTCGTAATCAACGTTTCTCATCACCTAATATGGATTTATCTCATAGGTGTATATTACGTTGCCCACAATGTTTACGACAAAAGGTAGAAGGTCTACCTAGAATAGCAAGATCATTTGACATTGATCCTAATGAGTTTAGAAAAATACTATCCTACTATGAACATCAAATAACCTTTTGTGGTCAAATATCAGACCCAATATATCACCCACAATTTTTAACATTTTTAGAAATGATGGATGGTTTAGGTAAAGGTTTAAGAGTTGCAACTAATGGTACTAATACAAAAGGCATGGATGATAAGTGGTGGGAAAAAGCATATAGTTATGGTGTAGGAGAAAACTGTTGGTACTTTGGTGTTGATGGTTTAGATAAGAAATCAGAATTGTATCGTATAGGTTCTAACTTTGAACAAGTATGGGAAACTATGAAAATGGGTGTTGCCATGGGTCACCCGATAGTTTGGCAATATATAATATTTGGATACAATGAACATGAAATAGAACAAGCAAAAGAGATGGCTGAAAAAGAAGGTATAACTTTATTACTAATTAATACTAATAGAGGTTTTGATCCTAGAAGTAGAAATTTAAGAAAGAACGTACAAGAAGCATATGCTAACTTTCAAAAGCCTAGTGACAAGCATACAGTAAAAAAAATAAAAAAAGAAACTTACTTTAATGTAACACCAGAGTTGACACATTGGAGAAAAGTAAGACACGGAGCATTAAAATAATGAATATAACATATAACAACATAACAATTCCTTTCTATGGAAAACACTTATTAGATTTAATGGAAACATCACCTTATAGAGATAGAGCAAAGGCTGATGTAGCACTAGATGAAGATGGCATACCTAAAACAATTGTTGCTTCATTATCAGGTGGTTGTGATTCTGCAGCTGCATTATATCTAACTGCAAAACACTTTATTAATATTGACATCTATCCATTAACGTTTAGAGATGTACACGCACCAAAAGACGCTGACGCAGCTGCTGAAATAGTTGAGTTTATAAAGAACAAGTTTCCTTTTGCAAATATACGTGAACATACAATAATAGATTTTGATGATAAGGATCCTGTACACTATGAAAAGGCACAAAAATTTATAGATACAAGACCTGAATATAAAACATTGAACTTACAACAAATGTCAAAGTGTAACCAGATAGATGATGGTTCGGATGAATTTATGGCACGTTTAGATAGACCTTTACGTTTAGATGGTATGTCAGCAAACCCACCTATGGAAGTAAGAAAACAATTTAGTGATTATGCAATAAAGAAGTTTCCTAATATTAAGTTTGATGAAAAGAACATTGCTAGAATAAGAGGTGAAGCAAGACGTGATACGGGTGGTAAAGAACCTGAATTAAAATACAATGTATATAAACCTTGGGTTAATCAATCTAAAAAATTTATTGCAAGTATCTATAAAGAAGAAGGTTTAATGAAAGACCTATATCCTATCACACGTAGTTGTGTTGGTGGACCTAATCAAACTAATAACTTTACTGAATGGTGTTGGCAATGCTTTTGGTGTTATGAAAAAGCATGGGCATTTGATTTACTTTAATTCATAACCATAGTATTGAAATTCATTGTAAAAACGTTCTTCAAATATTTCTCTTATGATTTTCATATCTTCTGGTTTAAAATAAGTTTTATACTCAAAGGTAGTAAAAGGTGTAGGAAGTTTTTTCAAAACAACT
>Ga0233397_1001627_pt1 | contig 10402 bp, 9 predicted proteins | sample 35DmetaG_FD_189957 | JGI IMG/M metagenome (GOLD analysis project Ga0233397, IMG submission 189957) | Seawater microbial communities from Monterey Bay, California, United States - 35D | ecosystem: Environmental > Aquatic > Marine > Coastal | place: USA: California | collected 2016-10-20
AAGACTCAATCTGAGACTGAAAATCACTATTAATTTCAATATCTACAATCGAAATTAAAAGTGGATTAATATGCCAAGTTGTAGTCTTATTTTCATGAAAAATCCATCCAAAAGAAAGTTCTTGGTTTCTTCGGTAGTAATCAGGTCTATCTTGAATATTAAATGCTCCAGTGAATTCGGTTATTGGATTAATATGCTTACTTAAATTTCCAATTTTATTTATTAGAAAATATTTTGGTAGATAAAAATGGAATTCTGGACCAAGTTCAGTCGTATTGGGTTTGTTAGAAATTCCTGTTTCTTTACTGTCTGTAAGTAATAGTTGTATTTCAAAACTACTTTTTAAAGAAATTAATATTTTTTCACCACCACGAAAAAGATTGTTATGAAAATAATCAAGTCCACCTTGAAAACCAAATAGACGTTCGTTATTGGTTCCGTCTAAAGACAAGGATAGGTTTTGAGACTTAGCAGGAGATAACGAGACATTACATATCAGTTTACTTTCAGGTAATGTATCAAAACTAATATTAACATATTTGAAAAGACCAAGAGAAATTAGACTTCTATAAGTTTGCTGGGCAATACTTTTTTTATAAAAATCATCTTTTTTAAAAAGAATAGAATTTTTAAAGACTTTGCTATTAAAATTTATTGGATGGTAATTGACGATTTTAAAAAAAGAATTTTCAAGACTATCTAACTTAGCAATAAGGTTAAACTTGCTTGAGTCTCCAATTTGAATATTTACCTTAGAAATCTTAAACTGCTTATGGGTTAAGTCTTGAAAACTGTTTTTAATTTTATCAATTTTTTTGTAATTCTGAATTCCCAATGTAATATTTACAGTATTGGAAACATAATTGGTGTCAATATCAAAATAGATAAATTCCTTATTAAAATTGTAAAAGCCTCTGTCGGTCAGAAAATCATTTATCCTATTTCTTTCTTTTACTAAATTTTCGGTGTCAAAAACAGCTCCCTTATTTAAAAACGAATTACTTTTAATAGAGTCTAAGTAACTCGATATTAGTACTTCTGGACAGTGGTATTTAATAGTATTTAAATACATTGGATCTCTTAATTTGATAAAATATTGGATATCTATTTGACCATTATCTAAAATAGATAATGAGTCTGTAATTTCGCTTTTAAAATAGCCTTTGTTAAAAAGATGTTTTTTCAATTGTTCTTTAGTTCTATTTAACTTTAAGGCACTGAAAATTACAGGGGCTTCACCAGAGTTTTGGATTCTTTCACCAAATACTAGTTTCCGTTCTTTCAATGGTTTTTGAATACAGTTACTATCCAAAATCAAAGAGTTTCTATTTTGTTGCTTAATTTTATGATTTACCTTATCGATTTTAGTCTGTTTCTTAATAATTTTTTGGTCAATTCTTTGTTGATTGGATAAATTATAAAGTCTTAGGTAAAATCGATAATTTGAAAAAACTTTGCGATTGGGTTTTTGCAACAAAAGATTGTAGAGTTCGTCTTTAGAAATAGTATTGGAATTATTACTACTTAAAACTTCAATTTTTACTTTTCTAATTAAATATTCATCTTCTGGAACGTGCTTTGTAATAGAGCACGAGCTAAAAACAAAAATTAATAAAAAGAAGAAAATTAAATTTTTAAGAAATTTATGTTTATTAATTCTTACTATATTCAACTTAGACTTCACATTACAAAAGTAACAATATGACCATCAGCAATTACGATTTAAAAAAATTTAGTTCTCTTAATCGGAAAATTAAAAGAAAAGAACATCAATTATTTGTAGTTGAGGGTGAGAAAATTTGTAAAGAACTTCTGAAAAATGATTTTGAATTTGAATCTATTATTACAACCAAAGACTTACAGGACGAATTCCCTTTGTCTACAGTATGTTCCGAGAAAGAAATTGCTAGAATAAGTAATTTGAAAAGTCCTAGTAATGTAATTGCAATATGTAAAATACCAACATACAAAATTAATAGAAAGGATAAAAAGCCATTGATTTTCCTAGACAATGTAAATGACCCTGGTAATTTCGGAACTATTGTAAGAACTCTTGATTGGTTTGGATATAAGCAACTATTTTGCTCAAATAACACTGTAGATTGTTTCAATAGTAAGTCTGTTATGGCCAGTATGGGTTCTATTTTTAGAGTCAATTGTCATTACATTGATTTTGAAGAATTTCAACAACTTTTCCCACAACATGTTACGTTTGGTAGTTCTTTAACAGGTGAAAATATTGGTTCTGTAAAACTCGTACCTAATTCTATAATTGTAATTGGAAATGAGTCTAATGGGGTTTCTAAAGATATTAAAGAAAAACTTAAAAACACTATTAGAATTCCTGGTAATGGCAAAGCAGAATCTTTAAATGTAAGTGTTGCAACAGGGATAATATTGAATGAATTGGAAAAATTAACCTTCAAAAGTAAATGAAAGTGTCCAAACTCTTGACCTCAAGGACTCTATAGCATTGTCAAATTTAGTAGATTCATCTGGGGTAACATAAAGCATATTTCTCATTCCGCTACCTAGTTTTAATTCAATTCCCAACTTAAAATATTCAAGAAATAAATCTATCCCTCCTCCGACTTCAGATCCAAAATCATGCTTATTTAATTTAATTACCTGATCTTCTAAGTCAATGGAATTATTTACATCAATATTAGAAGACATATCAATTCCATACCTTAAACCTGCAATTCCATAAACTGCGAAATTATTTATTCTATTGGTTCTAAATTTTAGAAGAACTGGAAAATCTAAATACACTGGTCTCAAGGACTTAACGTAAACCGTTTGCTGTAAATTCGAAGGATTTAAATAAGTGTATTCCATTTCACTTTCTTGAAATGATAAAGAAGGTAAAACAAATCTTATTTTAAAATTTTCATTTATATTTAAAGACGTAATTACCCCTAAAGTAAAACCTCCTTTAGAACTTACTAGTAATGACTGTAATGAATCATCAAAAAATTCATGGCTTGAACTTTTTTCTAGATAGAATCCTGGTTGATTAAAGCCAAGAGCAAAGCCAAAATGAAATGGTTTATCGTCAAAATTTCCTAGGTTTGATGACTGACTAAAAAAACTACCAAAAGATAATAGAATTACAAATATTAAGAAATTCCTTTTCATTTAAAATCAAATATAACAAAAGAGATTTAACTATGGTTTTTCAGCAATATATATTGAAGAAATTCCACCTGTTAAAGTTTTATATGAAGAATTTGAAAAACCTACTTGATCTAATTCGTTTGTAAAATTATTTCCTTCTGGAAAAGCATCTACTGATGCTGGAAGATAATGATAAGCAGACTTATCTTTAGAAAAAAAGCTTCCTAAAAGAGGTAAAATTGACTTTGAATAGAATCCAAATAGCTGCTTTACAGGAAATTTTTTTGGTTTAGAAAACTCTAAAACAAATATATTTCCTCCAGGTTTTAAAACTCTGAAAATTTCTTTTAAACCCATATTTAAATTTTCAAAATTTCTAACACCAAAACTCACCATAACTGAATCAAAAAAATTATCTTCAAATGGAAGGTTTTCTGAATCTCCTTGAACAAACTCTAATTTATTTTCTAATTTTTTTTTCTTAATCTTATTTCTACCCACTTCCAACATTCCATTTGAAAGATCTAATCCAATAATTTTATCAGGATTTAATTTTTTATAAGCTGCAAAAGCTAAATCTCCAGTGCCAGTAGCAACATCCAAAATTAACTTGGGGTTTTTAGCCTGCATTAAACGAATAGTTTTTCTTCTCCAAATATGATCAATTCCAAAACTTAAAAAATGATTTAAAAAATCATAATTATTGGAAATATTATCAAACATCTCTTCAACTTGTTTTTTTTTGGATAATTGAGAGTTGTCGTAAGGTTTAACTATTTTTTGCATAGCCAAAATTACAAAATCAAGAAATACTATAAAGATTGTTTACCAATTTAAATTGATAATTATTAAAGATTATTTTTTAATTAAAACCAGTTATTATCCAACTTTCTTTTAATTAGCGGCAATAATTATTATTTTTATGAAGTTGACAATCTAATTTTAAAATTTTTTAAAGAAAAACAAGCAACATGAAAAAAATCATATATCTCTTTACACTACTTCCAATTATAGGGTTTTGTCAAGACAACTACACCGATTACAATAAAATTATAAGTGAAATAAAAATATTAAAAGGGGACGATGATAAAGATAAAGACAAAAAGGTTCATAGGTTTGAAATTGGATTAAATGGAGGACTAAATTTTGCCGAAATTTCTCAAAATGTAATAAATCAAGATTATACTTTGAATAGTAAATTAGGTTCACTTTATGGAGGAACTCTTATTTATAATTTCAATAGGTTTTTATGTATCAAAGGTGATTTTGATATTGCTAGTAAAGGATTTGAAATGTCAAATGTTGAATTAAATGGTCTTAGAGATGGAGTTGATGCAGTAATTAGTGGAGACATTAAACAAATGATAAATTATTTTGATATTCCTGCATTTTTTCATTTGGGATTTGGAAAAAAATTAAAGTTTGATATTAATTTCGGTCCATATATGGCTTTTCTTTTAAAAAATAGATCTCAACTAATCGATGCGGACGGTAATCAAATTGAAATTAAGGACAACGCATTTGATTTTAGTGTTGATAATCTTGATAAAATTGACTGGGGTTGGGTAGGTGGTGCTGGAATTGATTATCATCTTACTGAAAAAATATCTATTGGTTTTGATTTTTTAATTGAACAAGGACAAAAAGTTTTAAATGGTGGAAGTACATTTGGCGACTTTAAAAACAGATCTCAAGATTTTGATTTTGGCGTAAATTTTCTTTTAATTGAAAAGAAAAGCAAAAAACTATTTTAAATAAATGGCAAAAAAAAAGATTAATCATATTTCTAAAAGTTCGGAGAAATTTTTAGAAAAATATTTAAATACCGCCTCCCCTACAGGGTTTGAGAGTAAGGGACAGAAAGTTTGGCTAGACTATATTAGTCCATATATAGATTCTCACATAGTAGATACCTATGGATCAGTAGTTGGGGTAATAAACCCAGAAGCAAAGTATAAAGTAGTTATTGAAGCTCATGCAGATGAGATTTCTTGGTTTGTCCACTACATTACTGATAAGGGATATATCTATTTAAGAAGAAATGGCGGAAGTGATCACCAAATTGCACCATCCAAACGAGTAAATATTCACACAGACAAGGGAATGGTTAAAGCTGTTTTTGGATGGCCTGCAATTCATACAAGAGGTGGTGGTGCAAAAGAAGAATCTCCTAAAACAGATAATATATTTTTAGATTGTGGGTGTGGAAGTAAAAAAGAAGTTGAAGCATTGGGTATTCATGTTGGCTGTGTAGTAACCTATGAAGATGAATTTATGGTTTTAAATAAGTCCAACTATGTAGGAAGAGCTCTTGACAACAGAATGGGTGGATTTATGATTGCTGAAGTAGCAAGATTATTGCATGAAAACAAAATAAAACTTCCATTTGGACTTTACATTACCAATGCTGTTCAAGAAGAAATTGGTTTAAGAGGTGCACAAATGATTGCTGAAAGAATTAAACCAGATGTAGCTATTGTAACTGATGTCTGTCACGACACCAACACACCTATGATTAAAAAAATAGTAGAAGGTGATTTATCTTCTGGGAAAGGACCTGTTTTGACCTATGGACCAGCAGTTCAGAATAATCTATTAAAATTTATAATTGACCAAGCCAAAAAAAATAAAATCGACTTTCAAAGATTAGCTGCCTCAAGAAGCACAGGAACAGATACAGATGCATTTGCTTACTCAAATATGGGTGTTGCATCTGCCCTGATATCTTTACCTCTAAGATATATGCATACAACTGTAGAAATGTGTTCTAAAGACGATGTTAACTCTGTTATAGAATTAATCTATCAAACTTTAATTTCCCTTAAAAAAGATCAGACTTTTAACTACTTAAAGTAAATGAATCAAAGACCAAGAAGGAACCGAAAATCAGTAAACATTAGAGAAATGGTTGCTGAGACAAATCTTAATAAACAAGACTTAATATACCCTCTATTTATTGTAGATGGTGTAAATAAAAAGCTTCCTATTAAATCTATGCCAAATTGTTTTCGATGGACAATAGATTTATTGATTAAAGAAATTGAAGCCTGTGGAAAATTGGGTATTTATAATTTTGTCCTATTTCCAGCTGTAGAGAATCGTCACAAAGACAAAAAAGCTACTTACAGTTATAGTTCCAATAATTTTTATTTAAAAGCCATTAAAACTATTAAAAGTAAATTTCCTGAATTCACCATAATGAGTGATGTTGCTATGGATCCTTATTCTTCAGATGGTCACGATGGGTTAGTAATTGATGGAAATATTGATAACGACCAATCTCTTGAAATACTTTGCAAAATGGCTCTTGCTCAGGCAGAAGCTGGAATTGATATTATTGGCCCGTCAGATATGATGGACGGTAGGGTTGGTGCTATTAGAGAAATATTAGACGAAAATCAATTTACAAATACAAGCATAATGAGTTATACTGCCAAATATGCTAGTGCATTTTATGGTCCGTTTAGAGATGCTTTAGATTCTGCACCTAAACATGGTGATAAGAAAACCTATCAGATGGATCCAAGGAACAAAAGTGAAAGTCTTATTGAAGCTGAACTAGATGAACTTGAGGGAGCAGATATTTTAATGGTCAAGCCAGCTTTAAGCTACTTAGATGTAATCCAAACAATAAAGAAAAATTCTAACCTCCCTGTAAGTGCTTACAATGTTAGCGGTGAATATGCGATGGTACATGCAGCCGCAGAAAAAGGATGGTTAGAGTATAACCAAACTTTTATTGAAGTTCTTACAAGCATTAAAAGAGCTGGCGCAGACATAATTTTGACTTATTTTGCCAAAGATTTTGCAAGCCTTAAAAAATAAATTTACCTAACAAAAACTAATTTATTATTTCTAGAGTCATTAGATGAGAAATTGTATCCCAGTTCCATAAACCCCTCTAACTCTTCAATATTTTCTAATTTATTTTTTACAATAAAATTTGCCATACTTCCTCTTGCTGCTTTCGAATAGCTTCCTACTACTTTCAATGAGTTGTTTGATTTTTCATAAAAAACACAATCTATTATAGTACTATTAATACTCTTATTAATCATAACATTAGAATACTCCTTGCTTGCTAAATTTATTATTAAATTATCTTCCTGAAAAGAATTAAAGTAGTTAGTCATTTTATCTTTCCAAAATTGGATCAAGCTTTTACTTGACTCTATTTCAAATTTTAGACCCATTTCTAGTCTATATTTATTTATCCAATCAAATGGACGAAGAACTCCATAAAGACCACTAAGAATTAACAGATGATTTTGAGCGTACTCTGCATCTGATAATTTCCATTTTTGAGGCTCTAAATATTTGAAAGAGGTACCTTGGTATGCAAAAACAGCTAGAGTTTTATGAGACTTTTCAGAATCCCAAAGCTGAATATCATTGATGGTTTGAGTATTTAGATTTTCACTTAACTTCATAAGTGTTTTTAACTTTTGCTTTGAAAAACCTTTTAATAATTGATGAATATTTATTGCCTCTTTTTGAAAAAAAGGAATTGAGCTAGGTGAATCTTCAATTTTAAATTGTGAATTCATCATGGTTTTTGTTGGAGATAGAACGATCTTCATTTATTTCAAGAAAGCTTTTTTAAATAATAATCTTCTCTGTAAGGGACAACATCCGTCTGGTTGGCAGTGAGACAGTATTTAATATCTTCATTGAGATTTAACTTTTTTAGTCTTTTTCTATGAGAAGATGCCTTTAGATATCCAAAAAAATTAGTTCTAGCAGAATTATAAAGATACTTAGCAGCGATAGTTGAATCATTAAAACTTTCGAAATTATTTGTGTTAAGTAATTTTTCACTAATTGCTCCTGCACATATAGAGTCTTCTAAACAGAATTTGTTCTGCCAGCCCGAACCAAGTAACAATACACTTTTATTAAGCTCTATGAGGTGTTTACAGATAGCATTTAAATTCAAAAAGGAACCTATTAACAAATGTTCTATGTCCTTAGCAATATTTATTGCTTTTGTTCCATTAGTGGTAGTGAGAACTAATGTTTCTCCCATTAACTTATCATTTCTGTAACTTAACGGAGAATTTCCATAATCAAAACCATCAACAACTTTACCTTTTCTTTCTGCAGCTACATAGAAACCTTTATTTTTATATTCTTTGGCTTCCTGCAAAGTACTAACTGGAATTATTTTTTCTACTCCAAAATGAAAAGCTGTACATATAGCAGAAGTTGCTCTAAGAACATCAATTACAACTACTACTTCAAAATCCTCGGCATACAAAGGAAAAAGATGTGGAGTAAAGCATACTTCTAACTTTGGTTTCCTAATCATTTTTTTTATAAAAAGGTAACTTAACTAGTTCTGCTGGAATATTTTTATTTCTAATTTTTAAAAATATTTTATTCCCTAATTCAGAGTGATTAGCTTTCACATAGCCCATTCCAATTGCTTTTTCAACTGACGGCCCCATTGTTCCTGATGTTACATAACCAATCAGAGCTCCATTTACATCCTGAATTTCATAGTCTTTTCTAGGGATTCCTCTTTCTAGTAATTCAAAAGCAACTAGTTTGTGTTCTGTTCCCTTTTCTTTGTCTCTTTTGATTATATCATCACTTATGAATGCTTTAGAAAATTTAGTTACCCAACCAAGACCAGCGGAAATAGGGGAAGTGTTATCATTGATATCATTTCCATACAAACAATAACCCATTTCTAATCTTAAAGTATCTCTTGAAGCTAATCCAGCTGGAAGAACTTCAAATTTACTATTGGATTTAAATATTAAATCCCAAATATCTTCTGCAATTTCGTTTGGAATATATAATTCGAAACCTCCAGATCCTGTATAGCCTGTTGCTGAAAAAATAATGTCTTTGAATCCTAAAAAATTTCCATGTTTGAAATGATAAAATTTAATTTCGGATAGATTTAAGTCTGTGAATTCCTGTAATAGCTCTGTCGCTTTGGGTCCTTGTACAGCAATTAAAGAAGTATTATCAGAGATATTTTCTAATTGAGCATTACAGTTATTTTGCAGGTTTATCCATTCCCAATCTTTTTCAATATTAGAAGCGTTTACTACCAACATATAATGATTTTCATCTATCATGTAGGTTATCATGTCGTCCACTATTCCTCCATTATTATTTGGGAAATAGGCATATTGAGCTCTTCCTGGAAACAATAACGAAGCATCGTTGCTAGATATTTTCTGAATTAACTCTAATGCGTTTTCTCCTTTTACCAAAAACTCACCCATGTGAGAAACATCAAATACTCCAACATTTTCTCTTACATTTTTATGTTCCGAATTAACTCCAGAATATTGTACTGGCATCTCATACCCTGCAAAAGGAACCATTTTTGCTCCCAATTCAATATGCTTTTTATAAAGTGCTGTTTTTTTCATTTATTTATTTCATTAAGGAAGTATACAAATCTAAATAAGTCTTTTTAATTTTATTTTTTGAATATTTTTCTAAAACAGTTTGACGTCCCTTGTCCCCTACTTTTTTTCTTAATTCTTTATTTTCAATAAGTTTTGACAATACTTCAATCCACTGATTTTCACCAACTGGTAAAAAACCATTTACACCATGTTTAATAATATCTTTATTCATTCCAACATTTGACATTACAGAGGGTATTCCCACAGACATATAGAGTAATCCTTTCATTCCACATTTACCTTTGGCCCATTCATTATTAGGAAGAGGCATTATTCCTATATCAAAAGAATTGAACAACTCAACTTCCATTTTATTTTCCCATTTAATTCCTTTTATCCCGAGCTTTTTATGGTGGTAATTTTCATCTCCAATAAGTATAAAATCAATTTTATCTTTGTATTTAAGTTTTAATTTCAAATAAACATCGGTAATCATTTCAAAATGTTTAACTGTCGTATGACTACCTACCCACCCTATTTTTACTTGACCATTTTTATTGAGTTTTTTAATGGGTTTATATATATCTGTATCGACAGTAGATGGAATAATGGTAATATTTGAATTAAATTTTGAAGCATAATTTGCCAAATATTCATTACCACAAGTTATATGCTTACAAAGCGGTAAAATTTTTTCAATCTTTTTTTCATCTTTCAAAAAAGAGATTTTTTTATTTACTTCTGAAACATCTTTCACCCAAATTGCGTCGTCAAAATCATAGACTATAGGGATGCTTTTTTTTGAAATGTAGTTCTCAAACAAAGTTGACTTTGTTGGAATCACTTCCCTATAAATAACTACTAAATCAAAACTTTCAATATCTTTTATATGTTTCCACCTTCTAAAAAATGAGTTA
>Ga0233397_1001629_pt1 | contig 10395 bp, 10 predicted proteins | sample 35DmetaG_FD_189957 | JGI IMG/M metagenome (GOLD analysis project Ga0233397, IMG submission 189957) | Seawater microbial communities from Monterey Bay, California, United States - 35D | ecosystem: Environmental > Aquatic > Marine > Coastal | place: USA: California | collected 2016-10-20
GAAGCAACCACAGAAGAGTAATCTTACTGTTTACAACTACACAAAAGCCTTCTTTTAGAAGGCTTTTTTTTGGTGTATATTTAAAAAATCTATGAAGATCATTAGAACAGATTATCTAAACCCTGCATTTCAAGAGCTTGTAGCAGAATTAAATACAGACCTAGCCAACAGGGATGGCAAAGACCACCCCCTATCTCAGTTTAATGAAATTATACATTTAAAGCATGTTGTGGTGGTGTATCTTAAAAATAAAGCCGTTGGTTGTGGTGCCATTACTAAGTACGATCTTGTTGCTACAGAAATAAAACGAATGTATGTAACTCCGGCGCATAGAGGCCATCAACTAGGAGAAAATATACTCTCCGAATTAGAAAATTGGACCAAAGAATTAGGACTTAGCAAATGCATTTTATTTATGGGAGTACATCAACCGGAAGCCATGAAGTTGTATTTAAGAAATAACTTTTCTGTGATAGAAAACTACGGCAAATTAAAAGATATTCCTGATAGTATTTGTCTTGCTAAAACTTTAATGTAACCATACATTAGTAAACGCTTTGTAGTAATACATTACATTTGCTATCATCTTTAAAAGCTAAAAATGAAGTTGAAATATATAATTATTTGGGGGATTTTAATTGGAATATTTGGTTGTAGTTCTATAAAAAGAGGTACTAACAAAAGTATTGAAGGCACATGGGAATCTTTAGGATATGGTCGTATTCTTAAAATTAAAAATAATAAGTTTATTATTGGTGACATTACAAAATTTTCTTGTCAAGAACTCTTTAGCGGTAAGATTTCAGATTTTGGCAATAAAATTCAACTTAAAAATGACACCTTATCTGTTAAAGAAGGAATTAATGAGTATTTTTTTACAAAAATTCCTGATTCACCTGCCCTATGTAAAAAAGGATCTCCAGAAAGACAAAATGCAGAAGCTAAAGCTAATGATCCAATGTTCAATTTTGAGGTTTTATGGGATATTTTTCAAACCCACTATGCCTATTTTGATTTACGTGGCATTAATCCAGAAAAAATGTTTGCAGCGTATATGCCTAGGGTGAATGTAAATACTACTGAAGCTGAACTCTTTTTTATTTTGAATGAGATGTTAAGCTCTTTTAACGACGGTCATATAGGTATTGAAGCTAATGATAAAATTATGGAGGAAGCTTCTAAGCTCTACAAAGTTAAATACTCAAAAAGTAGTAAAAAAGATAGCCTTCCTAAACTTAAGAAACATAGGGTAGCTGAAGCTATTGCTGCTAAATATATACCAGAGGGTACCTCTATTAAAAACGGGAATTTACGATGGGGAATTATTGATAATAACATAGGGTACTTTCAACTCAACCAAATGATGGGATTGGCCAATTATAATATTAGTGACACTCTCTCATACGGAGAGTACTGGACAGCTTACTTTGATAAACTAGAGATGACTGAAAACAGTACCGCAAATGAACTAGAAGGTTTAAACACCTCTTTAGATAGAATCATGAAAGAATTTGCCAATACAAAAGCAATAATCATTGATTTACGTTTTAATGGAGGTGGAACTGATGAAATTGGCATGGATGTATTACGACGATTCAACGGAAAAGAACAACTGGTGTTCACAAAAAAGGCTCGTCACGGACTAGGTTTTACACCCACAGTAAAGGTGTCACAGCCAGCAATAAAAAACCCTTACAATAAACCGGTTTACTTGCTTATAAGTGGCGAGTCTGCTAGTGCAACTGAAATCATGGTATTGTCATCTTTATCTATGCCAAATATAACCAAGATTGGAAGTGCAACCGAAGGTGTTTTCTCTGACATTTTGGATAAACAACTTCCAAATGGGTGGGAAATTGGTCTATCTAATGAGGTATATCTAGACATGAACAACAACAACTTTGAAGGCAAAGGAATTAAAGCTGATATTAATATTCCTTACCCCAGAGATACTCAAGAATTTTTACATAAACTGATGAGTGATTTAAAAGAAGACGATCTAGCTATTCTAGGTGCTTTAAAAAACTTAAACACTAATTAACTCAAAAAGTCCAACACAATAATCAACTTTATACCTAAATAGATAAATTTCACGTTTAGAAATGATTCTAATAATAGAATTATTGCATATTTGTTTTTTATTAAAAAAATCACATCATGAAAAAAATTGTACTCTTTAGTTTTGTAGCAATCTTGCTTATAGGTTGTGAAAATTCAGAAAATCTACCTGCACCAAATTATTCTATAGAGGGTAAATGGGTTGCAGGATTTGGTGTTCCAGAGGGCAACACTTTGTACATCTATGAAGATGGTGTTCGTTACACGTATTACTGTGTGGCAGATGATTGTAATGCTTTATACAATTCATACGAAGCAAATGATGGAAATCATCTACCAGGAACTCTTAATTATACTGTTGAAAACGATATCCTAACAGTTGATTTGAATTTTGGAAATGAATTAGTTACTCCAATTACATTTGAATGTGATGGTGGAGAGGCTATTTTTGAAACACCTGGATATAGTTTATTCCGATTAAATTCTGGTTGTAATTAAACAGCACTTTTGAGTAAAACTTGGAATCATATCTCAAATAACTTCTTTAGACTAGCTATAGGCCTATTTATGTGTTGTACCCTATCAAATTGTTGTGTCTATCCCAGACTGGGGAGCGCCAAAAACTTTTCTCCTTCTTTCTTCTTATAAATCTAATTCTTGTTTTGTTAAAATAGATGGGGAACTGGTATGTTAATTTTATTTTAATTTTAAAGCAACTTAGTTGCATTAAGTGAATTTATCATTAAATTTGTACTGCTTTGATAGCAATGCAAAATTGATAAAACATGATGAATAGCAAATTGCCTGTTACCGTTTTAAGTGGCTTCTTAGGGGCAGGAAAAACCACCTTATTAAACCATATTTTACACAATAAAGAAGGGCTAAAAGTGGCAGTTATTGTAAATGACATGAGCGAGGTAAATGTAGATGCCAACTTAGTAAAAAGTGAAAACACACTTTCTAGAACAGATGAGAAGCTTGTTGAAATGAGCAATGGATGTATTTGCTGTACACTAAGGGAAGACTTAATGATTGAAGTAGAACGCTTGGCTAAAGAAAACCGTTTTGATTATTTACTTATAGAAAGTACTGGAATAAGTGAACCTGTGCCTGTGGCACAAACCTTCTCTTTTATAGATGAAGAAAATGGGATAGATCTTTCTAGATTTAGCTATGTAGATACCATGGTAACTGTAGTTGATGGGTTTAATTTCTTTAATGATTTTGGAAGTCCAGAAAAACTAACAGACAGAGCACTTACCGATATTGATGGTGATGACAGGACCATTGTGAACCTGCTAACAGATCAAATAGAATTTGCCAATGTGATTATTCTAAACAAAACAGATTTAATAAATAAAGAGCATTTAGGGGTATTAAAAGCAACCTTACAAAAACTAAACCCGTCTGCAACTATTATTGAGTCTTGCTATGGCAAGGTGGCTCCAAAAGAAATTTTAAATACCAACCTATTTAATTTTGAAGAGGCCGAAAAAAGTGCCGGATGGATAGAAGAATTAAATAAAGAGGAACACACACCAGAAACTGAAGAATATGGTATTAGTTCTTTTGTTTTTAGGAGTAAAAAACCTTTTGACCCTCAACGTTTTTGGAATTATTTACAGCAACAATTTCCCAATACAATTATACGAAGCAAAGGATTATTCTGGCTTGCATCAAGACCAGGACAAGCACTTGTTTGGGGTCAGGCAGGAGGTTCTTTAAAAGCGGATAGTGCTGGAGTTTGGTGGAGTAGCATGTCTTTTGACAAACGCATTCGAGATCTTGTTTTTATAGAAAACCAAGATGAGATTGAAAAAGATTGGCACATAGAATTTGGTGATAGAAAAAATGAAATTGTTTTTATAGGACAGAATTTGGATGAAAAACAAATACGAGCAGATCTTTCTGGCTGTCTTTCTACCGTAGAGGAATTAACAACTGAAAAATGGGAAACTGGCTATGATGATCATTGGCCCATTGAACGAGTATATGCAACTTAAATTACTATAAATTTTAAATTAAATACAATGATAACAAAAGATCAAGTGTTAGATGCACAAGAAAAATGGGGAAATGGCGTGGTAAAAATTGGGTCATTAAAAGCACAAAGAACTGAATGCGAAGAATTTGCAAGTAGTTTTTTAGATGAACGTTATGCGTTTGAAGCAGAGGCAGTATTATTTAAGCCAACCAAATGTGAATTAGAACAATTTAGACCTACAAAAGCAGAGGCATTGTCTTATTTTATTGCTGGTGAAGACAGAGCTTGTAAAGAAGATAAAGGATTTGCAATACAGCCATGGACAAAAGTACGATTTGAAAATGCAGGAGTAATTCTAGAGGAGAAAAGAGCCATTGCTATGGGAAATTATTATTTTACTGATCTAGAGGGCAACGAGGCTAAAGTAGAGTATACTTTTGGGTATCAATTAATTGATGGAGATTTAAAGATAGACGTACACCACTCGTCTTTTCCTTATCAAATGCCTAAATAGTCAATTATAAAACCCCTAGTAATGAATGAAACTCTTTTTCTTGTATGTCCTTCAGACTGTTTAGAGGCTAGAATTAATGAGCGGTACAATACGATAAATTATTTTTACACCTCTCTAGGTAATTCTTTCAATATAGACCAAGTGTCATTAAAAAACGTACAGGAATTGATTAATAACCATTCTATTAAGAACATTTATTTTGTCCTTTCAAGTGATAACCGATTTATATTGGATGCACTTGAAAGGCACTCTATTTTTATAGATAAAAGACTTGCTTCCTTTTACAAAGAAATCTATGAGCACAAATATCTTTCTAAGAAAACATGGATCACAGATAAAGAAGAGCACTTAATAATTTCTCATTTTCTAAACAAGAATATAGAACAATTAGATCAGAAATTACATTCAATCACAACCTACCCCCTAACAATAAAAGGATTAATTTTTGATTCATTGAATAACAATTTCCTGCCAATCTATTCTAACTTAACTGTGCTAAATAAACATCAATTAAATTAAATGAAATACAATAGACGATCGTTCATTTCATTCCTAGGAAAAGCAAGTTTAGGCGCTATTGTTGTTCCGCCATTTTTAATGAGTTCTGGTAGTTCTCCTTCTCCAATTCCTGGAAAAAAAATCTCTAAAGCAACTTTAGAACGTTTAAAAAAAGTAGTTTTAAAAAGTATCAATCCGTCAGATAAAGATGATTTAGTACTTACCAAAGGTCTCCATTATCATCCCATTATAAAATGGGGAGATCCAATTAATAAGTCAGACACTTTTGGTTTTAATAATGATTTTACATGTTTTATCCCACTAGATGAAAACAACCCAACAGATGGTTTACTATGGGTAAATCACGAATACATCAATCCACTTTTTGTTTCGGGGTATAATCCTAGAAATAAAAATGAAAAACGCACAAAAGACCAGGTAAACAAAGAAATGTACCAAGTCGGTGGAAGTATTATTAGAATAAAAGAAGAAAATGGTACCTGGAGAGTTGTGCAAAACGATCCATTAAATAGGCGTATTACTGCCAAAACTCCTATGCAACTTAATTGGGATGACCCAATAAAAGGAAAACATACAGTCATTGGAACCCTTGCTAATTGTTCGGGTGGCATTACCCCTTGGAAAACCTTTTTAACTTGTGAAGAGAATTATGATAATTTTTATGGAGAAACCGTATATGACCAAAATAATAAGCCTAAACATATACCAAGTAAATACAATAAATGGGAACAATTTTATGAGTACCCTCCAGAACATTATGGTTGGGTTGTAGAAGTAAACCCAAAAGACGGATTGTGTCAAAAACATGTTGCATTAGGTAGATTTGCTCATGAGTGTTGCACCCTTTATGAATTGGAAGATAAGCGTATAGTAGCCTATTCTGGAGATGATGCCAATGATGAGCATTTATATAAGTTTATCTCCTCTAAACCTAGTTCTCTTAAAGAAGGAACCTTGTATGTTGCAGATACCATCAATGGAAAATGGCTGCCCTTAGATTGGGAACAACAACCCATACTAAAAAAAGAATTTAAAAGCCAAACAGAAGTTCTTATAAGAGCTAGAGATGCCTCAAAACTAATTGGTGCTACTGCTTTAAATCGTCCTGAAGATATTGAAATTGATCCTGTTTCAGGAAATATTTTGATTACTTTAACCAATAACAAACCAAAAAATGACTTTCATGGCTCTATTTTAAAAATTGAAGAAACCAATGGAAAGTTTGATGCCCTAACATTTAGTGCCTCCACATATATAGCAGGTGGTGAGGAAACTGGATTTACATGCCCAGATAATTTGGCTTTTGATTTAGCTGGAAATCTTTGGATTACCTCAGACATTTCTGGAAGTAGTATGAATAAAAAAAACAACCAATACACTTCATTTAAAAACAATGCATTATATGTAATTCCTAGATACGGAAAAGATGCAGGAAAAGTAATTCGAGTAGCGTCTGCCCCTAAAGATGCAGAACTTACTGGGCCTTGGTTTTCTCCAGACGGGAAAACATTATTTTTAAGTGTTCAACACCCAGGCGAACAAACAAAAGATTTAAATAACCCAACAAGTATGTGGCCTTTTGACAAAGATAACATCCCAAAACCAGCGGTTGTTGCTATTACAGGTGATTTGATAGAGAAAATGAATAGGCTTCATCTTCTTTAAAAATAACATACATGAGTCTTAAAAAAAACACTTAATTTAGATTCATTTATTTTTAAGAGTCTATACATGAAAACAAATCATTGGTACGAACGAATCCCACATGCAGTAACCATGCTGTTTATGATTATTGTTTTTGTAACCCTATTAACCTATATCATTCCTGCAGGCGAATTTAAACGTGTATTAATAGAGGGAAGAAATAGAGTTATTCCTGGATCTTACAGTATTATTCCTAGCACACCTATCGGTTTTTTACAAATGTTTAAAGCCATTCCTTTAGGATTTAAAGCGGCCATAGAAGTAATGTTTGTGGTGTTTTCTGGTGGAATTATGTTTGGTGTGATGGAAGAAACCAAGGCCATAGAAAATGCTGTAGGTACTTTTGTCCATACAATTGGACGAGAAAAAAAATACTTAGCAGTTGTTCTCATGACATTCATATACGGTGCTTTAGGTGTTTTTGTTGGATATGAACACAACATCGCTTTAATCCCTATTGCAGCTGTAGTAAGTTTAGCTTTAGGAGGAGACTTGGTTTTGGCTGCAGGAATTTCTGTTGGTGCGGTAACCCTTGGTTTTGGGCTTTCTCCCATAAATCCATACACAGTAGGCATAGGTCATAAAATTGGAGAATTACCATTATTTTCTGGAGCTTTATTACGAAGTATCTTGTGCTTTTCTGCCTTAAGTTTTTTAGCTTTTTACAATGTTAGATACTTAAAAAGAATTTCTAAGAATCCTGAGAGCAGACTAGGAAAAGGGTTAAATGAAGATGGAATTGTACTTTCTAAACCTTTAACAGAGTATTCAATTTCAATAAATAATTGGTTGGTTATAAGTACTTTTATTATTGGTTTAGGGGCTATTTTGTATGGTGTTTTTAATCTAAATTGGTATATCAACGAAATATCTGCCATCTTTTTAATGGTTACCATAGCTACTGGGATTATAGCAGGAATGAAAGGAACTAGAATAAGTGAAACCGTTTTAAAATCTGTTGCCTACGTAGCACCTGGAGCGTTTATGGTTGGTTTTGCTACCACCATTAAAGTATTGATGGAAATGGGCCACATTAGCGATACCATTTCTTTTCATTTATCTGAGGTGTTAAAAACATTGCCCCTGTATTTATCTGCTGTTGGAATGTCTATTTCTCAAAGTATCATCAACTTTTTTATTCCTTCTGGAAGTGGCCAGGCTTTAGCTACCCTACCTGTAATGTTGCCTCTTGGAGAAGTTATTGGGCTCACAAGGCAAACTACTATTTTAGCGTTTCAAATTGGTGATGGAATCTCTAACCTTATAAACCCAACTCTTGGTGGGTTAATTGCCATGTTAAGTATGTGTCGTGTGCCATTAGATAAATGGTTGCGATTTATTTTTCCTGTTGCAATAATTGTATTTTTGCTTTCAGCCATCTCTTTAATTATAGCAGTAACTATTGGCTATCAATAATATGAATGTAGAAGAAATTTTAGCAAAATTGGTTAGTTTCCCAGTTTTAGGTGGAGATAGCAATCTTAGTATTATCCATTGGATAAAAGAATATATTGAAGGCTTTGGAGTAGCAACTACCTTAGTTCCAAACAAAGAGGAAACTAAAGCTTCTTTACATTGTAGAATTGGTCCGGGGGTAGATGGTGGGATTATATTATCTGGTCACACAGATGTTGTTCCTGTAGAAGGTCAGGTATGGGACACAGACCCATTTACTCTGGTAAAAAAAGGAGATAAGTTATTTGCTAGAGGGAGTGCCGATATGAAGGGGTATATAGCTTGCTGCCTGGCTACCCTTCCTTCTTTAATTAAGGCAAATTTAAAAAAACCTATATATTTTGCCTTTAGTTACGATGAAGAAATTGGTTGTTTGGCAGCAGAAGAACTTATAGAGCATATTAAAAAAACCTATTCTGAAAATGCCACTTACGCTATTATTGGTGAACCTTCATCATTAGAGCCTGTTATTGGAAAAAAAGGCGTTTGTTATGTTCAAACAGAGGTAAATGGTTCTGCGGGTCACAGTAGTGGAATCCATAAAGAAATTAGTGCCATTCATGAAAGTACAAGACTTATTATGTGGCTAGAAAACAAGATGAATCTATTATCTCAAGAAACACAAGATCATCGATTTGAGCCACCTCACTCTACCCTTCATGTTGGACAAATTTATGGAGGTGTTGCTACAAATATTGTGGCGGATTATACTCGTTTTGAATGGGATGTACGTGTAATTCCGAAAGATACCATACAAACTATTTTTGATGAGTTTTTTGCATTTTGTAAAGAACGTGAGGAAGAGGTGAAAAAAATGTTTTCTGATTTTAAAATTACCAATACGTTATTACATCCTCCTGTTCCGGCGCTAGATACTAAAGAAACTGATGCTATTGTTGAGTTAACTCAAAAGATATCTGGCCACAATACTTGGAGAACTGTAGCTTATGCAGCAGAGGCTGGGCAATTTCACGAAGCTGGCTACCAAAGTATTATTTGTGGGCCTGGGTCTATAGAACAGGCACATAGAGCTAATGAATTTACTACCCAAAAACAACTTGACAACTGCGTTAAAATGTTGCAAAAATTAGTAATTGAATTTTCAATTTAAATTAGTAATGTTTATTTTTATAAGGATTTATAAAAAACAATGAAAAAAATACTTTTAAATTTTACTCTTCTAATATTAGTTATCAGTAGTTGTAAGAATGATGACGGCAAGGGTGGTGATTATAATACAGATGAGTGCTATTTAAATCCAAATGCACAAACTTTAGTTCATGATGGTATTAATAGAGAATATATTTTATACATCCCAAATTCATATGATGGAACGTCTGCAGTTCCTATCTTATTAAATTTTCATGGTTTTGGAGGTAGTGCAAGTGAATTTATAAATGATGCAGACATGAGGGCAGAAGCTGAATCAAACACTTTTATTTTAGCCTATCCTCAGGGCAGTTGCTTGGATGGTGCTTCCCACTGGAACCCTTGCCCCATAGGTGGTGATAATAAAAGTTCAGCTGATGATCTAGGGTTTGTTGAAGCTATGGTTAATGAGATTTCATCTCAGTATAATCTGGATATGGAAAGAATTTATGCTGCTGGATACTCCAACGGAGCTATGATGGCTTATGGTCTTGCAAATTATAAAAGTGATATAATTGCTGCAGTAGCCTCTGTTTCTGGGTCTATGCTTGATTGTTTAGGGAGTACAAGCCATCCAATGCCGGTATTACATCTTCATGGAACCTCTGATGGTGTTATCGCCTATGAAGATGGTAATGATTATAACCCTGTGCAAAGCACATTAGACTATTGGATAAATTTTAATAATACGGTTTCTACACCTACAATAAATACTGATAATACTAGTGGAATGACCATTGAACATTATGTATATGACCAAGGAGATAATTCGGTTTCTGTTGAACATTATAAATATATTGGTGGAGACCATGTCTGGTTTAATGAACTATATCAAGGGCAAAATGCTTCTGAATTAGTTTGGAATTTTATGTCTAGATATGACATTAATGGGTTGAGGTAAAACTAATCTCTAAAAAGAGATAAGGACATGCTATTTTAATTTCTTCACAAAACCAGAGTATGGAAATGGTTATACCTCCTCTTTATAAACAACATTATACTTCCTTGAAAT
>Ga0233397_1001639_pt1 | contig 10363 bp, 11 predicted proteins | sample 35DmetaG_FD_189957 | JGI IMG/M metagenome (GOLD analysis project Ga0233397, IMG submission 189957) | Seawater microbial communities from Monterey Bay, California, United States - 35D | ecosystem: Environmental > Aquatic > Marine > Coastal | place: USA: California | collected 2016-10-20
TCAAATACTAAATATAGGGTATTATTAGGTCCGTTTAATGATATAAAAAAACTCAAAGAGTCTTTTAATGACATAAAGTCGTTAAATTTTGAGAATATAGAGATTTTAAAAGATGTTTAAAAAATTGTTTCTAATTGTTATTGCCAGTCTTCTTAATTTTGAATTAGCTATTGCTAGTCTTAATGTAAAAGCAAGAACTGCAATTTTACAAGATTATTATTCAGGTGAAATTTTATATGAAAAACAGCCTGATATTTCAATTTACCCAGCATCAATGACAAAAATTATGACATCCATAATTGCTTTTGATTTAATTAAATCTGGAGACTTAAGATTAGATGAAAAATTTATAATTTCAGAAAAGGCTTGGCGATTGTCAACATCAGGTTATTCGTCTATGTTTATAATGGTTGGAGATGAGGTCTCAGTTGAAAACTTGCTTAAAGGAATAATAGTGGCATCTGGAAATGATGCATGTGTAGCATTAGCAGAGGGTATTGCTGGAACTGAAGAAGAGTTTGCAATTTTAATGACTGCAAAAGCAAAAGAAATAGGAATGGAAAATACTAATTTTGCAAATTCATCAGGTATTAACAATCCAGATAATTACTCAACAGTCAGAGATATTTTGAAAATGTCAAGATACTTAATCGATAAACATCCTAAGTTTTATAAAATGTTTTCAGAAAAAGAATTTACTTGGGATAGGACTGGTGGTGATCCAATAACACAAGGTAACAGAAATCCCCTTTTATATAAAAATTTGGGTGCTGATGGGATAAAAACTGGGTATTTGGCTGTTGAAAAATATTCTTTAGCTTCATCAATAATAAGAAATGGTAGAAGATTGATTGCCGTGGGCAGCGGATTTAATTCAAAAAACGCAAGATCAAGAGAAAGCTCAAAACTACTTACTTATGGTCTAACAAATTTTGATCTTGTTAGTATCTCTAAAGCAAATCAAACATTTGATAAAGTAGATGTATGGCTTGGTAAAGACGATCAAGTTGAAGTTTATACTAATCAAGATATCTATAAAACAATTAAAAAAGCTAAAAAAAGACTTTTAAAAGTTTCTATTAAGTATGAAGGCCCTGTAGAAGCTCCAATTAAAAAAGATGAAAAAGTAGCTATTTTAAAAGTTGTGTATGATGATGAGTTAGTTGGTGAATACGATTTACTAGCCTCAAAAGAGGTTCAAAAAGTAAATTTTATTTCTAGATTTTTAAAATCACTTAATTATCTCATTTGGGGCGATGTCTAAAAAACCAATAATTGTTTTTGAAGGAATTGAGGGTAGTGGAAAAAGCCACCATATTTCAGTTGTCTCTCGACATCTAAAGAAAAAAAAAATTAGCCATATTAAAATAAGAGAACCTGGTGGTAATCCAAATTCAGAAAAAATAAGAAATTTAATCTTAAATAAAAAATCAAATTTTAATAAAAATACTGATTTATTGTTATATATGGCAGCAAGAAGTGAAAATATAAATGTTATAAAAAATACCTTTAATAAAAAGATAATACTAATCGATAGGTTTACAGATTCTACAATTGCTTATCAGCATTTTGGTATGGGTGTTGATTTAAATTTGATTAAAACTTTAAATAATTTTTTACTAAAAAATATTAGAGTAAATTTCACTTTTTTGAATATCGTTAATCAAAAAAATCTTCAAAAAAGATTGAAACAAAGAAAATCACTAAACAGATATGATAAATTTAATATTTCTTTTTATAACAAAGTTCAAAAAGGATTTATTCGATTATCAAAAAAACAAAAAAATAAATATCAGTTAATAGATTCAAATTTAGAAATAGATAAAAATGAAAAATTAATTTTAGATAAAATAGATAAATTAATTAAATGAATTTAAAACCAGCAAATCAACTATCTTTATACGGACATCATGTTGAATTTCTTAATTTTATTGAACTTTATAAAAGTCAAAAATTACCGAATAAAATATTATTATCAGGTGAAAAGGGGATTGGAAAATCAACTTTAGCATATCATGTTATCAATCAGATTTTATCCATTGATGAAGATGATTCTTATGATCTTATAAATTTTAAGATTAACCCTGACAATAAATCATATAAATTGATTTTAAATAAATCTAATCCTAACTTTATTTCAATTGATATTGATGATGATAAAAAAAGTATTGATATCAATCAAATTAGAAATTTGATTTTAACATTAAATAAATCCTCTTTTAATAATAAGCCTAGGCTTGTGCTTATAGACAATATAGAACTTTTAAACATTAATTCTGTTAATGCTTTATTGAAAGTCTTAGAGGAACCTAATGATAATATATTTTTTATATTAATAAATAGTAATAAAAAAATATTACCTACACTAAAATCGAGATGTCTCAACTACAATATTACCCTTACATCAAGTCAATCTCTTGAGATCACAAACAAAATATTAGATCAAAATTGTATAAATTTAATTCATGAACAAATAATAAATCATTATAGTACACCAGGTTCGTTATTGGGTTTGCTTAGTTTTGCTGCTAAAAATAATTTGGATTTAAAACAAATCAATTTAAAAGAGTTAATTAAAAGAATTATTATGGAAAAAAAATATAAAAAAGATCAGTTAATTAAGTATCAATTATATTCATTAATAGAGATTTATTTTAGAAATAATATATCTGTTAAAAATATTAAACTCATAGAAATAAAAAATTATTTTTTAAAAAAAATTAATAATACAAAAATCTTTAATTTAGATGATGAGTCCTTATTAATGGAATTTGAAGACAAGGTACTAAATGTCTAAAACATTTTATATTACTACACCAATTTACTACCCATCAGCTAAACCACATATGGGACATGCTTATTCTAGTATTATCGCTGATTTTTTTGCTAGATTTAAAAAGATTGATGGTTTTGATGTTCAATTTTTAACTGGAACTGACGAGCATGGGTTAAAAATTCAACGTTCTGCAGAAAAACAAAATATTGAACCATTAGAGTTTTGCAATCAAATTAGTAAAACATTTAGAGATCTATCCCAAACACTAAATCTAACAAACACAGATTTTATTAGAACCACTGAAGAGAGACATAAAAAAACTGTTCAACATTTATGGAAAGAACTTGAAAAAAATGATGATATTTATTTATCTAAATATTCAGGCTGGTATTCTGTATCTGATGAAGCTTTTTATAACGAAGATGAAATAGAGACTATAGATGGTGTTAAAAGATCTATATCTTCAAAATCTTCTGTTGAATGGATTGAAGAAGAGTCGTATTTTTTTAGACTGTCTAAATGGGAAAAACCTTTACTTGAATATTACGAGACACATCCGAATTTTATAGCACCTGAAAGCAGAAAAAATGAAGTTATTAGCTTTGTTAAAAGTGGATTAAAAGATTTATCAGTTAGTAGAAAAAGTTTTTCATGGGGAATTAAGGTACCTAACAATAATGATCATGTAATTTATGTTTGGCTTGATGCATTAACAAATTATATTAGCGCATTAAATTACCCAAATACAAATGATGAATTATTCAAAAATTTTTGGCCAGCTTCTATCCATTTAATTGGAAAAGATATTTTAAGATTTCACGCTGTATATTGGCCAGCTTTTTTATTAGCTGCTAAAATTGATTTGCCTCATAGAGTTTATGGTCATGGATGGATTCTTTCAGGGGATGAAAAAATGTCTAAATCAAAAGGTAATATTTTAGACCCAATCGAAATAATAAATCAATATGGGTTAGATCCATTACGATATTATTTAATTAAAGAAGTTTCTTTTGGAAACGATGGTAATATTTCTCAAGAAAGACTCGAAGATTGTATAAATAGTGATCTTGCTAATAATTTTGGAAATCTGTGTCAAAGAGTTACGGCTTTTGCTGCAAAAAATTGTGATGGAAAAATTCCAGCTGATATCAATTTTCTTGATGAAGACTTATTAATTTTAAATAAATTTAAAGACAATTTAGATAATATTAGGTCTAAGATAGACGATCAAAATATAAATTTTTATATTGATTATATTGTTAATTCTCTATTTGAAGCTAACAAATATTTTAATGATCAAGAGCCATGGAAAAAGAAAGATGATCTAACTAGATTAAATACAATTGTTTACACCACATTAGAGATAGTTAGAAAAATAAGTTTTTTATTGTATCCAATTATTCCAGGGTCCTCTCAAAAGGCATTAAAGATTTTTGATATTGAAGAAAATAAAATAAAATTACATACGATCACTAACAATGAATATTTAACTAAAGGTAATAATTTAAATAAAATAGATATACTTTTCAAAAAAATAGAAAAAAATAATGATTGATTCTCATTGTCATCTAGATCACGAACCATTATTAAGTGATTTATCTAACGTCCTTGTAAGATCTAAAAAAGTAGGTATAGAAAAATTATTAACTATTTCAACTTCATTTGAAAGTTTTTCTAGAGTAAAAGATTTAGTTAAAAAAGATGAGATGATCTTTGGTACCATTGGTATTCATCCACACGAAACCTCTACAAATATAATTACATCAAAACAAATCATTGAAAATCTTAAAGAGAATTCAAGAATTATTGGAATTGGAGAAACTGGATTAGATTTTTATTATAATAATAGTGAAAAAGATAGACAGATAACAAGTTTTAAAGAACACATAGAAGCATCCATAGAAAGTAATATACCATTAATTGTACATTCAAGAGATGCAGAAAAAGAAACTTTTGACATCTTAAATGAATATAAAGATGAAAAAATTAAAATTTTAATGCATTGTTTTACAGGATCAAAAGAATTTTCAAAAAAACTTATGACTTTAAATTCTTTTTTTTCAGCTAGTGGTATTATCACTTTTAAAAACTCACTAGATTTGCAAGACACTTTCAAATCTATTCCGATAGATAATATTCTTATTGAGACTGATAGTCCTTTTTTAGCTCCTGTTCCTAAAAGAGGAAAAAAAAACGAGCCATCATTTATTGATTTCACTGCTACAAAATTAGCTGAAATTAAAGATATTTCTAAAGAAGATCTTGTTAAAAAAACTACAGAAAATTTTAATAAACTTTTTTTTAATTATTAATTATGAAATTTATAATTTTAGGTTGTGGTAGTTCAATGGGAGTACCTAGACCAGATGGTTTTTTTGGAAATTGTGATCCTAAAAATAAAAAAAATTATAGAACAAGGTGCTCAGCTTTAATTAAAACTTCAGAAGAAAATATACTTATAGATACATCTCCTGATTTACGACAACAACTTTTAAGACATAAAATAAAAAAAATTAATAAAGTACTATTTTCCCATATGCATGGCGATCAAACTCATGGAATTAACGATTTAAGATCTTTTTATATAAATAGCAAAAAACAAGTTGATGTTTACGCCGATAAACATACTTCTGAATATCTTAAATCAGCATTTTCTTATATATTTAAAAGCTATTCAGAAGAATATCCTGCAACACTAAAACTTAACAAGCTACCGAAAAATATATTTACAAAAAATAATAATAAAAAAATTGATATCCAATCAATTATGGTTGAACATGGTAAGGTAAAATCAAATTGTTTTATTATTAATAAGAAATTGGCTTATATAAGTGATGTGAGTAAAATTTATAACAAAGATTATAAATTTTTTAAAAATCTTCAATATCTAATTATAGATTGTTTATGGTACAATTTCCATCCATCACATTTTAATTTAGAAACATCACTAGATTTAATTCAAAAATTTAAACCTAAAAAAGCTATTCTTACAAATTTATCACCAGTATTAGATTATGAAGTACTTAAAAAAATGATCCCAAAAAATGTTATTCCAGCACATGATGGATTAACTATTAACCTATAAGATATTTTCTATAGCTTTAATTAATTTTTTTGACATCGGTTTTGTAAAAGATGCAAATGTATCTTCAACCTTACCTTCTTTGTTAATCAAAATTTTATGAAAATTCCACTTTGGTTCAGCTGATTTACCATGATTTTCCTTTGCCCATTTAAATAGTTCATGAGCATTTTTGCCTTTAACCTCAGTTAAAGTTGTTAGTGGAAAGTTAATATTAAAATTTACTTCACAAAATTTTTTAATATCTCCATTATTATCTTTTTCCTGATTAAACGAATTAGATGGTACCCCAAGAACAATCAAACCTTTCGCTTTAAACAAATCCCATAATTTCTGTAATTCAACGTATTGTTTTGTAAAGCCGCAATAACTAGCAGTATTTACAATTAAAATAGCTTTATTTTTATAATCCTTAAAATTAATTATCTCACCAGTTATACTTTCTATACTGAAGTCATAAATTTTTTTTTCGTAATTTGCGGATACTGAAGTTTTAAAAAAAAACATAATTATAGATAATAAAATTATTAATTTTTTCATTTACTAGGTTTATTTGGTGTAAGTAAAATTAAAAAATAACCAAATAAAGTTGATAACAACGATCCTGTTAATACTCCAATTTTTACACCATCCATATACTGAATATTTTCAACAAAAGCTAAGTTTCCTACAAATAAACTCATTGTAAAACCAATTCCAGTAAGAACTCCCACGCCATAGAAGTTATACCAACTTGTGTCGTTTGGCATTTGAGCTACTTTTAATTTTATAGACACATAAGAAAATATAAAAACACCCAGTTGTTTTCCAAGGAATAATCCAAGCACAATTCCCAAAGGAACTTTATCCAATAACGAAGAAAAAGATAACCCTTCTAAAGACACCCCAGCATTTGCAAATGCAAATAGAGGCATTATTGCAAAAGCAACATAAGGGCTAATTGCATGTTCAATTTTTATTAATAAAGAAAAATCTTTCTCCTTTTTTCTGTGGGGAATTGTCATAGCTAACAAAACACCAGCAATAGTAGCATGAATACCTGAATTATGAGTAAAATCCCATAAGAAGAGTCCAACTATTAAATAAGGTAAAAACTTTTTAATATTAAATTTGTTAATCAATAATAAAACAATAAAAGCTAACAACATCAAAATTAAATATTTAATGCTCAAATCTCCAGAGTAGAATAGGGCTATAATTACTATTGCTCCTAAATCATCAATTATAGCTAGCGCTGTTAAAAATACCTTTAACGACAAAGGAACTCTTTTACCTAATAAAGACAAAACTCCCAAAGAAAAAGCAATATCAGTAGCTGAAGGAATTGCCCATCCATTTAAAGTTTCACTATCACCTAAATTTATATAAACGTAAAATAATGCCGGAACTAGCATTCCTCCTACTGCAGCTACTATTGGCAATAATGCTTGCTTGATATTTGAAAGTTCTCCTTGCAAAAATTCTCTTTTAATTTCAAGTGTGACGAAAAAAAAGAAAATTGCCATTAAAGCATCATTAATCCAATGTAATACAGATAATTTTAATCCAAAATTATTAATACCTATGAATAAATATTTATTTAAAGTGGCAAAATATAAATCTGCAAAGCCAGAATTACTTATAAATAGAGCAATTATTGCTGCAAAAAATAATACAAGTCCACTTGCAGCCTCTAATTTAAAGAACCATTTAAATGGTTTAGATATATAATTAATCATACTAAAATTAAGTTAGGTCTATAATAAATAGTTTTAAATCTTGCAATGTCTCAAAAAGGTTAAATAAAATAATTTCTAATCCTGGAAAAACATTTATTAATGGGGTTTTTAAAGTATCAAGTAAGATAACTAAAGCCACAAAAGATATAATAAATACTATTAGATAAGAAAATAGTTTTGATCCTTTGTTTGTAGGGTTTTCAACTATTTTAGGAATTTCTTTTGATATTTCTTTTTTAATTCCAGATTTATTTTTTTTTTCTTTTTTTGTCTTTTTGCTAATTCCTATATTTTCGTTTTCTGTTTCGATTTGTGTATTTTCTTTGTTTGTAAAAGTATTTTCATTTAATACTAGTGAAGACTCACTTTCATTTTCAGGTTTGTAAAACCAAGCATGATTACATGAACCACACTGCAGATCTCGACCTTTTTCAGGCACTAAAGCAGGGTCTATTTGGAATTTTTTCTCACAATTAGGACACGTAATAATCATGCTTTGTTATATATCAGATTATTTTTAAATTTCTTTTATTTTTGATCTCTTTATACTTTTAAATTATCAATAACTGCTGTAATAGTACTCGGATCGGAGTGTAGCGCAGCCTGGTAGCGCATCTGGTTTGGGACCAGAGGGTCGCAGGTTCGAATCCTGCCACTCCGACCATCTTTTATGAAGAAAGCTATAATTTATATTCCAAACAAGAATCCTATGCAGTCTGGAACTGCAAAAAATAATAAATGGATTTTAGAGTTCAAAACTAAAGATCCAACAAAGAATCCTTTAATGGGTTGGGAAAGTTCCTCAGACACATTTACTGAATTAAAATTGGAATTTTCCTCAAAAGAATTAGCAATTAATTACGCTAAAAAGAAAAAAATAGATTTTGACTTAATTGAACCAAAAAAAAGAAAAATTGTAAAAAAATCTTACGCTGATAATTTTCTAAAATAATAGATGTTTAGATTTTTTAAATTAAGAAAATGGTTTATGTGGTCATGGTTAGGGTCGTTTATCATTTTATCATCTCTATGGGTTCAAGTAAAAATTGATGTCAAGATTAATGAATGGTTTGGTGAATTCTATGACATGATTCAAAAAGCTTTAGGTGAACCAAATGCTATTACAATTAATGAATACTGGTCTAGTTTATTATCATTTATAACCCTAGCTGCTATATATGTTGGTGTAGCTGTTATTGTTAGTTTTTTTACATCTCATTATCTATTTAGATGGAGAACCGCAATGGTTGAGTGGTATCATAGTGTTTATGATAGAGCTCGTAAAATAGAAGGAGCTTCACAAAGAGTTCAAGAGGATACAATTAAGTTTTCCAGAATAATGGAAACGTTAGGGACTAGTTTAATTGAAGCATTAATGATTTTAGTTGAATTTATGCCAATTCTATTTGGTTTGAGCATAAGTATCCCAATATTCTTTTTTGGAGATTGGGACTACGGATTAATTGTCGGAGCTTTAATCTGGTCAATTGGAGGAACAATATTTCTAATTGTGCTAGGATTAATTTTAAGACTTGTTGGTGTTGAATATGATTTACAAAAAAAAGAGGCGGCATATAGAAAAATATTAGTAGTTGCAGAGGATGATGGAACAATTAGACCTAAATCAATTGAGGAGTTATTTAATGGAGTTAGAGAAATTCATTTTCTAAGTTATATAAGATATCTATATTTTAATATTGGTCGTATCGCATATTTACAAGCAAACGTACTTTCAGCATATGTTTTTTTGGCACCAGCGATTGTTGCTGGCGCAGTTACTTTGGGTGTTATGCAACAAATAATTAGAGCTTTTGGAAGGGTAGAAGGTTCAATGCAATATATTCTTAAAGCATGGCCCACAATAATTGAATTAGCTAGTGTTTATAAACGTCTAAGAGAATTTGAATCAAAAATCAATCAAGATGAATTGCTTGATCAAAAAATTTAATGGCAATTGATATAAAATTTATTGAAAAATTTTCTAATATTACATCTAGAGCTGCTTTAGCAGCCTCATATTTAGTTGGTAAAAAAGATAAAATAGCAGCTGATCAGGCAGCAGTTGACTCTATGCGGTCAGAGCTAAATAAAATTGATATGAATGGTCAAGTTGTAATAGGTGAGGGTACATTGGATGAAGCTCCATTGTTATATACTGGAGAATTTTTAGGTACCAAAAATGGTCCAGATTTCGATATTGCTGTTGACCCTGTTGAAGGCACAAATTTTGTAGCCAATAATTTACCTGGTGGAATTGCTGTTCTTGCAATTGGAGAAAAGGGTAATTTATTTAATGCTCCCGAAACTTACATGAGTAAAATTGCTACTGGAAAAATTGACAAAGGATTAATTGATTTAGACTTTCCGTTAGAAAAAAATATCAAAAACTTATCAGAATTTAAAAATAAAGATGCTTCATCGCTTACAGTTTGTATTTTAGATAGACCAAGACACAAGATGATAATTGATAAGCTCAAAGATCTTAAAGTAAATCTTAAACTTATTACTGACGGTGATGTTCTTGGAGCATTATATGTTTCTGATCCAAAATATAATATTGATATGTTTTTAGGAATTGGTGGTGGACCAGAAGGTGTTTTGGCTGCATGTGCGCTCGATGCTTATGATTGTCATTTTCAAGGTAGGTTTATTTTTGATAACGATAAAGATATAAATGAAGCTAAATCAATGGGAATTACTGATTTTAATAAAAAGTATGAATTAAATGAAATTATTAAAGGAGACTCTCTTTTTTGTGCATCAGGAATAACTAGTAGTGAAGTTTTA
>Ga0233397_1001660_pt1 | contig 10300 bp, 7 predicted proteins | sample 35DmetaG_FD_189957 | JGI IMG/M metagenome (GOLD analysis project Ga0233397, IMG submission 189957) | Seawater microbial communities from Monterey Bay, California, United States - 35D | ecosystem: Environmental > Aquatic > Marine > Coastal | place: USA: California | collected 2016-10-20
ATTATTGATCTAAAATTTGAATGGCCCTGGTCAGTTTTATGCTTTCATTATTATAGAAAGCAACTATAAATGCATCCATGAATCCCTTCGATTTTAAAACTTCTTGATATTTCACAGCTGAATCTACATTGTTAAAATCACCGGCATAAACTTTAGTTGTAGTTCCATTAAAATCATATTTTACTTCTCTTAAACCTAGGTATTTAGATTTTTGTCCAGTATTCGCTTCAGCTTGTATAGAAGCGATTTGAACTCTAATGCTAATTAATGACTTGTTATAAGTAATGTCAGAGGTAATTGTTTTTTCTTCCTCAAAGTTTATTTTACTTGTATTTATATCTGTTGAATCTGCTTTAAAAGAAATGTATTCACTTTCATCAATTAACTCTGTAATATGAACGGGTTTACCATTTTTATATCCAACAACAAAATCATCATCAAAACCTTTATCATACATTATGCTTTTTTCTTTATGAGCTTCTTTGTATGTTTTAAATGATCCTGTAGCATATTTAGTAATTCCTTGTTCAGTAGGGAAAGCGATGACATCAACTCCTTTGAATATAGATTTAGAAACTGAATTTCTATATGCTCCAAGCTGCACTCTGAAAACAATCTCTTTAGTTATAATTTCACTTTCTTCAATAGTCCTAGCCGGTTTTGTTGTTTTCATTGCCTCTATTTCATCTGGAGTATAAACCAGTGAATCTTTTACTTTGTTGAACACTGCACCGTCATTAATGGCAACAACTGATGGTTCGAACCCCATGTCTTTCAATTCGTTCATTCTTTCTTTAGCGTCTGAAATAGATTCAAAATCTCCTGAAGTATATATTGTTTTATCAGGATTGATAGTTGTAGTACTTGATATGTCTGGAATACTCAACATTTTATTTGTTACATCTGCACTAACATTATTACCAAACTCAGCAACTTTAACCGTGTATCTTGTTGAATCAATAATAGTTGGTTTTTCTAATTCAAGAGCTCTTTTTCCGTCTTCCTTAATGGTGTTAGGATCAACATCAACTAGTTTACCATTTTTAAATACTTTAATACTCACCCCTGGGAATTCATAACTTGAGTTTTTAGCGTCTTTTTTAGCTTCAGCAAAAGAATCATAACTACCATTTATATATATGGTCGAATTTCGTTCTCCAGAAAACTGAATTGTATTATTATTAAGAAAGAACCTTGCTTTGTCCACATTTGAGGCATCGGCCTCAGTGCTACCTAAGACTCTCACATACCTTCCTTCTAATGCTTTTATTTTTGCGGCTCTTTGAGTGCTGTCTTTGGCTACTTCCATTTCGTTGATGAATCGATATTCATCTAGAGTATAGATTTTGTTCATGTATTCCACAACTATTTCAGATTCACTAAGTCCTTTATCAAGTAGGGAGTCTAATCGCTTTTCAGCAGCTTTTAACTCGCCATATCTACCTGTTACATAATCGTTAGTACTGTAATTCACTGGAATAGCAATTAAGTCATCTTCTGCTAAATATGTGTTAACCTGATGCTCCGGAATACGGCCATCAATTCGAGCTAAACGCACTCTAAACATTGCTGCATTCAAAGGGGGACCTGTCATACGAGAAATAGTTTCGATAGGAATGTCAAGAGAATCCATGTATTCTGAATACCAGTACTCAAATTCACTATCACCCATTCTAACGCCATTTACATCAACGTATTCAGTGTCTTCTTCCGTATATTTTTCATGATCTAAATAGTTAGCAACACCATCTCCATCTATATCGATAGGGCAACCTTTCTCATCAACCTCTACTCCAAACGGTGTCATTACGCATGAATCCAAGAAGTTAGGAATACCATCTTTGTCAAAATCAGCATCATCTAAAGCAAAGTAGTCAGGGAATTCAAAAATAGTTTCATCAACATCCTTCGGTGGTATTAAGAAATCGTAATGGAAACTTAAAGTTGAAAAAAGGAAGTTGTCATTTTGCGTATCTCCTTTTCTATCAGCTTTTCCAGCGCTAGAAAAGTTATCAATGTTATCAGTAAATGAAATAGAGTAAGTTGAGTTGAGTTTGAATCTTAAGCGATCACTGATTTCAAAGTTTATTCCTGCTGATATTGGAATTCCTATAGATACTAAAGGGTATTTACCCAGGCCATCTAAATCAGCTTCTCTAAGGTCTGTTTCATAGATGTAATCTCTTGTAAGAATATCAGCTTGAGCAGCATTAATATCGTCCTCTGCTAAAGATCTTATTGATCCATCATTCCAGAAATTATATTCATTACCATCTACATCAAATAAATCCGCTTTAGGATTAAATTCAAAACTTTCAAAACCTACACCAAGAAAAGGGTGGATTTTGGAATCATGAGGAATAAAAGGGTGGAAATTATATACTACTCTAACTTCTCCAACAAAAAGTGAAGATTTAAAATTGTATTCATTTTGAAAGCCAGTTAGTTTACCTGAGCTAACTTTTAGTGAGATATCAAGTTGATTGCTTATGCCACGTACAAGTTCCAGCATGAATCCTTGCTGTCCAGTGAGCATTCCAGCACTTTTTCTTGAGCTAACCTCACCATAATAGCCGAAGTATCCCCATCCTAAACCAATAGATGGTTTGTACTCTCTACTAACAAGACTATCTGATTGGCCCTGTGTATTTAGACTTAAAGTCATCAACAGGATCAAGACACATTTTAGTTGTATGTTGATTTGCTTTTTCAATCAGTGTATGCTTAAATTCCACGTTAATACGATTGCTTCGGGATTAGGTTATAAAGAAATAGAAATATTTATGGGTACCAACGTTGATTTGAAGTCATTAAAGCTTCTTGAACGGTAATTCTTGTTCCGTCATTGTAAGCTGTAACAAACGGTCCAACAATTGAATAGTTCGTTCTTACTTCTTCTCTGTAATCTCTTGCTTCTTTGTATAGCCCAAAATTACCTACTGTAAATTTAGTCCATCCTTGATGCATCTCCATATAGATTTCCTCATTAACATTGTTATTTGTAACAAAGTAATCTGTTGTTGTCTCCGTATGAGTAGCGCAAATTTGAACTCTATAGTTCAATCCATTTACTGATTTATTTGAGAAAGATTTAGTCGGAGCAGCTTGCTTTTTAACAGCTTGCTCAGGAGTTTCTGATTTTTCAGTAGGCGTATCAACTTGAGCAACAACAGTAGATTTTACTTGAAATGTGTTACTAGCAATAATAAATTTTTGAGGTGAAGTTTTGTTAGGATCAACATAAGAAAATACTGCGTTATCTAGTTTGAAGTCTCCGCTTGTGTTAGCAGATGCAACAAGCGTGTAATCAATACTGAAAGATCCTTGACTTGGAAACTTCATCCATAGTAATTTAATCACATTCCCTGTATTGGAAAATGAAGCTCCAAAATTACTACCTTCTTGTACAGTGAATCCTGAAGGAATAGTTTCCTGTATTTTTGCAAATCCATTTAAGTTTTTTGTCTTCAGGTTTAGAGTTACTTTGATTGATTCACCAGGTTCTATTGTGTTTTTAGATATACTTCTTTTTATTTCAACAGTTGGGTTTGCTTTTTCTTCAGTGACTATAACAAGCTCATTTGCTGTTTCATTTTGAGCTACTTCAGTTGTTGGAGTTTCTTTAACCTCTGTTTTAACTATTTGAGCTTCCTCAGTGCTTAGTTTTATTGTCTTTTCTTCGAAGTCAACTACTTTTCTCTCGTTATTAACGATGTAAGAGAATTTCCCGCCTAATTTAATATCTTCTGTATAGCTCGGAGGTATGTTGATTTGGTAACTAACTGTAATTGTTTTTTCAGAAGGTAAATTAAACCAAAAAATTTTGACTAGGCTGTTTTTGTAAGAAAATGTTCCACCATTCAACTCTAGTCCTTCAGCATTTAGTCCTTCAGCTAATTCTGTTTGAATCTTTGCAAAACTGGTAATGTCATTCTTATCAATAACAAGTTCTACATTTATTGTTTCTCCCGGACGCGCAGAGTCTACTGAGTTGACCGTAACTGTAACACTGTCGTCAAAGAGAAAACCTAATACGGAAAATATTACCGCGTTCGCAAGTACTACCAAATACTTTATCATACTATTACCTTTTACGTTTACCTAAGACAAACATAAAATAATATTCCAGCGTGGGGTAAATGACCCTTTTTCACTTATACACAGTAGTTTGTTAAAAAAGGAGTGGAAAGGATTCTTAATTTTGCAGTATGCAGGATAAAAGAATACTCTTAGTTGAAGATGAAAAGAATTTGGTTGATTTGATTTCTTTAAATCTAGAATTAGAGGGGTTTGTTGTTAAGGTTGCGGAAACAGGAACTCAGGGTTTGAATACTTTTAGAGAACAGCGGTTTGATTTAATTATTCTCGATAATATGCTTCCGGAAATGGATGGAGTATCTGTTTGTCAGACTATTAGGTTAGAAGATTCTGAAGTCCCTATATTGTTTTTGTCTGCGAAACATACCAGTCAAGATCGAATTACAGGATTGAAATCAGGAGCAGATGATTATTTAACGAAACCGTTTGAGTTCGAAGAATTATTGTTAAGGATTAGTGCTTTAGTGAAAAGAGGGAGTAAGCAACAACGAGTAGAGGATAGTTATTCCTTTGGAGGGAATAGCATTGACTTTAATAGTTATAACGTGAGTACGCATGACGGAAAAGTTATTCAGTTATCAGTTAAAGAAATTAGACTTTTGAAGCTTTTAATCGAATCTGCTGGAGATGTAGTTTCCAGAGAAAAGATTCTTGAAGTGGTTTGGGGAGTTGATGTCTACCCATCAACAAGAACCATTGATAATTACATTCTGAATTTCAGGAAGCTATTCGAGAAAAATTCGAAACAACCTGAGTACATCTTTTCTGTTCGAGGAGTAGGTTACAAGTTTAAATCTTAGTCTGTTCCTGGTTTGAATGTAAGACTTACTGAGTTTACGCAGTAGCGTGTTCCTGTTTCCGTTGGTCCATCATTGAAAACATGACCAAGATGTGAGTCACAATTACTACAAGTAATTTCTGTTCTGATCATACCGTGACTTTTATCCAAAACAGTTAATACTGCTTCTTTGTTGATCTGACTATCAAAAGATGGCCAACCACATGAGGAGTCGAATTTAGACTGGCTTTCAAATAAAACGGCATCACAGCATACACATTTGTAAACTCCTTCCTCAAAGTGATCGTTGTATTTTCCTGTAAACGGACGTTCAGTGCCTTTCTCTCTGGTTACGTAAAATGTCTCTTCATCTAATATATTTTTCCAGTCTTTTTCCATAATTACTATAATAGTATAACTAATTTAGTTGAAATCCATTTAGGATGTTGAATTGAGCGGATGCAATTTCATAGTTTGTCATATATAATACTTCTATTACTTACATTACTGTTCTTTCTTATTTGGAGTAAGAATAGACAAGTTCGAAACTTTGGTTTGATTTTAGCAAGCTTTGTCTTTTATGCATACTGGGATTGGAGACTATATGGGCTTATCGTTATTAGCTCTTTAATTGATTGGATAGGGTCGAAGTATATTTTTAAAGAAGAAAGTGATCAGAAGAGAAAGCGAGTATTGATTGCGAGTATTGTTGCAAATATTTCTATTCTTGTGTATTATAAATATTCAGACTTATTTATATCTCTATTAAATGTATGGGAGTCGAATCTATTCGATTTTAGGATTTCTAAACTGGTTCTTCCTTTAGGTATTAGTTTTTATACGCTTCAATCCATGAGTTATTCGATTGATATTTACCGAAGAAAATATGAACCAACTGAAAGCTTTATAAGCTACTTCACATTTGTAAGTTTTTTTCCACAGTTGATAGCAGGGCCTATTTTAAGAGCGCACGAGTTTATCCCTCAACTAGAAAAGAAATACCAAATATCCTGGATAAATATTCAGAATGGATGCTTCAGAATCTTATTGGGGTTAGCAATGAAAGTACTCATTGCTGATAGGAGTGCTATTTATGTCAACGAAATATTTGGCTTTCCAGACCAATATAATTCAGCTGGAATACTCTTAGCGAATTTTCTGTTTGCTATTCAATTATATGCAGATTTTGCAGCTTATTCACATATTGCAATTGGAAGTGCTTTGTTATTGAATTTAAATCTAGCAGAGAATTTTAAAACACCATGGCTTGCTAGTTCCCTTCAAGGTTTTTGGCAGCGTTGGCATATAAGCTTAGGTTCATGGTTAAGGGATTATTTGTATTTGCCTTTAGGTGGTAAGAAAAGGTTTGCTGTTGCTTCTATGTTAGTGTTTTTAATCAGTGGTTTATGGCATGGTGCAAATTGGACTTTTATAGCTTGGGGAGCTTTTCACGGAATTGGGCTGCTAATAGAGCGTTATTCTCCCATTAAGTTACCCAGATTAATAAGGTGGTGTTTTGTACAGGGATGGTTTGTATTTAGTATGATCTTCTTTAGAAGTGAGTCTGTTTCTGATTTAAGGATTATGGTGTTGCGATTTTGGGATACATTGTACTACTTACCGAATGTCAACTTAAATATAGTTTTGGGAAGTGTTATATTATTTTTAATCGTTGACTATTTTCTGAGTAGAAAGCATTATACTAAACCATTTAAGTCATATTGGACCAATACAATAGTCTATTCCTTTTTGATCATAATGGTATTTTTATTCAATACAGCTAAAACAAATAGCTTTATTTATTTTCAATTCTAATGAAGGTAGTTAGAAACGTATTGGGGTTATTGGTATTAGTGATTGTTTTGGATCAATTAGTGTCTTTTCTTGTACCAACTTTTAAAGAGCGAGGAGATTTTAGAATTGAAGCATTAGCAAACGGGGATATTAAAGCGGATACGATTGTAATTGGAGCTTCACGTGGCTTCTTTGGGCTAAGTGCTAATGACCTTGGTAGTAACTATTATAATTTATGCTTTAAAGGTTCAAATGCTATATTTCATAAGCGAGTTGTTGATCTTTTACTGGAAAAGCATCAGCCAAACACAATACTCTGGGTTTTAGATGATGACCATTATTTTTTTAATAATGGGGCGCTAAGAGATAGGGTGGATTTGTTCACACCTTTTGTGGCAGATGATAGACTTAATGAATCAGTTTGTGATTTTTATAATAAAAGTGAAGTATTGGCTTCTGTTTTGAAATCTTACAGATATAGTGAGAATGTTCCCGTCTCATACTATGAACTAATAAATGGGGTTAAAGGTCCTGCCAACTCCCAAGGTGATGGAGATTTGAATAGGAGCTTTACTTCAAATGTTGAGTTTGAGGTAATGAAAAGTTACCAGGATAGTTTAATTAATCCAGATTATCTAGAAGCATTTAACTTGTCCATTGATAAGATTCAAGCAGACGGAATAGATATGCTGTTTTTAATTCTTCCGAATAGAACGAAAAGAAATGATGCTTTCCATGAGTTTTTGATGACTCAAGGGTTAAAAGTTTACAGAGATACAAGTGGTTTATTTCAAAACAATAAATATTTTGGAGATCAATCTCATTTAAATCCTAAAGGAAAAGACTTGTTTACGAAAAGACTAAAAGAATACCTTCAGTCTAATTAGCCATTTCACTCATAAACTTGATTCTAACCAAACGAACTTCTTCTTCATTGAACTCATCTTCTCCAAGTACTTCTATTGCAGTTTGAATACAATCTGTTTCAGCTTCAGAGAAGTAATCGTAGATTTCATCAACTTTATCCTCATCAACTTGTTCTTCCAAGTAGTAGTCTAGGTCAAGTTTTGTGCCTGAACCTACAATTGATTCAATCTCACTGAGAACATCTTCTAAAGATTTTCTTTTGTTCTCAGCGATGTCCTCTAATGAAAGTTTTCTGTCTACACTTTGAATGATATAAACTTTTAGACCCGATTTATTGATCATTGATTTTACAATCAAGTCATTTGGTCTTTCAATTTCGTTGTCCTCGACATATCGGCCAATTAGTTGAAGGAATTCATCGCCAAATTTTTTGGCCTTTCCTTGCCCTACACCCATCACGTTTAGCAGTTCATCGTGCTTAATTGGGTATCTCACACACATATCTTCCAAAGAAGGGTCTTGAAAGATTACAAAAGGAGGGATATCCATTCGCTTGGCAATATCTCTCCTTAAGTCTTTTAGCATCTTAAACAAAGTCTCATCAGTGGAAGAGCCTTGTTTTTGAGCTATTTTAATCTCTTTAGAAATCTGATCATAATCGTGGTTTTGAGTAAACTTGATTGAATAAGGTTTATCTAAGAATTGAAATCCTTTGTCAGTAAGCTTTAAGGCTCCGTGTAGATCGATGTCCTTGTCAACATAACCATTAACAATCGCTTGTCTGATGATGGCATTCCAGAATTTACCATCCTTCTCTTGACCAATGCCGAAAACCTTTAAAAGGTTGTGACGATAGTTTTTTACGTCAACCGACATGTAACCGGTAAGCATATCACTCACGTGGTTAGGCTTGTGTTTTTGTTTTAGTGCCTTAATAACTTCTAAGCATTTCACCAGATATTCTTGTCCTTCAAATTGCTCTTTAGGGTTGTGGCAGTTATCGCACATTTTATCGCACTTCTCAGCATCATAATTTTCACCGAAATAATGAAGAATTATTTTTCTTCTACAAACTGAAGACTCAGCGAAGGAAACCATTTCATGAAGAAGTTGCTTTCCAAGAGCTTGTTCTGTATTTGATTTACCCATTAAGAACTTTTCAAGCTTCTCAATGTCTTTGTATGAGTAGTAAGTAATACATTTTCCTTCACCTCCATCTCTTCCGGCTCTACCCGTTTCTTGGTAATAACCTTCTAAACTCTTAGGTATGTCATGGTGAATAACAAAACGCACATCAGGTTTGTCAATTCCCATTCCAAACGCAATGGTTGCTACAATCACATCCACATCTTCCATTAAGAATTTATCTTGAGTTTCAGCTCTTTTAGTACCTTCTAAACCAGCATGATATGGAAGTGCTTTAATCCCATTTAGCTGAAGTACCTTTGCAAGTTCTTCTACCTTTTTTCTAGATAGACAATAAACAATACCAGATTTACCCGCGTTTTGTTTGATGAATCTAGTGATGTCTTCGTTTACATTGTCTTTCGGGTGAACCTCATAATAAAGGTTATCGCGATTAAAGGATGATTTAAAAACGTTAGCAGCCTCAACTCCTAATGTCTTTAAGATGTCTTGTTGAACTTTTGGTGTAGCTGTTGCTGTTAAAGCAATAACCGGAGCTGGGTTCAAGCTTTTAATGATCTGTTTGATTTTTCTGTATTCAGGTCTAAAGTCATGTCCCCATTCAGAAATACAATGGGCTTCATCTACAGCGTAAAAAGAAATTGTAATGTTTCTTAAAAAAGCAGCATTTGTTTCTTTCGTTAAAGACTCAGGAGCAACATATAAAAGCTTTGTCTTACCCGCTTTTACATCTTCTTTAACTTGATCAGATTCTTTTTTACTCAAACTAGAATTTAAGAAATGAGCAATAGAGTTATCAGTGGAAATACCTCTAATGGCATCAACCTGATTCTTCATTAAAGCAATCAATGGAGAGATGACAATAGCTGTTCCTTCTCGCATTAATGCTGGTAATTGATAGCATAAAGACTTACCGCCACCAGTTGGCATTAATACAAACGTGTCTTTCCCTTCCATTAATGAATGGATTATATCCTCTTGCTTCCCTTTAAATTGGTCGAAACCAAAATATTCCTTCAGACTTTTTTTGTACGATGTATCTACCGTGTTCATTCCCTTTGTTTTGCTAAAAATTGATACTTTTGCCCTTATACGAATATAAGGTATACGTGAAATAAAGTAGCCGAATATTCAAGTTAATTACAGTATTTAATCAACAGTTTTGTTAACAGATAAAGAGATACTAAATAAGGCCATTTTTACATTAGATGTTGAAAGTGAGTCACTTTTGAGAGCTAAATCTTTTTTGGCAGATGATTTTGTTAATGCAGTTAAAACTGTTGTTAATGCAAAGGGAAGATTAATAGTGACTGGTATTGGCAAGAGTGCAAATATTGCAGCTAAGATCGTTGCAACCTTGAATTCTACTGGTACTCCTTCTGTATTCATGCATGCAGCCGATGCAATACATGGAGATTTAGGGATTATCCAAAAGGATGATATTGTTCTTTGTATTAGTAATAGTGGTAATACACCTGAAATAAAATATCTGGTTCCTTTAATTAAGGATGGAGGTAATCCAATTATCGCTTTTACAGGAAATCAGGAGTCTTTCTTATGGAATGAATCTGATTTTTCAATTTATTCAGGAGTAGAGAGAGAAGCTTGTCCTAATAA
>Ga0233397_1001682_pt1 | contig 10215 bp, 11 predicted proteins | sample 35DmetaG_FD_189957 | JGI IMG/M metagenome (GOLD analysis project Ga0233397, IMG submission 189957) | Seawater microbial communities from Monterey Bay, California, United States - 35D | ecosystem: Environmental > Aquatic > Marine > Coastal | place: USA: California | collected 2016-10-20
TTTAATTTTATCACCACGGCTGAATAGTAAATACAGCAGAGATTCGGGTTGCTTCACAAACCTTCTACCAAACTTTCGAAGACCTGAAATCCCGCCTTTTTGAGCACTTTTATTTCTGTGCGGAAGATTTTGAACAGGCATATTGAGCGATTTACAGACTTTAGCAAAATCGGTTTGTAAGCTTTCAAATTTGCCTATAAAATCGGCTTTATTCTCTCCGTTAACGTAAAAGAAATCATATTGTGGACCGTAAAACCAACGCCGCTCTTGAATGAGTTGAGGCAGCTTAGTGATCACAAATTTATCGAAAGACATCAGGTGCTGATGACCATGAAATTTGTAAAAGGATACCGCTCGTGACCAAGGATTACGTACAAATCCGAATTTAAAATATCGATCAAAGTCCTGCTGAGAGACAAAGTGATGTCGCACATAATCTACTGAATGTAAATGTGCTAAACGTGGTGGACCTATTTTATCTGCTGCATTAGGTGCCAATAATAACGGCAAGCGTTCCTCCCACTTTAACCCGTGAAGATTAAGAAAAAAAGCTTCTACACTTTGGCCGGCAGCTTTTGGGACATGTATAAATAGGGTCTTGTATTTGTGGGAAACCATTGTCTAAAGGTAAAGAACATTAGGTTCTGATAAACGCGACTATAACCTGTTACAGTAAACCGGAATTGCGTGCACTAATTAAATCCTCCGGAGTGTTTACCTCAGGAACAGCATGCGGCACCAAAGCAACATCAATGGCATATCCGTGATGTATAAAATCAAGTTGTTCTAGAGACTCCTGAACGGCTAAATCTGAAAGAAAATCACCTTCATAATTTAGAGCAAAGGACTTTTTATAGGCATACAAACCCAAATGGCACAGCCGTACCACCTCCGAAGTACCCGGCACTGAATACGGAATAGGGAACCTACTAAAATACACGCCTTCACCCTTCTTATTGCGAATGACTTTTACTGTGTGCTCATCCTTCTCCCCTGCTTCTTCATAGGCGATGGTCGTAATGGGGTGAGCTCCCACCGCCTCCACTACCGTTTTAAGATAGGATGCCGGAAGGAAGGGCTGGTCGGCCTGAAGGTTCACCACAATATCCCAATCCTCCTGAACACTGCGAGCAGCTTCAAAAACACGAGAGCTTCCGCAGGAATGGTCAAATGAGGTTGCAATAGCTGCTATTCCACGCTGATCACACAACTCAAGAATTTCGGGATTTGGTGAGGCGATAAACACACGGGAGAAGACCCCTGAAACCTGAGCAATATGGTATACGCGCTCAAACATCGGCATACCTTGAATGTCGGTGAGGATTTTATTGGGGAATCGGGAAGATTCTAATCTAGCCGGGATGATGCAAATAGCTTTAGCCATGGATATCGTAGAATTGGACCACACCTTTCAAATCTTGCTTTGAGCCTACGAGGACAGTGATAATTTTATTCTCTCGGAACAGTCGATCCATATCGCTCATGCCCATGTGTTCATCAATATAAATGGGGTTTTTAGTACCCATTTCGGCAGCAACCAAAGCATTTGGATTCGAGCTAGAAGCCATCGCACGACGTATATCCCCGTCTGTAATTACACCTTTTACTTCGCTTGGTATACCGACCGCTACTAAACCTAATCTGCCTTCAGAGATGCGCAATAAGACCTCATGCAGCCCATCTTCAGGCTGGACCATGGGCACCTCGGTGATCATAACATCTTTTGCCTTAGTCAACAAAGAGCGGCCTAAAGTTCCGCCAGGGTGGAATTTAGCAAAGTCCTCTTGAGAGAATTTTCGTAGTTCCATCAGGGCAGCACAGATGGCATCTCCCATCACTAAAGCAGCAGTGGTACTGGTGGTAGGCGCTAAATTCAGAGGACAAATTTCCTTATCCACCTTGCATTCAAGGTGCACAGTGGAGAATTGGGCCAAGGCACTATCGTGGCTTTGAGAGAGGCCTATCACATTATTAGTTCGGCTGTATTGCAGTAAATTCAGAAGCTCTGGCGTGTGACCAGAGTTTGAAATAGCGAAAAGCACATCATTGGCTTCGATCATCCCCAGGTCACCGTGGTAGGCCTCACCAGGATGCACGAAGAAGGAAGGGATTCCGGTACTTGAATAGGTCGCGGCCAATTTTCTCGCAATAATCCCGCTCTTGCCCATACCGGTAAAGATCAACTTGCCCGAGATCCCATCAATCAACTCGACCGCTCCTTGATAATCATTGCGGTCCTGCCCCGCTATATGCAATAGAGAATTGGCTTGGGCCTGAATGCTTTGTATGATATGCTGATTAATGTCCATGGATACGGGCTAATACTTCTTTAAATACACCAGCGCCTCCGGCAGTCTTGAGCTGCACATCACAGATGTTCACTAACGCTGTTGCGGCATCGTTCACGGCATATAAATGACCACATTCCAAGCGCACGGCACAATCGTTCGTATCGTCCCCCACGAAAAGGGTTTCGTTCACCTCGACGCCATATTGGGCACGAATAGCAGCAACAGCCTGAGCCTTATCGCTGATGTTCATTTGGCAAAAATCTAGGCCCAATTCTTCCGCACGTTTTGCCAGAGCTGCCGAACCACGCCCACTCACAATACCAAATTTGCTGCCTTCTGCCATAAGGGCCTTGATCGCAGTACCGTCTTTTACATTGAAGACTTTGAGCACCTCGCCTTCGGCCCCGTAATAGAGCTTCCCGTCGGTGAGCACACCGTCACAATCACTAATAATCAGGCGGATCATAATAGGTCTTTTACGAGGTTTTCTAAATCCGCGAGCTTCAACATATTGGGACCGTCCGACAACCCCTGATCGGGGTTTGGATGCGTTTCAATGAAAAAGGCGTTCGCCCCCCAAAGTTTAGCGGTTTTGGCGAAATAAGGTACATACGCCCTATTCCCTCCTGTCGTCCCATCATTACTCTGGGTTTCTTGCGCGGAATGCGTGCAATCCATGACCACATGGTCGGTTAAGGCGGCAAGCTTTTGGATATTTCTAAAATCCACGACTAATTCGCTTGGTCCAAACAAGGTACCGCGCTCGGTCAACCACACCTGGTCATTTCCCGTGGACTTCACCTTATCCACAGCGAACTGCATCTTCTCGGCGTTCAGGAACTGGGCTTTTTTGATATTCACGATTTTCCCGGTTTTCCCCGCTTCAATCAACATATCCGTTTGACGACACAAAAAGGCAGGAATTTGCACCATATCCACGCGGTGTCCATGGCTGGCAATCTGTTCTGGGGTATGAAAATCTGTAGTAATGGGCAGGCCAAATTCTTCGCGAATAGCCTCTAACATAGCGATGCCCTCTTCAATTCCGGGACCGCGAAAGCTGCGTAAGGACGTGCGATTGGCTTTATCAAAGCTCGCTTTAAAGTAAATCTCAACGTTGAGTTCTTTTTTAATACGGGCCAATTCCCCTGCGACTTCTCGCAACAGCGCAGGGCTTTCAATCACACAGGGTCCGGCAATGATAGTCATGTAAGCAATCTTTCGTTGGGTGCAAGTATAAACGTATGCCTGCGGTATTACGTATCAAAAGTAGGGAAAGATGTGTGAACACTTGTATTGTGAAGATTTTCTATTTCTTCACATTACTTGATAATCTCCCTGTCTTGGGACTAACTTTTCATATACGAAGTTGTGCAGCGTAAAGTATCGCGAGATGGCCTTAGACTTTACGAATATCAAATCCTACTCTTTTCTCTTTAGTGGCGCTAGAAGTAGATAGAAAATCCAAGCAAACCAAGAGATGAACAATACCGCAAGAATCCAGGCAGTCTTTTCGTTACCAGAAGTTTTACTTGAAGACAAGATCGAGAGTATAGGCAAAAACCAAACAAATACAACGATGCCTAAAAGGAGAAGAGCGGTCAAGAGTTCCATACCCAGAGTTTATGCTGTACAACTTCTTTTATGCCCTGGTTTATGCCCGTTGTGAGAAGGTCCACCGGTAAAATGGGAATTATACAGGTTTATTGTTCTTTTTCGGGGTTGTTATGGGCGTGAAAGAAGTTGTGGTTGGGTTTTTATTAGTTTCTGTTAAAGTATTAATTATTTCAGAGGTTTCCACGGGGGAATTTCATTTTCATTCGTCGGGGAATCAACTTTTTGTGCCAATTGGTCCCGCACAGCAGAATCTAAGGGACTTTCAATAGATAAAGTGGTGTTTTTTGCCACGTGCGTGTAAACTGTTGTAGTATCAATGCTACTGTGGCCTAGTAATTCTTGTATATATCGGAGGTCTACACCTTTTTCTAGTAAGTGAGTGGCGTAACTATGACGCAGCATATGTGGGGTGATTCGTTGTGAAATGCCAGCGTTTTTTGCCGCACGAGCCACGATGTTCGCGATGGAGGTGGCGCTGTATTGCGGGGTCGTTTGTCCTTCGAAGAGGTAGGTTTTCGGCTGGAAGAAGTGAACGTATTCTCTAAGGAGTGGAAGCAGTGATTGAGGAAGCGGGAGCATACGGTCTTTGCCCCATTTGCCCTCGCGGATATGGATGGTAGCTCGTTCGAGGTTGAGGTCAGTGCATTTTAAAGAGATGATCTCTCCCCTACGCAGGCCGCAGGAATAGAGTAAGGAGATGATTAAGCGGTGTTTAAGGTTACGCGTTTTGGCAATCATCGTTAGGACTTGGTTGATGGCGATGACCTTGGGGGTGGATTTAATGGCTCTTGGACGTACCAAAGTGGAGGGTGCGATGCTGTTATTGTAGAGGGATAGAAGGAGTTTAAGGGCACCGACGAATTGGCGTTGGGTACTGTTGGATTTTCTAAAGAGTCGAGTCGCACGATAGGTATTGATTTGAGCGAGGGTGTAGGAATCAGGGAGTGTTGGGTGAAGTTCGGCGATGAGAGGCGCCATTAATTGTACGTAGGCTGTGATGGTGTTCTGGGCATAGCCACGTGCATAGAGCATGTTCTGATACTGTTCCAGTATCGGCAGGGCTTCTTTGGGCTGCTCTTTGAGTATTGCCGTCGGGAGTGGCCGACGTGTAAGTACTTCAAGGGTACCGAAATTGGCCGCAGTAGATTGAAGGGCGGCCCAATTCTTTTTGCTGTAGCTCAGTAGCCAACATTTGATCTCTTTATCCCAGTTACAACCAATGCGATGAAGGGCACGGTTTAGAGGGCGGTGGAACGGAGTGCGCAACGAAAAAAATCGGCCACGGGAATCGCGGTAATCGCCGACGGTAATGACAAAATGTTTCGGGTTGGACATGAGCTAGGGATTGTCCAAACAAATTGGGGCCAGCGCCTTAGAAGTCCAAGAAATGTGTAAAAATTGAGCTTATGAACCGCGAAGGATTTTCGCCATGGGACGCCCTTTGGCCAATTCATCTACGAGCTTATCCAAGTAGCGCACCGCACGCGTGAGTTCATTGTCGAGGTCTTGGATCTTGTAGCCACAAATGGTTCCTGTGATCAGGTGGGCATTGGCGGGAAGATTAGCCTCGTCGAAAAAAGTTTGGAATGTGGATTTGACGGCAATATGTCGGTCAAGGTCGGCCTGGGTGTAGCCCGTGAGCCAATGAATGACCTCGAGCAGCTCGGCCTCACTCCTGTCCTTCTTTTTAATCTTGATTATGTAGTGAGGATAGATCTCAGCAAAAGTGAGCGCGGCGACGCGTTCGTGGTGTTCGGGAGTTGGATGTGTCGCCATGGCGAGTGGTGTTTAGTTACTGTCTCGGATGTGGTTACTGGGTAATTTACAACTTTATACCCTTAGAGTTGCCCTTGAGGTAGACCTCGATGAAGTTGCGTAGGAATCCAATGCCATACCCTTGGTTCATCGTATTAGTCGTTTGCACGGTAAGGATGGCGACGGCAAAACCCTCTTTGGAAAGGGCGCTGATAAAGACCGCAATCATGTAGAGTACATAGAGTACGAACGGCATAACGTACAGGCTCTCGTGGAAATAGAAGATCCCCAGAACAGCGAGGATAGCCGTGATGTGGCGGTACAGAGTGAAGACGAGCGGAAAAAGGTGGGTCACTTTAAGGTTGCCCGGGTGGGCTTTGGCAAGCAAAGGACGGGCGGCGCCGAAGCGAAAGACTTGGCGGCGGAATTGCTTGAGCGTGGCGCGGCGCTTGTGGTATACGTGGGCTTCAGGGATGAATCGGCTGATGGCGCATGCTTTTTGAAGGCGAAGGCTGAGCTCGACATCTTCGCCACAAATAAAGTTCTCATCGTAACCCCCTACCGAGCGGAAGAGCCCGGCGCTCATGCCCATATTAAAGCCGCGCGGTTGGTAGGATGTAAGAGTGTTTGTACCGCCGCGTATGCCTCCTGTGGTGAGGAAGCTGGTCATCGAAAAGTTGATGGCTTTTTGCAGGTCGGTAAAATCGGCAGAAGCGGCATCGGGACCGCCGAAGAGCGTGGTGTCAGGGTGTGTTTCGAGGAAGGCATCAATGGCGCGGAGATAGCCGGACGGGATGATGCAATCGCTGTCGAGGAAGATGAAATACTGGGCCGTGGCCAACGAGGCTGCGCGGTTACGAGCATCCGAGACGGGCAGGTATTCCTCGTAATAAATTTGAAGCGGTAATTGGTCCAGATAAGGGGCCAATTCCGGTCGTAAGGTATCCCCCGGAGTACCGTCGCCTAGGATGATTTCAAAACCACTTTGCGGATAGTCCAACGCGGTGAGACTTTGGAGGAATTCGGTGACTTCGTCCGGGCGCTTGAACGTCGGAGAAATCAACGCATACTTTGGGGAAGCGGCAGCTTGGGCCATTAATCCAAACCTATTTTATCGTTGATCGTGTAATCGTGCTTCTTAGTACTCTCGCGCAATAGCAACTCGGCAATGAATCCCACACCAAAGAGTTGAACGCCCATGATAGTCAAGGCTAGGAGGATGAAGAAGAGTGGATTTTCAGTAATTAATCGGGCCTCTATCCCAGCGCTTAGCGCCCAAAGCTTGTACCCACCAAGGTAGGCCAACAGGGCGATACTCAAGGTGAACATGAGCGTTCCAGCAGCGCCGAAAAAGTGCATAGGGCGACGACCAAACTTACCCATCACTCCGAGCGTTGCCAGATCGAGGAAGCCATTAATGAATCTGTTCAACCCAAATTTAGTAGTCCCGTATTTGCGGGCTTGATGTTGCACTACCTTCTCCCCGATCTTACCAAATCCTTTGTTTTTAGCTAAAAACGGGATGTAGCGGTGCATCTCACCGTAGACTTCAATATTGTGTACCACTTCGAGGCGGTAGGCCTTCAAGCCACAATTAAAGTCATTGAGTTTAATCTTAGAAATGCGGCGTGTCGCAGCATTGAAAAGTTTTGTAGGAATAGTCTTAGTCAGCGGATCGTAACGCTTCTGCTTCCAGCCGCTCACTAAATCGTAGCCCTCTTCCAAGATCATTTTACGCAATTCCGGAATTTCTTCTGGACTGTCTTGAAGATCAGCATCCATGGTGATGACCACCTGGCCAGAGGCAGCTTTAAATCCTTGGTTCAAACCTGCGCTTTTGCCTTGATTTCGGCGGAAGGAAATGGCCTTCACGTTGGCATTTTGCGTGCGAAGTTCCTGAATGACTTGCCAGCTATTATCCGTGGAGCCGTCGTTGACAAAAATGATTTCATAGGTATAGCCTTCGCGGTCCATGACGCGCGAAATCCAGTCGGTCAATTCCGGTAAACTCTCATCCTCATTATACAAAGGGATAACTATGCTTAAGTCTAGTATACTCATCTTCGGTTAGACTACAGGTTCGTCTTTTTTCATGGCTGCCGCAACTACGAGGCTGATGACCAAATAATATATGCTGATAAAGGTTAGGCCCATGATTTGAGCTTTGAAACCAAATTGATCGCGTTCTTTTATTTGCGCAACACCTTCAGAGATTTGGGCCTTGTCCGCGCCCATCCGTTCCATGAATTGGACCGTAAACTCAATGGTTTGCTCCTCCATCATCGCCTTAAATTCAAGATCTACAACATTGTACATCAATGCATTAAACAAAACGACCACAGCCGTTCCTAGTATTAATCCTATGGCAGAAGTTCCCAATGCTCCCTTGAAGGAAATGAAGCCATTTAACGACTGCTTTGCTTTCGCTACAGCGTAGATGGCTAAACCAATTGGCAAGATCCACTGGTAGAGTATACCCAACCACCAATACTTAAACAGCAGCGTTGGATCACCTAGATAACTCAGTAAAAACATGAGGATTCCTAGACCTATTACAATGAAAGCGAGCTGTTTACCCTGTGCCTTCATGATTTCAATTTCCTGTGCCATCTTAACTTGTATTTTGCGATTTAAGCGCTTTTCGCTTGCTACAAATATAGTCCAACAGAACCGATTAAAAATTGTTAAAATTCATTGGTCAAACGTCTTCAGTTGGCTTAACTTTGCAATGGGCAAGTCTTACACAACCAGCTCCTGATGAATCCCCCAGGGCGGGAACGCAGCAAGGGTAATTGGTCGTAGCGGTGTGATGTGAGTAGCTTGCCCATTTTTTGTGCCCTAAATTTTGAGGGAAAGGCGTACTTTTGCTCAGTAAATAATATAACTCACACACATGAAATTCTTCATCGACACTGCGAACCTCGCACAGATTCAAGAAGCCCAAGAGCTAGGAGTACTAGACGGGGTAACGACTAACCCATCATTGATGGCTAAAGAAGGCATTAGCGGAGACGCAAATGTGAAAGCGCACTACAAAGCCATTTGTGCAATTGTGGACGGTGATGTAAGTGCTGAAGTAATTGCCACAGATTACGAAGGGATGATTAAAGAAGGGGAAGAATTGGCTGCATTGGATGAGAAAATCGTAGTCAAAATCCCGATGATCAAAGATGGTGTGAAAGCACTGAAATACTTCTCTGACAAAGGCATCAAGACCAACTGTACGCTGATCTTCTCTGCAGGCCAAGCACTGATGGCGGCAAAAGCTGGCGCAACTTACGTGAGTCCATTTATTGGACGTTTGGATGATATCTCGACGGACGGTTTGGATTTGATCGAAAGCATTCGCATCATTTTTGACAACTACGACTTTGGTACAGAAATTCTTGCAGCTTCGGTACGTCACCCGATGCATATCATTCAATGTGCTGAGATCGGTGCAGACGTGATGACTGGACCTTTAAGCGCAATGGAGGCTTTATTGAAGCACCCGTTAACAGATATAGGTTTGGCGAAGTTTTTAGCGGATCACGCAAAAGCTAACGGCTAATACCTAATCGTAACTTATAGTTTTCAAGAAGCCTCGCCTACCGCGGGGCTTTTTTGTACCTTCTATAAAAATTGAAAAGGCTGTGATTTATTCCATTTATCCTGAAAGCATCAACGCAGAGACCATCGCAGAATGTGTAGCGCGTTTTAAGCGGGGTGAAATTGCCATTATTCCTACGGACAGCGTGTATGCTGTCGCCGGAGATTTTCAGCATCCGTTGGCACTGGAAAAATTGGCCAAAATCAAAAAGGAAGCTGTCAAAGCATCTGAATTTTCATTTCTCTTCACCAATCTAAGCCAGGTTTCTGAATATACGCAAAGCGTAGATGGCGGAACTTTTAAGCTACTAAAACGCTGCTTACCGGGGCCATACACCATGGTGCTTGAGGCGAATATTGCATTAGCACGAAAGCTAGGACAAAAGCGTAAGACCATCGGTATTCGAATACCTGATCACCCTATTGTGATGGCATTGTGCGAAACTTTAGGTCGTCCTTTAGCATCTGCATCTTTGCACCACGACGATGAAATCATTCAATACCCGACAGATCCAGATGAAATTGCAGTAGCCTATGCGCATCTCGCTGACTTTATGATTGACGGCGGCTGGGGAGATAATATTCCTTCAACGGTTATAGATCTCAGTGGTACCGTGCCTGTGCTCCTTAGAGCCGGAAAAGGCGATCCGGATGTGATTTAATCAACGACTTCAGCTTTAATCGGTCTAATTTCCCGTTCTCTAACAACGGCCATTCTGGTACAACACACGCTTCCTTTGGCATCGCCGTTCCCTCCCAAAGACGCAATGCCTTTTTGAGGTCTTCAACATCGTCCATTGTGCGCAGTACCATGACCGGTATCTGACCATAGCGGTCGTGTTCCCTTGCACTCATCACCGCTTGAATACCGTGTGCATCACAAACGGATTCAAATTTTTCCGGGTGAAGTTTGATTCCCCCTGAATTGATCACATGATCCAATCGACCTTCATAATGGAACTGT